>Ga0126342_10002636_pt1 | contig 28353 bp, 26 predicted proteins | sample Cyp1metagenome_FD_92528 | JGI IMG/M metagenome (GOLD analysis project Ga0126342, IMG submission 92528) | Coral microbial communities from Lord Howe Island, Old Settlement Bay, Australia - Cyphastrea 1 metagenome | ecosystem: Host-associated > Invertebrates > Cnidaria > Coral ... | reverse complement strand
TAGATATATATATATACATATATATTCGTATTTATACATACATATATATATATATATATATACATGTAAATATATATATATATATATGTAAATATAAAAATATATTTATTTACATATATATATATATATGTATGTGTATGTATGTATATATATATGTACAAATATGTGTACATATATATATATATATGTGTATTTGTACATATAGATTCATATAGATCTCTCAATCTTAATGAATCTAAATATATATGTATATATATATATATATGTATGTATATGTGTGTGTATATTTTTAAATGTGTACATATATATATGTGTGTGTGTATATATATTTATATATGTATATATATATGTATACATGTTTTTATTTGAATAAATAAATTTGAATGTATATATGCATTTACACACACATACATACATACATACATGCATGCATACATACATACATTAATTACATTACATTACATTACATTACATTACATTACATTACATTACATTACATACATACATACAAAATGTATCTATAATATGTATATATATATATATGTATGTAGTAAATAGGAAGTAGACACATAGCACATGTATATATGACTATAGGTAGCATGTAGGTACTTTGAGGGAGTGTGTGCTACGTAGGTCGTCTAAAAGGTAGCATGTACCTAGTAAATGCGAGGCTGGTAGTCACAAATGCTGCAAAGACCTAGCAAATACGAGGCTGGACCTCAGAAATGCCGCCAATAGCTTGCAAATAGAAGGGAAGGGGTTCTGGCTGGGGGAAGGGGTGCTAGCTGGGGACCCATTCCATTGGGGGGTAGGAACACGGAACACGAGACCATATTTACATATATATATATATACAGCTCTTTATCATATAATATATAGTTACGTAGTTGTTATGTATAGTTTCAGGTAAGAACCATTTAAAAAATGAAGCTTTGCGTGGAGTGTCGTATGTGTATATATCATATACGTATTTGCACAAATATAACTGGATTGTAGCTCTGGATAAAGCACTTGAAGGCTGCAATACACATCCAAGGCGGCATCAAACTTCAGAAGTGAGTGAGACCCTCTAGATTCGGGTCCAAATAAATTCGAAGGCATCCAAATCATCCAAATAATCTAAATCAAATTTTCGCCGAGCTGCGCCAACAAGCATGCCACCAGGACCTGAGAAACTGCACAGATTCCACGGATAAAAAATATGGAGTTTATGGTGTTGATAATGGTTTATTAAGTTTATAATAGATATAATTGGTGAATTAATTGGTGAATAACCATGGAACCAAGTCTATGCGTTCTCAACGAAGGGAATTCTGGCCTCATAAAGAAAGAGAACAAAAGGAATTGACCAGATTAGAGAGGAGTTGACAGTTTGCCATGCTACTGCCATATGGATGTAGTCTCATGTTTCACACAATTTGGTGCCTCACCCCGGCAGCGTCAAAAATGTCACATCCTACAGGAGCACTGAATGCAGCCAATCTTGGCCTTCAACCAAGCGACCCAATTGAAGTAGTCGTGCTCTACTATGCTCAGGGCCTTTGCTCCAAAAAAGGCCAGATGGATCTGGGAAGTTTGTCTGTTGTACCGGTCTTAAAGTTTTTTGAAAGCAGGGATGCCTTTTTGGATTTCTTAGGAGTAAACCTTCCCTTTTTTGGATAGGACTTGACCCATATCTATACAACCAACAAAAAGATATAGGGTTTCCCAGAATTGGTTTGAAGAAAAATGCTACAGGAAAACATTTATTCTGAACGGCAAGAAACAAGGGTTTCCTGCCGATTTTCCGGCAAACTCCAAGGCACCCATCTTCGCTGTCCAACCTCCTTGGATCGCGCCTCACGAAACGTCACACAGGGCGTTCATAGCTTTTGGAGGTCTTCAACACGGTACCAGAGTTTGACCTGTGATATATATATATATATTATACCGCTATGTGTGTGCATACACAATACATATATATATATATACATATACGTATACGAACAACATGTGTATATATATATAATATTATATATATATATATACTTGAATGCCTGGGGCCTTTAAACAATTCATGTTTGGACCTTCACTGAATCACTCGGTCCCACCTTGTCCAAAAAGGCGGCGCCAGTCGCAAGGTGGTGGCGGCCCAAACTCTTCCGATTCTGGCGGCAAAAAAGCGGCAATTTGGGAAAGGGGGAAAAAAGTTGATATAATCCAGAATAATGGATGACACGTCTCATTTCCAGATCCATCCCTCGCCTTGTGCGATGTCTCCGTTTTCCATTTCCTCCGGTGACGCGGCAGTGGTGCGGAGAAAAGACAACTAGCCATGAACTGCGGAAGCACGGTTCAAGCCTTCGGTGTGTGTGTGTGTGTGTTCACGCAGTGGAACGTTTCATAAAGAGAAGTGGAGATATACATTACATTACATTACATTACATTACATTACATTACATTACATTACATACATTGCATCAAGTTACGTTATGTTACCTTGCCTTGCCTTGCATTGCATTGCGTTACATTGCATTACACTATATTATATTACATTACATTACATTAGATTACATACATACATCTATATATATATATATATACATATACATACATAATTACCCACAAACGCCGTGTGTTGCCCAGACATTAACATTGAGGATGTTGTGTTGTCGAATATGATAGGAGAGATTGCAGAAAATACTGCATGTACGCAGTATTTTCTGGTTTAGGATTCAAAGTTTTCAGGGTTTAGGTTTTAGGGTTTCGGGTTTGCAAAAGTAGTCGCGGGTGGGCGGGGGGCTGTCAATTCTGCTGGCACCCCCCGCTCGAAGCGCGCTCGCTCTGCTTAGTGGTCCCACCCCAACCACCGAGGTTAAGAACTATTGGGGTTTAGGGTTTCGTTCAAAGTGAAACCCTTGAAGGGTCCAGCGGGCGCACTACTTTTCAACAAACAACCCTTGGAAACAGGGGTTGGGGAACCCACCATGCTTGAGCGCATGTGGGAACCCACTCTTCGGGATGACAATATGGCTTGGATGAGAAGGTACAGGAAGCAAAAAGTACAACTTTTTGAAGATCAAAGAAGAAAGGCTAAAACTCATTGTTTTAGAGCCTGGAAAGGCTCAGAAAGGCTTAGCTAGGTCCAAAAGGCACTTTTAAGGCATGTTGTGGAGTAAGACCCCGTGACCCCAAATGGTCGTCGGTTTGGTGTAATCTTTTACTGGCTTGCGCCAGAGGGTAGTAGCCTAGAGGCGTGGTCAGCTGGCGCCGCTGTGTCCTGCTAGGCTTAACCCTAGCAGGCCCTCAGATTCGAAGTGGCGTCGAGGCTTAGCCTCGAGCCAGAGGCTCCAGCGCCCATGTATATGGTCAGCGGCGCTCTCGCCTGTTTAACGTTTTAGGGGTTAGGGTTTTAGGGTCTATGGTTTAGGGTTAAAATAGTTTCTGAATCCGACGTGTAGTTTCTGAATCCGGCGGAGTTTCTGAATCCGTCTTTGTCCGTTTAGGGTTCGTCGCCTGCGAAATCTCAAGAGACTGGCCCTGCGCAGGTGTTTGAGCATGTTGGAGGATAATGCTTGAACGCCATTTGAACTTTCCGGGCAACACACAGCGCCTGGCAGTATAACTATAATCCACATATATATATATATATATATACATATATATATATGATATATATATATATACATATATATATACATATATATATATACATATATATATATACATATATATATATATATGTGTGTGTGTTTGTATACATATATATATACACTAGTAACTAGTATTGCATATTATATTATATTATATTATATTTTGTTATATTATCTTATTCATAAATCTGGATAAATCAAAAACTCACCAACCTGAAAACTGGTCATTTTGGCGGGGATGATTCCCGTGACGAACCATCATTCGGTTGACATCGCATTGAGGCTATAATTTATCCAGAGAAACCCATGTATACATGTATTCCAAAAAGCCATAGTGGCTGTTTCTCAAAATTTGGGGTACCCTGCGGTGATCAAATATGGCTTGCTGGAAATCCCTCATTTAGTTCGGTGTTTTTCTCATTAAAGCCTCTGTTTAGTTCAGGGATTTCCCAGCTTGCCATGTTTGATGACACCGAAGGGTACTAAACATTCACTGTGGTAAATACAAAGGTCGCCAATTTACCACCCAATAGTGGCTATCATCAAACCATCTCAAAAACCTTGAAATTCCATTCAAATCTCCTGGGACCAAAAATAAAAATAAATCCCATTAAATCCCACTAAATATCCCCTTAAATCTCCATTAAATCTCCATCAAATCCCGACAAAAATCCCCCTTCACCGCGGCTCCTGGACTTATCTAAGTCGTCCATCTTGCGCAGGCGCTTTGCCGCGCTACGCGGCGCACCGGAGCCTCCATCAGCTCCATCAGCCTGGAAGTTGGCCTCAGGACAGCGGAAACGATGGGATTTTTACTGGTTGATAGTTGAGAATAGTTGATAATGGTTGATAATTTTACCTCTCATTTTATCAACTAGTTGAGAATGTTGATATATTTATATACTGGTTGATAAGTTTACCTCTCATATAGTTGATACCCTCTGGTAAATATAAACAGAACTAGCGAAAATCACCACTTTTAATGGGTAAATCAATGAACTAAATGGCCAGAGGGTAATGTTTGATAATGGTTGATAATTTCACTAACTCGCATATCCGTTGAACATTGTTTGTCATGGTTAATAATGGTTACGAATTGCTAATCGCCGTGGTTAATAATGGTTGAAATAATGGTGAATAATGGCCAATGATGATTAACCAGTAGATTTATGAGCAAAAATCATGGACATATAATCTGTGGTTGATAATTGTTATATAATGGTGGCTAATAATGAGTATATAGCCAACAACAATTAGATGAATCTAGAAACAATGGAAAATAATGACAAATCTTCTATAAATGATGGGAAAACCATGCAAACCGGTGGAAAAGACGCCTACAAATGGGAAATCCCCTCCAAACGGAAGGGGGACTAAAAGATGTCCCCTTACAACAATTCTGGGAACCATGATCAAAAATCAGGATTTCAAAATGACAACCGATAGATTTCAGCATCATATTTTATGAACCAAGCAACCAGAAGAAAATTTGGTTTTTGTTCAGCTTTACCAGCAGAAGTAGAGATTTAACCATGTTTATCACCATGAAACAGGGAGATTGAGATTTGGGAGTGTTTGAAAATGGAAGGCCCCCAATTCTTAACTGCAATTTTTGGGGTATACCTCGTTTTGTTTTGCACGGACACAGAATCAACCCCGAGAAAGTTAGGGTTATGGACCAGCATATACTAGCCAAAGAATATGGGCATGAACCAACAAGAATGCTGATATTTTGGATCAAAGGCAAGACTCTGGGTATTAGAAACAAAAATGGGCGTATCAACCGCCAAGGACATACATAGCAATCGAAACATAACCATCGCACCTCTCTTGGACGGCAATTCACCGCTGGACCACCCGAAACACATAACACTATGGTGGAAGCGAGAGGGAAATCTGCCGATGCGACAAGATGCCTGGGAGGATTCCATCTGATTGTCCTGGCGACAGGTGTCCCTCGCACAAGATCTCGAGATCCACAGAGTTTGTGGAGTGAGAAGTGTGAGTTCTACGCAACCACAAAGTCAGAATCTGGGAGAATGCGGAAGCGAGCAACTTGACATCTGGCCTTCCAAAACGTCATTGGAACAGAAAACGTCTGTTTGCCATGAAACAATGGTGCCCTTCTTCAAGAATGTACTGTTCATTTGGGGACTCCAGTGGCTTCCAAAACTGTGGTCTGTTGATTCATCTGCTTCGGCTCAGCAAGTCTCATGCCTTATATTCATCGTCTTCATCAACGACTCTCTCCGACTGTGACACCTGTCGGAATCGAAAGCCTTGAGATTGGCACTTCCTTTCGAAACATCTCAGATATGAATGCATTGGGGGAATGCAAATCTGGAATTTCAGGGATCTCCATTCAAATCAAAGAATAGTGGACACACGTTACCCTCTAGTAATCAAACCTCGGCTGGAAATAACCCATTTACACTATATAATCAGTTTGATGATTTTTCCTTCTAAAATGCCCGTAGAGTTCGGGCATTTCTCAGCAGCCCGCATCCGCCTCGCTTGGATAACCTGGACAAAGAGGATCAACGGAAAATTTCTCTTGAAACATCAAGCCAAGTCAGTGTCAAGGTAAAGTCATCCTGGAATTGATAGATTGATAGAATATCAGAATATCATATGGATTTTTTGTGGGGACGTACCCCCAAATCATCCAGTCATTTGACCATGACTTAGTAATAAAACCCATGATGATTTGGGGATCCCCCAATGACTTAAAAAAAACAAATCTACATCTCCAGGAGTACAACCAGCGAAATTTCAGCTGCAAAAACTACGATTTTCCCAGCCTTGGTATATCACCAAGAACTGATGTGTCCACCAACAAATCTACAAATATTGTTTAGAATCTGGATCTACATCTGTAAAACTGTTGTATCTGGTCTCCAAAGATGCAATGACCGACGAAATTTGGATAGGTGGGCTGCCAAGGAGCCATAAGGTTCCTGCCAGGCAGTTTGGGTTGACACTAGTGTCATGACCGAACAGAAAATCAACGGAATCGGGGATATGTCATAGGTCATAGGCATATTACATAATCAATTTCATATGAGGAAAAACATGTAACGAAAATGTGATACACCCTCTGGGAGTCAAAACTGGCGAAGAAGAAAAAAAAATAAAAACCATCTGCCATTTGCTTATCATAGACCCTGTTTAGAAAATGTTCCTTGTCAAGATAAATCACCAGAAAAATGAGCACATCACCATTCATGTTGAGCCATAACCATGTTGGGTGGTATACCGGGTATGCATGGTATTTTCCAATCTCATGGGTGAAACTCGCAGACCTTAAACTACCCGGATGCTGCACCCTGAACCACCAACCAAGGGGTATGGGTGTCCTGCTGGATGTCCCGCTGGAATTTTCATGATGACTTTTCGCGTTCTTGACTATTGTTGGCGTTTTTTCCAGTAGTACCGCACAAGGCGGTGGCGGAAGTTTCCCCCCATAGGAAACCTACAGGAGAACTGGTGCTGTGATTCATCTCTGTCTCTCTCGGTCCCCTTCCCGCTGTCCTTCTCTCTCTCTCTCTATCTTTCCAACCATCTATCTATCCACCTCTCTATTTATCTATCTATCTATCTATCTATCTATCTATCTATCTATTTATCTATCTATCTATCTATCTATCTATCTATATCTCTATCTCTATCTCCATCTCCATCTCCAGCTCCATCTCCATCTCCATCTCCATCTCCATCTCTACCTCTACCTCTATCTATCTATCTATCTACCTACCTATCTATCTATCTGTCTGTCTATCTATCTATCCATCCATCCATCTATCCGACTGTCTATTTTTCTGTGTATCTATCTCTGAACTTTCAAAAGTGGCGGGAACGCGGTTTGCTTTTCACATTTTGACTTCGAAATGCGCTTCGTTCCCCACCGGCCCGGCGTGCACTTTTTTGACATCTCAACTTCCAAATGTGGTCCGAACATGTGGTGTTTCTTGCATGTTCGCTTCGACATGTGCTTCGCGCCATTGCCGCGTGCACTTTACTTCCAAAAGTGCACCGAAGCTGAGGTGTTTTTAACAATTTGAGTTGGACATGTGCTTTGCACCACAGACACATGCATGCTCGACTTCCAAAAGTGCTCCGGAGCAAAGTGCTTTGCACATTTTCACTTCCACATGTCATAATGTGCTTCGCGCTACACGGAGGGCAATTTTTTGCAAGATGGCTCCGCAGCCGCCGCTTTAGCGAGTCTACTTTTCGACCCTCGGGCACCACAAAACCTTTGAAAAACACAGTGTTGCGTGACTTTTCAACCTTTCGCGCGCGTTGATCTTCTTTCTTCTGACTTTTTCTGTACTCTGACTGCTCTCACCACTATTGCTGCATCTGTCCAAAAGTCGGAAGCTTGACTTCTAAACTTCCTTCCGTAATTTTTAGTGTCACCATTAATATCAGCACTGCCATTATTACTAGGCATTATTCAGACTAGTGTATTACTATTTACTACTATTATTCCTGGTACTTATTCATGTTACTTCCAGTCTAGTTGCTATTTTTTGTGCTGCTACTATCATTCCCAGACAATCCTCATGACTTATTTTATCCCTTTGTCAAGTGTGCGTGTGAGGATTGTCACTACCATGCCGGGTAAAATAGGTCATTCGACTTTCACATATTGCTACGGTTATTGTTGTGTTCAAACTACGACAACTGCTGGTGTTATTATCAAAGAAATGTAGTAGACTACTACGGTTGTAATTTCTCGCTATCATGACTACTATTACACAACTGTGAAAATAAGTATCATCAGAATACAAGTAGTACCCGGGCAAGCCGAGGGCCGGAAGTTTCAAAATTAAGATGCTTATAGCCTATAGAGCGGAGCAAAGACTCTGCCTATAGGGTGCGGCCAAGCCTTCTGTGCATCGCAGCAACAATCTCTTGATTTTTCATTCTGGCGCCATTCCTTTTGAAGGTTGATCTTTTCTCATTTCATCTCGTCTCATCGCATCGCAGCTTCTCTTGGAAATTGCTCATTGCATCCCATCGCATCTAATCTCATCTCATGTCGTGTCTTCTCAGCATTTTTCACCTCATCTCATCTCATCTCCTCTCATCTCCTTTCATCTCATCTCATGTCTTCTCTCTTTTTCTCAGCTCTTCTCAGCTGATCACAACTGTTCTCATCTCTTCTTATGTCATCCGAGCTTGTCTCATCTCTTCTCAGCTCATCTGAACTCTTCTCTTTTCAGGTCTTCTCAGCCTCTCCATTCTGCGCAGCTCGTCTCAACTCAGCTTTTCTCAGCTCGTCACCGCTCTTCTCCTGTCAGGTTGTCTCATTTCATCCCATCTCATCTCATCGCAGCTCTTCTCACAACTCTTCTCAGCCCTTCGCAGCTCATGTCAGCTCATCTCATGTCTTCTCATCTATTCTCTCCTCTTCTCACATCTTCTGAGCTGATCTCAGCTCTCCTCACCTCATCTGCGCTCTTCTCAGCTCACTCTCAGATCATCTCAGCTCTTCTCTGGCCCAAAACCTGCTCCCAAACCGGATGGATCTCGGCGCCAAAGCCACAAAAAAAGTACAGTACGATTTTGAATGCTTTTTTAAAAAGCAACTCATTCTGAGATCATCTCGCTCTCATCTCAATTCACTCTCAAACAATCTGATCATCTCACTCTCATCTGAACTCTTCAATGTCTGCAACTCGGATGTATATAGACTTCTAAATTGCCTTTGATCATTATCATTATTGTTATTGCATCGTGATTGCTGCTTCATTATTAGTATCATTCGTACTATCATTACTATCGGCATGACTTCTCTATCTGTATTTTCACTAAGAAAGAACCTATCATTAATATCATTAATATCATCATTACTATTGCTAATATTGGCAACATTTCATGGCCATGAAAAACTTGGCAACCTGAGATATCCTGCACATTTGGTTAAGGGGGCTCAGCAGGAGTCCATGTTCTCATCGTTCTACTACCCTCTCTTAAATCAAACATGGCTGGCTGGAAAATCCCCGAGCTACATGGAGGTTTCTAGCTCGGAAAATCCTCGACCTAGATGGTGCATTTTCCAGCCACTTTACCGGAGGCGCTGGCTGGTTATATCATTCGTCCATTTCACAGCTACTTTGCCAAGTTTCATCGCTAGTTTCGGAGGATCCTCCATAATCTCCATATATCCTCCATCGATTTTCTCAAAGATCTGGGAAACAGCCAGGAAGTGATTCCCCCTGCGGCAGCGTCTCGCCTCAGCTCCCTTCCGCAGCTCCGAGGCCCCGAAACCATGCGACTCGCTGCAGAACTCCTGAGCCGGGGAAAATGATGGGAAGATCATGGGGAAAATCATGTTGTCATGTTCGTAAAACACCAGAATGTTATACATCTGTAAAATTTGAGAAATATACCCAGAAAATCTCAATGAGTCACAATTACTATATACTGTCTGTATATGTGTATATATATATTAGTTAATTCATTAAGTAAGTAAGTAATTATCTATATATATACATAAATATCATATGTATATATATATAATGAAGCATTCATACCCCTGGGTTGCTTATCACTGCAGTGGTGGATAAAATGAGTCATTTGACTTTCAGGGAAAATAAAATATATTCGAAGCACTGTTGTATGTCATGTCTCAAACTTGGGTGCCCCAAAACCACACGGCTAAAAGAAAGCACAATTTTCCCAAACAAAACCATGTGTTGATTTTGGATACAAGACATGTTGGAAAAAATTGGGGCAAACATGAGGATACCCAACAAATGCTGGGTGGAATTGTGAAACAAACACAAATACAAACATACAACCAGACAATCAAAACATCTTGTCAGGCGTTTAGATCAACACCAAATTGGAGGCAAAAAAATGGTGGAAAACTGAACCCGCGTCCCTTCCATTTGGAGATTCATGATGCTACATGCTTCCCGACAAGCTTTGCCGGGCACTGGAATCAATCAAGCACCGAAAGAAGGGGGAAAAAATTCACGGCGCCGGGTGATGGGTCACCCCATGAGTACCGTTGTATAGTGGTATAGCTGGATGTTCATCCCTTCAGTCATATGGGTCCAAATAAATCAGTTTGTTTATCATTATTTTCCCTTTCGAACTATATTGAAATGACCATAGTTGGGGGGATGCCCCATTCATCCCCTCCAGTCATGTGGAACAATCACCACTAAATCAGGTGTATACATATATATATATGTGTAAAATCATCTATAAATCTATATATATTATAAATCTATAAATCTATGGGCCATTTTCTATAGCTATGTTGAATTACTGGGGGGTTCCATAGCTATGATTTCCATAGCTTCTTCCATTCGGCCTTGGGCTGCACCAGGACGAGACGTGACTGAGTTGCCTGAAGTGATGGGCGAATATTCATGGATTACTGGGAGGGTCACCTTTGGAAAATGCTTTTTTACATGATCCTTGGAAACTCAATGACGGAATTTAGAAATAGAAGAAAGCCTCTTCCCAAAAGCAGAACGCGACTGCAAGCAGCAAAGGCTACAAGCAAGAATGGGAAAACAAAAGACAGAACAACAACCATCAACTGAAATTCTTCCAAAAAATAAAGTACAAAATACTAGGCTCCGCCTCGTGATTCAGGGAGTTCGAGTTCAGATGCGAAGACGTGGCGGAAGCCTTTGAAGCCTGTGGCTGCAACTCCTGGTGCTTTGGAGCAGTGAATTCCGGACATTTGTTGGTCAAATCTCCATAGCCCTTCTGGATGATATCTTTTTCTCAGTTCCAAAGCTAGTTTTGTGCCATGGAACTAATGGCTTCACCATCATTTCTGGTCTTGGTCGAAAATGATTCAAATAAGATGTACCATGAAAAAATAGTAATCAATGAGTGGACACACCTTCAAAATTGGGATGGATTCCTTGCCAGCTTAACCAACTCTAGTTATTTGCCTCACTTAGATATCTGTCATTTCCGCTAAAGGACAAGTGAGAAAGTCATCAAAAATCCTTGATGTCCAACATCCCTATCCATTTTTTTTCGAACCAGCTCTGGCCCCTGATGACCTAGATTTGCAATATTTACAGTATGCATCTCAAACTAGGCCCAGGCATCCACACCCATTTTGCATGCGTTCAAGTCCAACAAGACTGTAGAAACTCGTTCAATCCCAAGGGATAAACACATTTAAACAATGGCCAAAGCCCTTCAAATGTTCAGACGGAACGACCAGACACGACACGAGACTGAGGACGGGAAGCAGTGAGGGACAATAAGACTATGAATCCTGGAACTTGGAACCAAGGAAATTAAGGCTTGGAATTACTTAGGAATTATTTTCTTATATTATTCCAGCCGCCTGTTCGTGATGGAATTTCCTACCTCAGACGACCAGTGGAAGCGGTTAACCTTTCCTTTTCCTTTCGTACACCATCAATCTCATGACCCTTAAAGAATCCTGTATGTGAAGGGAAGAGGCGTGATGTGTGAGGTGCGAAGAGAGAGGACGAAGAGACGAACCGAGCACCTCACGCCACATCATGCCCTTCCCTTCCATCCCGCCGCTCTTCTCGTTCCACTCGTCGCACAGCCCTCCGCCTCGTCCCTGTACCAGGTTTCTACCCACAACTGTCACCCTGTCACCCCCCGTCCTGTACCATGGCCAAGAGAGGAGCCAGATCTGTGCGAAAGTATTCTCGCAAACCTGCGAAAATAGACATGACCCGATGGGCCCGATGGGCCCGATGGGGTATGTGTCACTACCCTGGTGACCGTATAGGGAAAATCATCGGACTCTTAGCTGTGGATTTTGCAGAAATGTGACGCAAAGTACCGGAAGATATCCCCTCATAAAACGTAGAAATAAAAGACTGGATGCTTTGGAACGTGAAATTCTGGGAAAGTGTGTTTGACCCCGTGCTGTTACCAATTTGGAGGTGGTCTTGATGTGACAATGCCAATTTGGGTATGTCCAAGAATTCTCGGATATGCATCTCATACTTTACGCGAGAATCAAAGAATTTGTATAAAATTGTACTATTGGTTTGAAGAACGAGGCAAACCTGATCTCTTGAAACCTTTGCCCAGCCACGCTCACTGGTCTCCCGCAAGTCATCATTTAGGAGTCGCTGGAAGGCCTGATGCACAGGCGGCTTTGTCAGGGCCAGATTCATCAATCTCAGAAGGGCATCTACCCTCTGGCAATCGAACATATCAATGGATATTGGCCAGTTTCCAATCGGAAAATCAGTGTACTTAATCTAGGTTTTTGGCTTTCCAGAGAGCCACTTTCAATTCATCTACGGTTCTGACTTTCCAGCCATGTTTGATTGCAGGAAAATTCCATAGAAGGTTTAAATTCGTCCAAAGCTGAAATTCTGTGCCTGCAGCTCCCGACTCAGATAGTCCCGTGTCACGGGACATTTGTGTCGGAGGCCCTCTGACCCAGGGGGCAACGGGGCCGGCATGGCGCAGGCGCAGCACGAGCGGAAGCAGGAACGATGGAACGAGTGGATGGCACGAACTGTTCTTTTCTTGGCAGACTGCCTTTGAATTCCCCTCGTTTTTTCGATCAGAAACATCTGGCAGTACTGTATGTCCAATCTGCAGGAAGATGTCCTGTTTGCGGAGGACAGTGCTGAACATCAACTGCTCCCCAGATTCATGTTTTCGATCAATACTTCCAAAGCAAGCAGGAGCGGCGCTGAAAATGTAATGCGTGGCCTTGATTGGTTGCAGACCTGAGACCAAACCTGCCCATGCAAGGGGACCATCCAATAAAGTCAGAAGTTGAAAAGCGTCAATCTACTTGAGAATGGCATACATCCATGGTTTGTAATCTTGCGCCCCAGGCTGCCCTTCCAACAATAGATGCCCGACTGGGGCCTGTTTCGTATACCACGTATAATGATACCATTAGTCAACTATTCATTGTGACCGAGAGGGGGTTCCCCCTCTATTCATCATCCAACTAGTTGGAAAAGGAAGTCTGAGAATAGCTCTCCTACAAAAAATTGAATGGTTTCAGAGCCAACAGTGGTTGTATAACCATAGACATAGGGACCCCATATCCCAACTTATGAGGGTTATGATCCCATTGTTGTAACCATGCTTTCAGTCAAGTGATAAAACATAAACAGCTCTGTCAAAAATATCCCCATTGTATTCTCGAGATATTCCCAGTCTATTCCCAAAAAATACAAGTCCCAGTAGTTTGTTAAATACCTTTGTGTATCCCCAGTATATCCTTATATTTAAAGTTTTAAAGATGATTTTCCCAGTACATCCATATTAACCTACTATAACCAAGTCCTAACCCATTCGGCTCCCCACAGCCCGCCATATCTCCGCGTCTCCTCATTGCACCATGCCACCTGTTGAGCCATCCGTTGGTGCGTCACCTGTGCTGCCAGCAATGGCAGCCCAGCGCTGGCCTCGGCAGTTTATTATTGGGTATGCCCATAGCAATGGGATGATGTAGAGCGATCCGCAATTTTGGTTGGGTAAAGAAATTGTTTTCTGGCAGTGGGCTTAGATTCATGCATATTATCACATGTACTCCAAAAAGCATCAAAAACATGAAATGGATTTGTATACGGAAGTATATGCTGTGTATATATCATATACCATATTATACCATATTGCATATAGAAACACTCGAGCTAACATTCACTTCCACTTGCAACGCAGGAAGAGACGGCCGCAGTATTTTTTCTCGTGGTACTAGCATAGTATCTAACCTCTCCGAGGTGTGGCTAGCTATTAAAGTGCATCGTCACAGTGATACAAAGTAACACTGGGTAAACAGTTGTGTTCCAAACCATATCGGTGGGAATCACAAACGAGGTTAGATAGGTCACAGACACTATGTCAAACACCCAACCCTCAGTGAAGCACGGAAACCCAGGGGGAGTGGCATTTCCAAGTGTAAACCCACCCCCTATCACCCCGAGGAGATCAAGGAAGGGTGGGCAGTGGGTCGAGCAAAATTTTAGGAGGATCAATCTTGAGCCAAAATTGGCAATAAGATTGCTCAGTTAAACCAGATGTGTTTCATGTTGCAAAGGAGTCCCTTCCCAACCAGCCATTCACCCTTGCAAACAAATTTGTGGTTACACTCTCCGAAAACCAAAATGGAAACCAAAAAAATGGTTTGTGAATGCTTTTCCCAGTGCAAATAGCCATTCCAGGGATCCATCGTGGCTTTCATTCTGGTCTAAATCTTGGGTCAGAGAATCCAATCAATGTTGTGCAATGTTGGTCGTTTTGACAATAAGCACACATTTGGAAGGAATTCCACAAATAGAGATATTATTCATGACAATGATAATATGAATGTCAATAACACCGTTACAATAACAACCACAACAACAGTGACAACAACAATAACCGGAAAAACAATAATATCAATAATAACGATGATAATAACAATAATAAGAGTAATTATAGTAGTAATGGTAATAACACTGATATATACAGTAGGTATAGATACAGATATAGACATGAACAATCATAGATATTTGTTTATATATATATATATGTATCAAAACATGAAAAAGCACGAACTGGAGCACGATTTGGTGCACAAAAAGAATAGAAGAAAAAACTGTGATTTTATGATGCTCCTTTGGGGGGTGTTTAGCAAGAAACCTATTGATCGACTGTTTCAATACATGGGAAACAAACAATATTCATATACATAGAGTATGTATAGAACAAACCTTGTTTAATCCCGTTTTGCACTTTTTCACATGTTGGGCATCTGCCGATAACTTGACCCATCCCGATCTCTCGGATCTAGAGAGCATCATGAACCGCCAGGTGTCCCCACATCCAGGGACCTGGGAAAAAGGATCAAGCAGACCAGTTCCCGAGACATCAGTTTTTTCCCCCAGCAATAGATGATCAAACCACCAGGAACTAGTGGAAAGCCACTAACTTAAGTGAACATTTGGATGGTGAAGATGAACGTTTAAACCGGGGGATTTTTGGGGTGCCTCATTTCAGACCCAGCAATCACTCGTGCAGTTTCGATCCATCGCTGTTTCAACCAGGACCCCTGCAGCGCACCAGCCTCAGAGTGCACCATCATCCCCATCAAAGCGTGGTTGGTGACATAAAAGCGGGGATGCCAAGAATGTATCACTGAACAATCGTGGCACAGTCATGGATTTGGACATCCGATGTGGCGCCCTTGTTAAGAGCCAGCGCTTCACTCGTAGGGCAAACCAGTATTAAAAAAACATCTATATGATAAAAAATAGCTTATATCAGTTATATGCCATGATAAATCATGATATCCTTTTCCCCATTGAATCCCATGATTTGTTTCATGAATTCGATAGAGAATTGCTGCCCAGGATAGCAGAAATGCAGAAACCTCCAAAACGACCTGCTGCCATTGGGGCATTGGGGCCATGATACCACGGAGACATGCGGAGATGCACGGATGTCCCACAGCGACACATGGCCATCCTGGGGATCATCGCGGAGGGATGATAGGATTGAGAAATGACTTGGAAACAATGGGGATTTCACAGTCAACCAACTCTATGGGTGTATAATGGGAGATCACCAACAATATGATAAGCATCCACTGCTCACGCGTGAGGTAAGCATCTGATACAGCTTCAAACCAGCTGCAAAGGGTATAGAAGGACAGTTTCAAGGAAATCTTCTGCAAATTTTGACAGCTCAAGGCCGTCAAAGGACCTAAAAATAATATTGGATTCTTGAGATCGCGTCCCAGTCTCTCCCATCTCAACATCCCAGTACACCCGTCCCATAATCTGGAATGTCAAGTATATCCCCATATTCCAAGGTTTCTCCGCTATATCTTCAGAATCATGGTTGAAGCATGTTCAACATCGTTTAATCTAAATCTAACCTAGCTCTATTCTCATATATGTGTATGTCTATCTATATTTTATATATAATATATAATTTATAAATAATATAACATAATTTATATATCATATCTCATATTATATATATATATCATATATCATATATTCCCATGTTTGATGCTTAAATTCCCAATAGGATCATGGATCATCCCATTCGAAGCCACGTTCGTCGCGCCTCATGGCTGGTGGCCAACTGAGGCATGGAAGGATTCATCGTGAAGCTTGTGACCTTCGTGGGGATGATAGGAAGTTGTAAAAAAACATTCCAAAATGTCATAAATCACAAGCATATAATATATGGATGGTATAATATAATATTTCTAGGGGTGTGATTATGATATAATATGATATAATATAGCGTGAGATAAGATAAGATAATGTAGTTGTAAATGGATTATGTTCAATCTTTTTAGGTGTTGATTAGATGTGGGCCCAACTAGTATCTGTATTACAAGCCATATGTGACTGGGGATATCCTATAAGTGGGTCATACCATGGATATTAACCATTTACACACCCCAAAATTGATGCAATAAGTAAAAAACAAATGTAATCTAACCTTTTCTATCTGTGTGGTCGTTCTTGAGGAAGCATGGTTTTCAAATCATGAGATATAGCTCTTGGAACCAACAAATGGACAAATTTCAAGTCCTGTTTTGGCCCAAAACCATGTGATTCCCTCCTTCAAAATCGCATGGTACCGGGACTCGAACCGGGATCCAGAAGGTTTACTCAGATAACTCATTGAAGATGTTTGAAGAGGAGATTCTCCTGGTTCCCTGGTGCTGTTGCTGTTCACTGTCACTGGCGTGCCAGTTTGCTTTAGCGGTTTGTTCCAAAAATATGACAGTGGAGTTGGGCTCCATGGCAGTCCACACTCCACAGCTAAAACAAGACTCCCCAACTTCAACTTTGGCCAGCGCCACATATAACATCTGTCAAGAAGCAGCACGTGCCACAGGCCAGTTGCAGACCCCACTGGCAGCTGCTACATCCCAAACGCGGATGGAGCAATCCTGAGACTTGCAAAATCAAATATGACAATGGAAAAAATCGACATTTGTAGACATTGTTTCTATCAAAGTCTCTATTTACACTGGATTTCCCAGAGGTCTGATTGTACATCTGCCAGTTTGAAGCGAAAAGGACACTTTGCTGCAGGTCACTTGGACGCAGACCCAGGAACCACTCAGGAGCGTGAAGGGAAACTGCTCCTAACGCACAACTTTCAGACGGCTCTAACTGGAAATGATCCAAAAAGTGGAGAGAGATGTCTGACAAGCACGACGTCCAGGGACCTGTGGCTTTACCTCAAATGGGGCATTTACATTCAATACGGCCAGTTCCATTTGTTTCTATCGGGAACATGAGATTTCAACCATGAGATTTCAGTGTAAGGGGAGGTCCCCACTTAGGCCTTCCGACCGAAGCTCAGAGCAGTCACCACTTGAGAATGTCCAGGCAGGGTGAACTTTGCCTGTGCCTGGCCAATGTTCTGCAAGCATCCCAACATGTCAAATTGATAGAGTGCAACCATTCCAAACTGGCAGTCAACAAGCCCCTCTATATATACATATATATATAGCATAATGTCAACCCCGGATTAATAAACCATAGTTTATTAATTGGGGGGTACTCCTCCAATAGTCATAATCCAATACTTAAATGGTACCCCCCCCCAATTAAACGGCCGAAGGGTTTATTAATCCAGGGTTGACATTATATATATATATAATGTGTGTACTTTTGTATATATATATATATATACATACATATATATATATATACAAATATATATATATATATATATATACAAATATATATATATACATATATATATATACATTTATATATATATATAGGATATTTTTTTCTAAATACATATATATATACACACGTAGATACAAGGCTTGATTCCATCCTAAGGCAATCTCTGATACTTGCAAATCATCCACTACCAGGTTCTTGTAAGTGATCAGTCACTGAATTATATCCCTACAAATTTGACGACCCCACAGGGACTTATGAACCAGGCTTCTTGACAAGCTGACTCCGATGATCCAAGTATTTCATGTATTTCATTGAAAACCCGCATCTCCACATCTCACCCGTGCCTGATTTGCAGGAGCTTTCCTGCAGCAGTGAACTGCGAAAAGACATGACAGGTGAACTATGTTCTCAAAACTGACCAACTGGAAACCCTTCGATCTTGGTAGGTATGGTAGCATAGTAGCAGAAACGGCACCCTTTGACAAATTTTGAAAGGATTTGTAAGGCAACGTGGATCAATCACTTGATGCGTCACACCACTTCTGACAGGTGGTGCCAAAATGGGTGTCTTTAAATATGTTTGCTCCACGAGTGGTCTGTACAACGATTTAATGCATTTTGATGCAATCAGCGTATTGTTCAATCCTGGCGTTTGACACAAGGTTGGAATGCATCCAACTCCTATATTGAGTTTCTTTCGGACCTCTACGGAATCTCCAAGAGGAAAGGATTAGTAACACATGCTACACCCTCCACAAGTGCTTCAAATCTACGCAAGTTGGACATGTTCCATCCCACACCTCTTCCCGCCGGTCTCAGGGTCGGAGAATGTCTCGGGCTCGGCATTCCAAACAAACACCTCCGGGACACGTGTGGTCAAAGGTGCTCAATATCAACCAGGAATTCCAGGTCGAACTTGATTTCACTGCACTTCGGTGACCTGTGGTTGCATGTGTCATTGAAAAACCATGTCTCACCCACGCAACTTTGGACCCCCGGAGCATCCCCGAGCCCTGTTTTTTAGGGATGGTGCCCCAGTTTTACGCATCTTCTAGTTTAAATCCCAGGCTAGCCTTGGACAATACCTTGGACAATACTAGGATTACTGGTGGTTAGGTTCGACGATTTTTGTCGGTTCAATGTCCGTTTGGCGCGTTGATCCCCCTTTGAGGGTTGAAATTTTGCAGTTGAAATCCCATTTCCATGTCGCTCAGATCCTAATTTTTGTGGTTTCTGTGTCAAATCGAACTGAAGAAATCCATTCCTCTGCCCCATCTGCTCAAATCCTTGGCAAAAGGACCCATCTCCGCGGCCTCCGTGGACCAGCCTCCCGCAGCCAGCAAAGTACCATCCTCGCTGAGGGCCGCTGCCTGGATGGTGACCCTGGTTCGATTCACCCATTTTTTGTGACCTGCCCCCATCCGCAGTGCCAGCCTGCATCGCCTTGGGCGGGGCAGAGGGTGCCAGCGAGGCAACAGCACCAGCCTTCGGGGAGCGGCCACCTGAGACAATGGGAGAGGAATCGCTGTCTTTTTGTTGGATTTGTGGGGTATCATCTGTGGACGTTTTTCAACCTTAGATCTGGTTTCAATTTGTTTGTCGAGATGAGAACTGTGGGTCTCACCAAAGTTCGTGGGGTCAAAAGTCGATCGTCAAGGATCTATCAATCACCTATTTTCCAAACTTTGTCGGCTAAAAAAAAACATAAGTCACCTTTTTTCCTGGGCCCAAAAAATGCATCTGACACCTCTTTTCCAAAGTTCGGTGGGTCAAAAATCCATCAAAAGATGGCCCCGGCTCTGCAGGGCCGATCTTTGGTTCCCCCGCATTGCAGGGCGCAGGCGCGGAGGGTGCCGTCCTGACCTGGAAGACTGCAGAGGAGGCGAAGTGTCTTCCCAACTTTTGCAGCACAGATATGCAAAGATTTGGATTGGAAATAGTGTCCATTTTTTCAGACCCCCAAAATCACTGGAAGAAAGAAATCTGTGGGTCTACTCAGGAATCTGTGGGTCTACTCAATGTTTTCCTTGATCCAACTTGCAAAAAGGTTGTCCTTTACTTGGCCTATTGTTTTTTCGCAGCGTGGCCACTGGGCTGCCCTACAAGCTGCCACCAACTGGCTCCCCCTGGCACACTTCTGCCGGAAACATTACGATGGCATGATTGGATAACCCGGAAAAATGGATTGTTTTGTATGTCACCAAATCATTTACCCCTAGAATAATGGATGACAATGTTATTCAGTCATACCCACATGCAAAAAAGTAACGCAGCTTCACAACCCAACAGCACTAAACGCAGCTTCAGCATCTTTGGAGGCACAACTCTAATCGGAAATGTGTTGTGGAACCTGTGCATCCATTCAAATCACCATCCCATGATAGCCAAAAATCTCTGTGAAAGTCCATCCCAGAAGTGGAAGGGACAATCTGCAGGAAAACCCTATAGATTTCATGGAAAAATCATGGTTTCAACCGGCACCTGGATGTGGGTAGAGCTGCCACCCCAGCTAGGCCATGGTCCGAGAGCCTTGTTGAGGCAGTGGGAGGTGGGGAATGTATAGCCTCTTCAGTTCGCAACCTGTACCCCGTCTGTTCACATCAAAATAGCGATGTTCTTCGGTAATTCATAAACATCCCCATGATATTCATCCATATTACCTATGGATTCCTATGGAATTTTAATCCCGAAAATCTGGTAATTCATAGCTTGATCCATACCCTAGATCTAAGCCTATGGCGGATATACATTGGCAGATACTGGTGATATTAGGATGAGTGGTGCCACCAAATTCCATGAATTTCTTTGGGGTGGTAAAATCTATGCATGACTATGTATGTATATATATATATGTATATATATAGTATCATCATTATCATTATTATTATTACTTATTACTATTATTCTTATTATATATCATATATCATATATCATATATCATATATCTTATATCTTATATCTTATATATATATACAAATATGCTGAAAACAAGGTAGCAAGGTACCTTCCTCTTGACAAATCGAACACGACGCGTACGGCACCTGGTGCTGAGTCTCATCTCGGATCCCTCATAGATGCCTGGACATCATTCCACGGCCAAATTGGACTGGTGACTCTGGGGCGTGTTTTCACTTTCAGATTTTTTGTCGTCCAGCAAATGCTGATGTCCTTGTGCTTGCTGATCAAGCTGCCGTTTCATCCCGTCCGCAATGGCTTCATATATGCACAAAGAAGGTATGTTGTTGGGCCAATCATGCTGAATTGTAGCAATTCACATGCATGAAATCAGGGATGATTTGCCTTACTAGCAATCGAAAAAATCATGCTGTCGTGGTGTGGATCATTCATCCAGAAGAAAAGTGTATCCCATGACCATGCGGAGTGTATCCTTGTTGACAACTGTAGATGCAAAATGTACAGCGGGCGGCAGACGGCGGACCAATCAAAACAAATTGGCCGTTGAGGGCACTGTCAATGGACAGTGGAACTGAGCACAAATCCACAGAGATCCGCAGAGTCTCTGGGCTCCCAAACGCACTGTGCCATCACAGAGTGTGGCTGCAAACCACGTACTTGGATAAGCCTGGAGCAGCCACTCGGCCATGGGCAGTTCCGAAATATGGTTCCAATTGTGGGTTACCAATGGACCCAGAAATGGCTGGTCATTTTCAATGTTTAACATTGTTTTACTTGCACCGTGCAGAACTTCAATTGAATATTCAGGACACCCGAAACTGAAACAAATTCAGTACTATTTCGATATGATATCAATACTTCTCAATATTAACCAGTAGTTCTGGGGTTAGAAGACTATAGAAGAATCATGAAGAATCATCTCCAAGAATTGCATGCCAACCTGCCTCCAGGGCAACGACACTGGAAATCCATTCTGGAGCCTCCAGCGAGACAGGTGACATGAAGCACTCGAAGATTATCAAAGATCACATAGAAGGGAAGTCTGCAAAGTTGATGACTGTTCCATGGATACAAAGGCTTGGATTCAATGGAGGGACCTCTATCCAAACCAAGCTGCTTCCCGGGTCCGGTCGTTGAAGGCAGGATTCTAGTGGAATGAATTAGAAGCAAAGCTCCATCAAAAGCTTCAGGGCTGGTTTTCCCGCCTCGTCCACGGAGGATTGCTCTGGTTCTCTCAGAGCAAGCCTCACCCATCAGCAATGACTCCTAAACAAAAGCTTTCCTCTGAGATGCAAATTCATATCACAGCAAATCCTAGTAAATTTCCAGGTCATACAGGCCTCGGGAGTTTGTTTGAACAACGAAAAAAATATCTTTGGATACCGGGCACAAACTCCAATCGTAGGACTTTCTCCGCGGAGAGTTTGTGAACCTGGCGCGTGGCACGAAACAAACAGTAGGAAGGAACTTGGAACCGCAACGCGTTTTTTGTGTTCAAAGAGCAATCGAATCCACTAAGTCAAACAAACTAAACCCAAAAGAGTTCGTGTTGTTTCAATTTTTGAATTAGTGTATATTATATATAATGTACATATTTATGTATATATATATATAAAACAGTCGTTCAGAAGATTGGTTCAAAAACCTCCGGTCGCAACAAGTCGCAACAAGGCGAGTCGGTCAATGCCAATGCCCCCTCTTGCTTCACTTCCGCACCTCCAGGTATGTGCCAACGCTGCTGCGGAGAAACTCGCCTTCCACCAGGAAGTCAAATGGGATTGGCCTCAGCCATGGAAGCCACCTTCCCAAGGCCTCTGGAACCCAGGGTCTGCCTCAAAATGGGGTATCCCAAAATATCCCAACTCCGTTGGGTCATCATGTTTCCCTTTCAATGGTTTCGATACACCAAGAGTTGACCACGACTTAGTTTCCCAGCTGCTCATGGCCAATGAGGCGATTCACCACCTCGGAAAGACCAAATCTCTCCAGATTCGCCGGAATGACAAGCTCCTCCTCGGGCACCTGAATGGCAAAAGTTTCACTTGCCCTTCATTTTTGACAACCAGGACATTGCCTTCATTTCGAAAAATGTAAAGTCCATCAAATCCCAACTCTCCACCAAAAACTGCAGGTAAAACAACTGGAATCTGCGGCACCTGGAATTTTTCCGGCAACTTGGTGAAGAAAACCACAAGTGCTTCACCGCCACCAGGTTTGGGCATTCCTGGTTGGAAACCCACGGAGGTTGTTTTGGATAAGATGTGTCGATTTTGGGGAATTCCAATGAATTCCATGCGTTTTTGGGGGTCCAACATGGGAGGACTTCCCGCGTTCACAATGTCCAAACTTTCCAGTTGATTTTTTGTGGGAGAAATTAGTTTGCGTCTCAGCAAGAAGCAGTTTCATACTCATTTGGAGAACAAATGTGTTTCCACTACATACCATTTTGAGGAAACGTGCCAATTGTTGGAAAAAAAAATAACACCTTTGGTTCCAGGTTCTGGTGTGCAAGTACTTCTGTCTTTGGCGCACTTGTTTTCATTTTGCCCGAGAATTATTCCTCTCATTGTGCAAGAATGAATTGCCATACAAAAAACATCGTACGATCGATGTTGTAGCAAAGAATGAAGATCGCAACACCAATTTTATTTGCAAAATTTATGTTATGGACAAATACTTGCAACCCTAATATTTTATCTTGATGTTTGGTGAATTGAGCCTATTCAAGTTCCAGCAATCGCACGAACTTTGTTGGATGTATGGCAAATCAGAGTTCCCATGCCGCCGCAGTTGTGTGCATGATCAAGAGGTCGACTTAACAATGGCCTTACCCAGGCACCTGCTAGTGAGTCCCTTCAGCACCACGAAAATAGCATCAACAAGAAGGCTCGTGTTCAACACCTTTTTTTTCCCCTTTTCTGGAATTTGAATCAGAGACGATCAGAGCGAGGCGATATATAATTCGATCGTTTTTTGGGTTTGAAAGCAGAACATAAAGTGTTTTGTAATTTGTTTAAGATGTGCATATATTATTTGAGAAATGCAATTTCATGCGGTTCCCGATTCAAATCCAATGATTTTTTACAACGGTTGTTTCAATTGCATAAATTTGCAATGATCTGTACAGACATGAATTCTCAAGTTGCCTCTTGTCCCAGTCAATTGCACCCGTCGTACCCTTGCCTGAAGAAGATGACATATCGCGTATATACACTAAAACCAAAAGAAATGGTTTCAAATTTTGAGATCATGTTTTCATGCCTGCCAAAATGGTGTAACACCATCAATTGCAAATTGTGCATTCATGTCATCCAATCCTCAGGAGATGAACCACTGCAAATTTTACAATGTTGCAACATCAATCCAGGGAGGGGACCCGTCTTTTTGCGCTAACAGGTCACTGCATATCGGACTGTGCCATTTGATTCGTCCAAGATTAGTCCATGGTTCGGGATTATTCCATTTTCGTACTGCTAACAACAATGTCAAACACAATGTTTTTCGAGACAAAATGCAACGGAAACAAGATGCATCCCGAATTTGCAAGTAAGAAAACACTTGAATTTTCCGTGAAAATTACAGCAACTAACAATAAACAATGAAACAACAAAACAAACATACCATGTCACAACACCTTGGGCGCAAGGGACCACATTTTTGTTGTGCCTAACGCTGCATGATTTTATTTCAAAATGATGCTGACCGTCACCACAAAACACGGTCAGGGAACAATATATTCATTTTGGTGTAAAATTCGTTGTGCAAGCATAAACTGCTGTGCTGTAAAAAACGAAATTCAAAATTTGAAAACAAAAACCATGCGGAAAAATGTGTGTACCAGGCCACACAAAAACGTCCCGTCACCCCTTTTTCTGTACGTGTTTTTTGCGTTTTTTTCAATTTGGTTGTTTCACTTGAAGTGCATTTCGCATGGCAGGCGTGGAACGTCCAATATCAAAATGTTCCACACTGGTTGGAAATTAAAATCGACGATTCATTTGAGTTTTCGGACAATAAAACGCTCAAATATATGACCTCAATTGTTGGCATTTGCCTGCGTGTCATTCGCAACGCTATTTGGATCTGAAACAGAAAAAGTGTCGGTTGCGGGCGTTTTTCAACCAAATTTTCGCATTTTTGTCAAACTTAGCCATGAATAGCAAAGTTCCTATTGATTTTGGGTTTGTCGTGGTGGTGCGGTGCATATGTTGTTGCAAACCGGGTCATTTCTAATGTGTAAAGCAGCGCACGCTTTCATCCGAAAGGGCTGCGGCAGTACGCAGTGGTTTCTGTGCGTGTCACCCTTACTACATGCAGGGGCCATGCTAGCTTACACAAAAGCTTGAGACCCCGCCTCAGCCGCGCATTCATTTTGATTGCGCAAGCTGATCTTCAAGCTATTCAGGCGCGTCCGGCTCTCAGTGGTTCTTCTTCAGGCTGTAGTGGCTCTGAAGCTCGACTCGGGCTCGACCTTGGACTTACCAGCGGTCCATGCTCTCCTTCATAGGCTAGAATATGTCGATACTCGTCAGGTCAGCCCAGTTAACTTTGTCCCCGAATGCTTCATCTTCACTTTGGCCTGGGTACCGTTCCGACCCATGATGGCTCTCATCATATTGGGATGGATGTTCCTCATCCCCACTTCCACCTTCACCAACTCGGTCCACTGTTGGTGGCTCTCTCTCTCCTGGACTACTCTTTCACCAGCATGTCTTAGGATTGCTTCTCGCGGTCATGGCACATCAGTTGTAATCGCTATTGTGCCTTCGTCTTCACTGCTTGAGTCGTTCCTCCGCAAGCCTCGGATGGCTTCAGGCAGTACCGAGACATCTCCTCGCACGTTGTGCGTTTCCATTGATGTCGAGGCTGCACTTTGCAACAGCACACTGATGCTGCTTTAAGTTCTTGTGGAAGCTTCTCTGGTTGCTGCGTCCAGTTCTTGGTGTGCATCCAAGTTCGTGAGTCTTTGTTCCAGCTCACCTTGGGCTCTCCGTAGTTGCTTGTAGGCCCATCTTGCAAGTAATGCCAGAATGATGATACATGTTGCAATCATCCACATTAATGGCATTTGCGTCGAACGTGACAGAGTGGTTGGTTCTCCGCACTGAGCTTCCAAGCCCGATGACTCAAGCCCTGATTGTGCGACTACTGATCCTCCTTCAAGCATCGCTTGCACCAGCAGGATCCGAAATGCCTTATAGGCTCCTTTGGCATTTGCTTGCTGGATCCTCCTCAGACTCATTGCTTTCTTTTCCAACTCCTTCTGTTCATCCTCCAGTCTCTCTTGTTCTCCAACTGGATAGTAGTCATTGTGGGTATCCACGTAACCCATCAAGTTCAACAACACCTTGATTCTTTTCTTTCCTTGGATTTTTGTGCTGAGGTCTGCGGTGCTTCTCCACGTGCCAACTGGCTTTACCGCGACTTCACCCTCCTGAACAAGTTCTTGCAACCACAGACATCCACAGTGGCAGAATGCCCTTGCGCTAGATGAATTGCATCGGAGTTCCAGCTTGCATTTCCTTCCAGTGATGAACTCAACGCAGTTCTTGGGAAAAAATTCCTTCCGATGCACCTGTTGTCATGGCCACGTACTTGGCCTCACACGACGAAAGCGCGATTTGAATTCTGATTGCGGGTCAGAGTTGGTAGCAACACTCCATTCAGGTAAAAGTGGGCTACGCTCACACTTTTCCTTGTGCGGCGATTTCCTGCCCAATGTGACTCTGTAAAAATTTCCAGTCGATCTTCACCGGTGCTCTATATGTCCTCGTCCAAGGATCAAGCACACTTCTTCCTGGTTTTGTTCTTTGCCATGTGGATTGCATATCCACTTGTACCCTTCAGGTAAAGTACCAGGTGTTCCAGTCTCTGGTAGTCCGATCGAGTAGGGCATGTCAGTTGGCTTGCCAGTAACACCCCAACGGCTGTCGCAAACCGTTGCCTTTGTTCACCTGCCAATTCCGGTGAGTCCTCCTCGTAACTAGTTGCCTCTGGAGTTGTTCTTGGTTTCTTCTTTTCCAGGTTGAGAAGTTCCACCAACTTGGAGAAGTACTTCTCTCCCATCTTGATGGTATATCCCGACTCACCATATTCGTTCAAGTTGGACGTCTTATTAATTTGTGTTATATAACACGTTAATATAAAAACGTGACGCTTAACCGGCTGAAACACCTATAAACGAAAATCCGTCTTCAAAAAGAAATTCGCAAACGACCCCTCTTTTCTTTGGAACTTGCTGAATGAGAGTCTCGAGTTCGAAGCAGGTCGTAGTCCAATGTTTCATCGGTGACCATTTCAAACACCAATATATTCTTGGCATACAAATATTCATACCTGATGGATTGTTTCCCCCCGGGTGGTATTCATACCGAAGGCTGGCCAACAAAGAGCATAGAGCCCAGTCACCGTGGTTTGTCAAGGTGAAGCAGCAACTCGAAGAATAAAAACAACAAAATAGAATGAGATAACAGGAAATCAATCAGTCTGATCGGCCAAGAGCTGTATGGCGTAGCACAACTGTAAACATGGGTAAGATCAAGGTAAAACATATCTTGCCCTCAAGGTACTAGTGACGTAAGTGAGACCCACCCTAAACCCTCCGAAATAAAACACCATATTGGGCCCACCACCCTTCACACGAAGGGGGCTTGAAGGGGGACCTTAAGGGGGGGCTTCAGAAGGGGCTAAGGGGGGGCTTCAAGGGAGGGCTTCAAGGGGAGGCTTCAAAAAAGGCTTCAAGGGGGTGCTTAAGGCTTAAGGGGAGGCTTCAGCGGCGGCTTAAGGGGGAGGTTAAGGGAAGGCTTAAGGGGGGGCTTGAGGCTTCAACTACTACCATTAGTACGAATACTACTACGGTTCCCATTGCTGCTACTACTACTACTAGTACTACTACTACTACTACTACTGCTACTACTGCTACTCCTGCTACTCCTGCTACTCCTGCTACTCCTGCTACTACTACTACTACTACTACTACTACTAGTACTACTACTACTACTACTACTACTACTACTACTACTACTACTACTACTACTACTACTAACTACTTACTACTAACTACTTACTACTAACTACTTACTACTTACTACTTACTACTTACTACTTACTACTTACTACTTACTACTTACTACTTACTACTTACTACTTACTACTTA
>Ga0126342_10002635_pt1 | contig 28354 bp, 34 predicted proteins | sample Cyp1metagenome_FD_92528 | JGI IMG/M metagenome (GOLD analysis project Ga0126342, IMG submission 92528) | Coral microbial communities from Lord Howe Island, Old Settlement Bay, Australia - Cyphastrea 1 metagenome | ecosystem: Host-associated > Invertebrates > Cnidaria > Coral ... | reverse complement strand
TGCGTTTTACTCTGCACGACTCTTCTAAGAAGAAGAGTGACTGAGCTGTCAAACCTGTGTGGTTTGGCTCAAGTCCGAGCTGTGAAAAAGAGCTGCCACGCCGCTCTCGTGTTTTCACAACATTGGGGGAAGAGTTTCGATTTCACGACTCCAGCAGATTCCGTAGGAAGGCTTGAGATGCAAAAATTCGGTTTTACCACAGTTTTGTGCCAGTTTTGATATCCTTAGTTACGTCTTGCCCGGAGTCATTTACAATGGGGAAAGAGTTGAAAGAGTTCCAGCTTTGTGACTCCAGACGACTCCACAAGATGCGCAAGATGATGTCATTAAATTGTTCGATTTGTTTGATGCCCATTTTTGGGTTGGAAAGGTATATAGAATTTGGACTCCCAAAGGTGGCCCTCCCCAGTTCAGCACATGGATGTTAGTGTCATCCATCCTGCCTTTTGTGGTTTCAGTATTTCTGGTGAACTTTTGAAGCAGCGAGCGTTATGTTCCAAAAAACAGGGTTGCTACACGCTCCAACGTGTGGATTTGGCGCGCCCGTTTTTGGTCTCGCCTGCTATTGTTCTCAACACCCTCAACTCAATCCTCCCTGGCCTGGTTGCCCAATTCCGCACGGCACAGCAAGTGAAGTAGCGCTCCTCCCCCAACTGGTTGACCATGAACTGCTGGAAGGCACCACCGTTAATTTCTCGCGCTCACTCATACGTCTTGCCTGGTTGCTGCAACATGCTGAGACGATCCTACCTGGCAGGAGAAATCCAAGCAGACTGCTGGAGTCAGCGACTCTCATGCCTGGGGACTCATGTTGCCGTCCAGTTCACGGGTCAGCCCGATCACGTACCATTCGGTTGTCGCTGTCAGGTACCCTGGACTCTGCCGACTTATCAATGGCCGCTGGGAACTTGGCAGTTTTGCGTCTGGTGGTATCTCTAACAGACCCCCTGGCTTCCAGTTCGTCCTCTGGAACACAAATGCCAAGATCAATGGCCTAGTGGCAGCTGACATGGACACTTTAGTCTCCCAAGTGCTGGCGAGTTTCTCCACTAGGTCTGGATTTTCTGACGGACTCTTCGTGATGACAACAGCAACGGACCACAAGAACAACCTCAACCGCTCGACCATTAAGAAAAATTATCCCAGAACCCTTCGAGTGGAGACCATTGCTAACTCGGCAGGAGGCACTGCTGCAGTAGGTATGGTCGCCCAACCCAGTACAGGCTTCCTCAATGGACGATTTCTACCTGACGGCTCCCCTACTGACGACACTGAGGACTGCCTGGGACGCATCGCGGTAGGATTGACAAGGTCCAAGTCCCTTACCATAATTGTCTCCCCACTTGACATGATGGGGTTAATAGGAATGGCACAAGTGCTTGCAACATTAGCATATGGTATTACAGGACTACGAAGAGGGGAAACCACGTGGGACTGGCCCTCCTTTGATGAGGATCCACAGCAGGCTAATGAGAGCCAAATGGACAGATGGTCCCTCGATCAGGCCCCCTCATGGACTGTCCCCCCGCTTGCCATTGCCAACCAGTATTACGACTCACGAAGCAAAATGACCAAGAGCATGCGATACAGGCTCATCCTGACGAAGAGCTCAGACTACAATTGTCTGATGCGAGACAGGCATGCCCTACGTGACTTACGTGTGGTAGCAACAGACGGCCAAAATCACTGGGTACCTCAGCAAGATCTCCCCTTTGAAGAAACCATACTTTTTGCATACGCTGCTGACCACTCAACCCGCCCTACCTACGTATGCCTCCCGTCAGGCCTGCACAATGCACGCACTGGAAGGGTCCTCCAACCAGCTGGGCCATATCGAGAAGTTCTACCCCTCCCGCAATCCTCTTCTTTGATGCCTGGAGAGAAGAACCCACCTTAGCTATCCCCTCCGACCTTCCTAGCGCACAAGACACACCTGAAGAAGACACTGCGGCTTCGTCCCCCACCTCTCCCAAGATCGATCAAGCCAGGGCGCGCGAGGAAGAGGCTAGAGACATACTTGCCAACGCAGCCCACAACCAAGCTGATGATGGACCCAATACGCGCCGGGCAGCCATTCGAGCATACAAGTACCTCTATGCAATGGTCAATCAACACGGGCAGCTCATCCAGCAAACTTATGAGGCGGCCAAAGAACATGCTACACGCAGCAAAGGCACAGCAGCCCAAGACCGTACGGCATATCGACCCCGCCAGCAAGAACTCCCCGCAGTGCCACCAGGACTCACATCTGAACTGCTGCACTGCTTGTCGACCCTCCGCGACCCGTGGCCCCTCGCCAAGATAACAATCAACATGGACACTCCCAGCCAGTGGGTATCGAAAATGGGCAGACTTTTCTTTGCAGACGAGTATGTGAGGCATGCAGCCGAAGCAGGTGCACACAAACAACAGCCTCAACAACACACTGCCCTGAAAGCTGTACAGGATGTACTAGCAGACCTCGAAACACGAGTAATTGAGTTCTTCTCCGAATGGCTTGTAGCACTCCTAATGCCGGCAAAGCACGTCCTAGATACCAGGTCACCCCATTTGTCCTTCATGTTGCTTAAAGAATATTGGTTCCGAGAACTTTACCTTGGCCTTAAGGTAGCTGCGTCTGTTGACCGAAATGAGTCCTACACCAAGACAATAGACGGACAGATTCGCTGCATCACGGCTGAGTTCAAACCAAAAGGGGCCAATGTTGCCTGGAATGTCAACTACATCAATGTATTCATCCCAGCGTGGATGGTCCCCCCGATGTACCACAGCCTGCGCCGAGAAACCATCAGGGTAGCCAATTCTCAAAGTGCGATAGGTGTAAAATCCCTCCGCCCCACGTGTTTTGAAGATGAAACCGTTGCGAGGGTAGCCACAGAGGGCTCTACCGCCCCCATGACACCAATGCATGGGCTACGACTCATTTTCAAAGAAGATGCTCTCCCTCTCCAAGAGCAGCCAAAGTCCGAAGCCCTAGCGCGGCCTCCTGGCAGCTGAAACGTGGCAAAGCAATCGGCCACACATCAGCCTCAAAACCACAATTGATGTCCCACTGCTGGGAACGGTCATTGAACAAAATGGGGACGGACTCCTTGAGGACTCCCTAATGCCAGTTGGATGGCCACTCCACCTTGATGGCGCGGTTAAACAAAGATGCGTCCACCGCACGACCACATTGCAAGAGTTAGATGACCTCCTCAGCGCCTACGACATGAAGCGCGATTTAGTGGAACTCAATTACAAAGCAGCTCAGTGGGCACACAGAGCGGTCTGGAACCAAAGGTATATGGAACCCAAGCGGGGCTACACTCTGGGCCAACTGTGGGCAGACCATACTACAGACATAATCCAAAAAGTGACAAGCCCACGAGAGATCACGACTGACGACATACAGCGTGTAGCAGCCGTTGCAGCAAGCAAACCCACCGCCCAGCTGCCGCAAAGCATATTTCTCCGCGCCCTTGGAACACCAGAGGCTCTTCGGGCTCCACCTCAAACAGGATCACACTCTCAAAGAGCAACAGAGGAGTATGAAAGGAGTATCTGTGAGAATAAAGTTTTGCTATCTTAAATAAAAGTCAGGCAGGAAAGACGGAGATTATTAAAAAAGATGGAGGAGAAATGCTGGCCGGCAATAGCCCTCGACAAACCGTTGGCTGAGGTAAAAGAGCTAGTCGAGAATCCTACAAGGCTGATTGCGGAAATCATACAAATTCTGGAAGGCAAGCAAGCACACCCAGTCTTAGCTCAAATGGTCAACCATGATGTGCGCGATGATTTACCCATTTCCGAACTTGCTCCAGCCTCCTCAGCCAGTGGCAGCAGCCACCCGCGGAGAAGAACCCAACCAAACGAGCCATATGACAGATTTCAGTGAACCCACACGACAACCTAGATATTGCCAACGTGGGAGACCCACGACTGGCTCTATCTTCCAACATTTCCCTATTGCCAACCACCGCAAATACCTCCCCTGCAAAAGCCAACCAACATGGGATACCCATGGCTGGTGTGGTGCCCGAACACACGCAACCAGTACCCAACAGTCCGTGTAACACCGGTCCCAGGGAGTGACTCCTATGCTGTGCTCCCAGTAACCTATGAGTAATGGGCTCTTTGGGGGGGGTGAGGGCTCTGGATTTGTAATTTCATAACTTGTAGTGTGTAGTGTAGGACGATGTCAAAGTACATCTTTGCCATGGCGCCCCGAAGTTCCTCAATACAGTGCTGTACAATATTCAGAAGAAAGCTATGTCAACGTTATTGACAAAGCGCAGTTCTTTTCAGCTCTCAGACGGCCGCACTGGTCTTTGCGCAGGCCTTTTGATAGAAGAAGCTGCCGTTCATCGGCTGGCCACATCGATCACCCAACTGACATTGTGCCAAGCCTCCGCAGAGGAAATCGACACTGCCAAGCTTGTCGACAAAGCGTGCCAAAAGCTCCGCGGTATTCCAGATGTCCCGCCCCAGCGAATCACCGACCTGGAAAATATGACACGTCAACTACGCCAACTGAGCTGCATCTTGGATAGTTGCACTATCTGATCTCTGCAAGTTATGAAGTTAGCCAGGCACAAAAAACATTATTGCTCATGCCCCGCACTGCACAAGGTGCCAGCACCTCGTCAGAAGAACTCAATGCACAAGTGTCATTGCCAACTGATGAAGAAGAGCCGAATCATCAAGACCAACTCCAGGAGCACTAGCGGGCTACCTACAGATTATGATGATTGGAAAAGAACATCTGAGCGGACTCTGAGAGGACTCTGAGAGCCGTGGTAGTGATGCGTCCATCACCTTCTCACCCTAAATCTGTTTCACACTCTGTTTTACTTAGTTTTGTATCACCTTTCCATTGGCTACATGGCATTGCCATTGCTAGCTTCTGGATTGCCCCAATTCTGTGAGATTTGTTGCCCGTGCGGCTTCACTGTGTGATTTCGGGGCTCCTGGCTGGGGGGGAGCCCTGGTTTCCGCGCAGTGTTGTGTTGCTTTCCCTTCTCACAGAGTTCGCTATGGCGGCCTTTGTGATCGTTGACGGTTTTGTTTGGTTTTGTTTGACCGCCATTTCAATCCTGAGGATGACACCATGGATGATACAATGCTATCACCACTCTTCCAGTTACCTGCATCATAACTGAGCAGCTTATCACCTTGCCCTCTTTTGTTCGTTTTGTTTGTTTTGTTTTGGGTTTTTGTTCGTGGTTGGTTTGTGTCTTGTTCTGCTTCTTTGTTTGGTTTGTTTGGTTGTTTCTGTTGGCATCGTGACAGCTTATAGGACTTTGTACCGGTCCTGCCTCAGTTCACTTTTGTAGCTCACCGTCGTAAAGATGGATGACTGTTTTGCATCAATTAATTGAATTTGCTAATATGCAACTGGCTTACAGGCATGATGAACGACCTGGCGAGAGCTATATGAGGCGTTGGACGGAAAAAAATGGTCTCGCCTGCTATTGAAATAGAGATTGGAAACAGCCTCGCAATGGCCCTGTCCAAAGCGAAAAGCGGTAGCGCGTGGCAATTCCATTTTTGGCAGTGTGGAACCTTCCGAGCTGCTCGAGACGCACGAAGCTCTTGGCATGACGCAAGTGGATCAAAGTTGGGTTTTATTTGAGCAGCAAGCTTTCAACGCAACTGGGGAGGACTACTTGTTGGAGTCCAAAAAGCCAATCTGTTTACGGCCGCGAAAATGAGATTGCCGCAGTGACCTTTTTTGCCAAAACTGGCGCAGCTTTAACAAACAGCAGCGCTCTTGCAAGTCCAACGGAACGACAGGATCCCGGGGAACGGTTGCTGATTGAAGGTCTCATAGCCCCGCCTGGAGCAAAAGAGCATGTTGCCAATCTTTGCCAAAGCACAATGTTGTTTGGAATTGTTCGGGTCGTTGGGGCAGGCTTTCACAGCATGGGGGTGAGGTGCTGATTCGCTGCGACATTGCTGGCCGGATGCCTTTTTCTGCGTTTGCCTTGGCAGTGGATCGTTTTATCATGATCGGGCGCACTGCTCAGCTTTGTTTTGGTCTCTTGATGCGTTGTTTGTTTTTGGGCTCGCCCCCTTCGCCCCCCTAGACTCCTAACACGGCAGCTTTGCGGGTGGGATTGTGTATGTCGCCCGGAGTTCAGTATTATCCGGTTATTGAATAATAGTATATATTTGAAACCGGATGAATCCTTTGTTCACATTGGGGGAAGAGTTTCGATTTCACGACTCCAGCAGATTCCGTAGGAAGGCTTGAGATGCAAAAATTCGGTTTTACCACAGTTTTGTGCCAGTTTTGATATCCTTAGTTGCGGAGTCTTGACGGAGTCGGGCGGAGTCGGTACACCTGCTGAAACCTCATTTGCAATGGGGAAAGAGTTGAAAGAGTTCCAGCTTTGTGACTCCAGACGGCTCCGCAAGATGCGCAAGATGATGTCATTAAATTGTTCGATTTGTTTGAGGCCCATTTTTGGGGTTGGAAAGGTATATAGAATTTGGACTCCCAAAGGTGGCCCTCCCCAGTACGGCGACGACCAGAATGGCTCACAAGAGGCAAGGGAGTTTGGTTCAACATTGCCCAAACGCAACAACGAGAGGTGTATTTGGAAACGTATGGAAATCTCCGATCAGGAAGACGCTTCTTGCGTCTGGAAGCCATTCTGTGAAGGTCCATTTCTGTTCTGACGCGTGTCTGACATGTTCGAAGAACTCGCAACATACACTTGTTGCCAAAGATAGTAATATCCTCACCTCTGGAATCCAAAAGTTTTGTATCCGTTGGCAAGTTGATCAACACCACCTTCATGCTTTGTGAACCTAGGTTGCAACGAAAGGCAATCCAGAGCTCAAAACTGATTTGAAGTGAAGACCTCGGGGCGCAATATCATATGAAAGAGGTTCAAAGAGGTTCAAAGTGATGCAAAGAGATTCAATGAGGGCAAAGGTTGAACAGTCCATGCCCGTGCGGTGCTATGATTGTTGCATATTGTTCTGTCACGGAAGGCATGGGTGCGTTGCATGATGTTGACTCCATGATGGTTGGGTTCTCGCGAGTCGTGGCAATGTGGAGAGGAACAGCATGTCAGAGAGAATGCCAGAAGATATGCGAGAGAAAATGCGAGAGGATATGCCAGATAGAATGCTCTACCAGCATCATAACATGCCGCGTTTTTCGATGCAACCCCACCAACACTTCGTCGGCCGGTCCAAGCTGATTGGCCAAAATGGCCTTTCTGGTTTCGTGTGGACTTGCGTGGACGCTGCATGTCTTCTGCCTCAGAGCCATCTGAAGATGATGAATCCTCTGATGAGGAATTGGTGCTGTGCTCTAGAACTGGGTCCCCCGGTTTGGAGGGCTTGCACATCAAAGATCCATTGAGTTGGTTTTCAGTCTTTCTTGAACTGCTCCCAAATGAAACGCGGTTCAGTCAAAGGAGCCTGGCCCCCCAGGTGACTGGTCGCCAACCTTGACTTATTTGAGAACTCAAAAGCCGTCTGCAAGCAGAGGCTACCTATATGATATCATCCCTGGAATACAACTGAACGCTCATTTGGGAAGCCTTATGTTTGCCATGGACTCGGCGGTCCTCTTCTGACACTGCCTGAGCTGCCCATGACAGCAATGTGGCCTTAAGGCCATGCACCCAGTAGCTGGAGGAATCCACCTGGGCAGGATTGTGTTCACACTCCACGGCAACTGCATGTAATGACGGACATCCAATGTCTGCAAGAATTTGTGAACCATGTCCATGTCCTCGATGGGAACAAGGGTCTGACTTGAACCTGATGATCCATTATTTGGAAAGTGGCCGCCAAAGAAGCTTATTGGAAGTTTCTGGACTCTTCTTGCCGAGATTAATCCCCAAGCGGCCACCGAAATTGAGCAGCCGGTTTATTGGCCGGTCGATGGCACCCAATTCTGATGCTGAAGGTATTTGTGCTTTCCTATTGAGACGGTTGGCTGGTCTTGATGAGCACCAACTGGCACAAACAGTGGAACCCATTTCGATGATTACTTTTGGTTCCTCATCGTCTCTCTGTGTTTAATTTTGACTTCTTACATTTGACAGTTCCTATGTATGCATGGTATTCCTTTGAGTTTGTGGCCGTTACACTACACTACAGTATTTTGCATAGTATATGGCGCCCTTTTTGGGTTTTTCGTATAGTCGTATAACAGTTTATGGTATGGCATTTATTTCAATCTGCCGCATTTTGGCCGCTTCGTATATGGCATTGATGTTCTGCCGTATTTTGATGATTCCGCCGTATATGGCTTTGACCTGCCGTATTGTCGCATCTGCCGTGTCGATGATTTCTGCCGTATTGCAGCTTCTGAGCATTCTGCATAATGCGCCTGAGTGAGTGACATTTTCTGTGCGATAGTGTTGTACGCTCGTATTGAATATTGTGCTGCCTGTGTGGTGGATGTTTTTCAACTGCATGGGATGCAACCTGTGATCAAGTTGTGGGTGTATAGATGCGCAAATTTTGCAGATGAACGAGAAGGAAAAGCAATGAGCGTAATATCAAATGGGACAGATCGGTTTAAAAAAAAAAAGGTGAATGAAAGAAAAGAGCACTTGAGGAACTAATTAAGTTTTGCAATGCGTTTGTAGTAATGCGTGCGTATTGTGCACTAGTTGTGCCATAATACCCACTCAGCAAAAGGTTTGGGATTTTACAGGGCCAAAAGCTTAGGTGCATTGATGATTTTTCTCGGTCATCTATCAACAGCTGCGTTCAAACTTGCGAGAGCCCCAAACCTCATACGTTGGATGTCTTCCACTTCCAAGGCCCACCGGTGGAAAGGTCGGACGTTCGACTTAGTGGGGGCTTGCAGGCAATGTCCAGCGCGGCCCACATCAAAACCGTACGCCCACATAGTTGTGCAACATCCTGTTTCTCATCAACTGTTTGCTTTCAGCTCCCTTTTGGAGCTGTACGATCGGTCCATTCATTTTTACGGGCCTCATTTAGCCTGTGGTATCTCCTGGTCAGGAATTCTTGGTCCTTTCCGCGAACTGTTTCGATGATTACGTTGCTCTTGCGACAGAAGAGGAGACAGGTGCAGTTGCGTCGCGCATTCACATGTTTTTCAGACTGGTTGGTTGAGACTTCGCTGAGACTAGGACGAAGGCCCCAGCCTTTTCTGATTTGTTTCAAGCTTTGGGCGTTGTGTTCAATGTCAGTGCCTTGCATGAAGGATTGGTTACAGTTGGAAACACAGAGAGCAGGCATACTGAGCTGGCGCAGGCCTTGTTAGCGATTCTGGAAGCGCGCAAGTTGTCGCGCCATGAGGCACTGAAGTTGAGGGGTCGCTTGCAGTTCGCTGCAGCAGGCAACATCTTTGGACGGGTTGCCCTGCACTAGCTGTTGTGACGCAGCATGCTTACAGCGGTCATGCGTCCAAGCTTGATGACAGAGCGTTGTTGGCTTTGAAGTTGCATGTGAAACTTTTGGAGTTCACCAGACCTCGTGAGTTGCGCCGGGCCCGTCCTGCCTCATATGCAATTTGGTTTATTCCAACAGATGCGTCCTTTCGGTCATCAGATGACTCTACCTTTGCTGGCATTGGTGCAGTGCTGTTCGACCCTCCACGGAAGCCTTTGAAGTTTTTCTCCAAGCAGTTGCCGTCCAGCATGATACATGTGTTGAACCCTGCTGGCAAGAAGTCTGCAATATATGAGCGCGAGTTCTTTGCACTGTTCTGTGGCTTCCTTGTTTGGGGTAAAGACCTTTCAGGCGTTGTGGTGATTTACACAGACAATAATGCTGTGAGAGATTCTTCTGGTCATACAACAAATGTTTTGGCAAGGAGAATTCTCATTGCCACGCTTGGCTTGGAGTGCGAACATCAGCTGACGCCGTGGTATGCACGGGGGTCCCCACGGACTCGAACTTGGCCGATGGGCCGTCGCGCTTGAGGTTGGAACATGTCTTACAACTTGGTGCTTGCGCATGTGACATTGATGTCTTGCAATGTTGGGATGCACTGTTGGCCTATGCTGGAAAATGGGGAGAAGAACAGGCCACAGTTGCATCCCCTCGTTGCAAAAAGGTGTGAGTGCATTCGTTACAGCTTGATCACCGCAGCATTTTGCATCCACTCAGATTGGCATGTGGCATTTGCATTCACTTCAGCTTCATGTTGCACTTGACCACCAGCGGTTCCAAGACCCATAATTTGATATAACTTATAGTTGTGTTGGTGGTGGCCTATGTTTTAAGACCATGTGCGGATGCCGTCCATGGCGATATTCTAGGTTCTGGGTGTCTCATTTTGGAAAAACGGGCGATATTCTAAGTTCAACCCGTCGATATAATATTTTTCCCGTACAATACAACAAACAATCATTTGCGAAACGCAAATTTAGCAAAGTAAGGCTGCCACTGCCAATATGAAAATTGGAGGCCGCCATGTTGTCGTTGCTGAGCACAACGCAGGCGACAACAACTTTGGACCTCGAATGCCCCCGTTGTACCCACGCGCCCTGATGTCAAATTTGTGGTTTTCATGTTTTTTGAGGTGGTGGGTGAGCCGCGTGCAAAACCGACGATGTCTAAACTAAGCGGTCTAAACTAAACGGTTTGTGCGATAACCCAGGTGTTGGTTGAAAACATATGCAAAATCCATGTCTGACAAAGAATCGCGTTGACAGGGATCGAACGTTTTTCCATCTGCATATCACTTCTGAAACCATGTTGCGTTTCAAACTGCCACATTCCGAAAACGTTTCTGATTTGATCTGAAACGAAACACACAAACGTGTTACATACCAAACGGTTTTTCGAAATAAGATGACAATCACCCGGAGCGAACATGGTTTGAAATTCAAGGAGTGGTTGCAAATGTTTTGGCCTTGTCCGGGTTTTGCGGCGACAATGAATGTGTCATTTGCAAATACGTGCTCATTCAGAAACAAATCACTACACAACAAGGTCCGGTTGATCGTTATTGTCATCATTGGCATTTTCATACAAGAAACGACAAAACCCACAAACTTTGAAACATATTGCATCCAAATTTCAGTTGCCGCGGCAAAAAAAATCCAATCACCAACCCTTGGAACCGGCAAACAACATTTTCCTATTCCTTGTCCCACACATCGAAAAATGTTTCTTCTTTTCGCTTTGTCACGGTCCATTTACTGCTTGTTTGGCCCAACGATTTTTGTGGAGCAAAGGAATGTACTTTCCAAATTTCAAGATTCCAAATATTTTTTCTTGTGACCAAAATTTGAAGCCTTTGTGGGGGTTCAAGAAATCTCTTTAGCTTGACAATGTAAGCGGTGCAAAAATTTGACATGCAAGCGGTGGAGGCCAAAAAACAGACATTACTTGGTAAATGTCAGATTGTGTCGCGGACGTTTACCTGGTATAAAAAATTATATATGGAATTTGTGTGAGCATTTAGGGTTGTCACGACTTTCGGTTGCGATGATCTGTCCATCGTTGTGCGGAAACCCGGTTACGAAACAAAAAAATGTGCAAAACTGGATTGTTTTCGGCTGTTCGTGGTTTGTGTTTCTGCGACATCATAGCCGCTGGATCGCCCGTAGCCAAATCTAATTGTAAACGTGCTGCTCCGATATTTGCAGGCATCCTAAATAATCGCAGCATCAAAATACCGAGTTCGTGCATTTTTTCCTCGACAATGGGGCATCTAACATATTGGACCTTGGCTCGGATGCAGTGTACGCAGACGTATTGTTGCATCCGGAACGCCAACCACGTAAAAGAATCAGACGAGCAATAAAGGATGGACACAAACTATAAAACATGATGGAAACCCAGTCTTTTACACTTCGGTTCTGCAAAAAAAACATGTCTTACAAAGAACACCAAATACAATCAATACAATCGAACAACTGGAACAAACTGTTGTACAAGCAAAAGGCGACTGCGACCAACATGAGCGGTTTGCGCGGCAACACGTCACCCAAACTTGGCAACAACTTGATATTCGATTGTTGATAGAATAGCGGAAACATACAGTATCGCAAGAGGAAAAACAATGCTTATACGCTGGGGCCCTTGGGTGTCTTGAACTTTGTGGGATCTTAGATAGCATGGACGTTGTTAAGTACTCTTGGCCGAGATCAGCAATCATGGGGACCAAACAGTTCACGAATGTCTTGCACAGCACTCCTGTTACATGGACATCTCTGTTTGACGGTCCTCACCCACCACAGCATCACATGCAATTCCTCCAGAATTGCTGAGATTGTTTCGCATGGATTGATCATGCTCTTCAAAAGAGTTGACAAACCTGTGGATTTGAGGCGCTGCTTGTTTCACGGGCAAAGTGACAACGCAGCGAAAAAATGTAAGAATCAGTGTTTGGTTCGACATCCTGCAGTGCAAGTGGGATTGATGAAACTGAAGGGTGCCCTTTGGGGTGCTACGAACATGGATTCAACGATCCCCTGAATTGTGGACACCCCTGGACTTTCAGCAATGCTCGCAATTGACAATCCTGGTCACCGTCCTTTCGAGAAATACCAAAATGATTCGGAAAAAATACCCCAATGCATGCGAACGAAGCGGAACAAACGAACTGAAACAGTACTAACTGAATTCAAAGATTGGGATCGGTTGCATCTGGGTCATGCGGACCCGCCATGTTTCAATAAAAGGTTCCTGAACCTGTTCCATCCGATATTGAATTCGCAGAGTTTTTGGGAGATATTTTTGCTTATGAGTGCACTGGCATTATCTAACTAAATTCAAAACCGATACCCTGTAAAAGAACTGGAGGCACCCAGCCAGGCATACACAAAAAAAAATAATATCGGAACGTATGTGAAACACAGAACATATCAGAACATATGTCAAACGTATTTGAAACATATGTCAAACATATGTCAAACATGTGTCAAACATAGGTGAAACGTATGTCAAACATATGTCAACTATATGTTTAACATATGTCAGACATATGTCAAACATATGTCGAACAAATCTCGAACATATTTGAATAGTTATTACCAACATATGGAAACAAATGTCAAACATATACCGACACATGCAAAACGTGTGTGAAACAGCATGTTTTTCATATGACAATAGTATGTAAGAGATACACACGCACACACACACACATACGCATACATGTTTGTTGAATGATATGAATACGTTGTCGCCTTATTCAAAAAATGCGGTTAGTTTTTGCTGCAAACCCATGGTCAAGCATTCTTCATGGTGCAAATTTCACCGACCCTGGTTCAAAAAAATATGCGCACTGAAAACAGCCTGGCTTGACACATTCGACGAGTCTGTGCATATTTCACATGCTGTCCTTGGAACTCGCCCGAATTTTTGGACACGTGTTTGTGGCCGAAAGAAAGCCACATGGCAAGGACGCAGGAAATTAGAACAAGGAAGCGGTGTTCAAAGCATTCTCTCCTAGAGATGGACGCGCGTTGTCCCCCAACATTGGGGTTTTGAATCATGTCTGTGTTGACAAGAAAAGTAACGGGGTAGCAAAGAGTAGGTTGACTTGCGCCGACGTAAAACAAAAACAAACACCAGAGCAACGGTTGATTTCCCAGGGTCAATCCAACTTTTGTCCTACACCCCATCCAGTGTCGTTGAAAATTTTGGAAGCGTATGCCCTTTTGCACAAGTATCCGCGCGCAAAAACCGATCTGGCAAGTTCTTTCCTGATTGCCCGTGACAGTGGAGATGACCAAGGTCAATCCACATGCCTCAAACCACCCTAAGAACGGTTGAACGAGTATGAGGTTTGGTTAGCAGTGCAAGACCAAAAAGTGCAGCCTGAATTAGCAAACGTTCGGAAACAACACATCTTGTGGCAAGTAGATGGAAACATTTATGGGAGACAACCCGCCGCAGCCGCATACAGACAAGAGTTGGAAAACATCCCGTGGAACAAACTTGACCCTGCAAAGCACCAATTTCAGCGTGGTAGGATTGGTGCATGTGTTTAACATGGCAAAGTTTCTGGAGTCATCTTGATTCATCACATTGATGATTTTGATGTTTGTGGCCCAGCAGAAGCCGTGAAACATTTGTTAGAAAACCAACTACCGAAATTTGGGGGCAAGTTGAAAGTGGGAGAACTTGAAGGCATGGAAGGTGAAGCTGGGACTTCACTTGAGTATCTCGGCAGAGAAAAGTAGGCCATTGATGGTTGTTTGGTGACGAAACCAAACGACAAACATGTTCAAAACTTTTGGGGAAATTCGGCATGGAAAATGCAAACCCAGGAATTTTACCGAGAAAAAAAAATTGAATTGACTGATCAGTGCAGGTAGCACGGATTCCCTGACCATTGAAGAAAAGGGCATTTATGCATCATTTGAAGAAAAAACATGGTCCATTCCTGCTCGACATACTGCCTTATGGCGTTCTTTTGAAAACGAGTACGTCCAGTTTTGTCGTGAAACGTTTGCATTGTAAACTTATAGCTTTGATTTGTTTAGTTAAGTTTTTTAGTTTCGCGTTTCCTCCCCGTGTCCTGAAAGGACCGTAGTCACTGACTCGGACGGGCGAAAGAAAGAAAGAAGAAAGCGTCAGCACCGGGCAGACTTGAAATTTGCGGTGAAAGAATTGGTTCGACGTTTGTATGCACCTAGGACCTAGGCGATGTGATTTTCAAAATTTAAAGGTGTTTGCGGGGTATCTGGTTGCGACAAAGAATTACGGACACGTAAGTAGTTGATGGTTTGGACCCCCGTGACCCATTGCCATTGCATGCTTACACCGATAGTGATTGAACTGACTGCGCCGAGACTCGAAATTCAGTTCTGGTGAGGTGGTCGTTTTGGGAGGTTGTGTGGTTGAGGCAAGCAGCACAACACAGGCAGGTGTTCCTGCGACCAGTTCTGGAGAGGCAGAGGCGCGAACCTTAACACGTTGGGTCTGGGTGAAACTTGCGTGTATGTGACAGATTTGGCCCAGGAAAATTTTGGGTTGAAAATTGATACACCCCGTGTTTGGTGTAATTCTGCAACCGCATTGCGAGCTGCCAAACGCATATGCTTGCGGCAAGATCGAATGTGGAACGTAACGGTCTGCCCACGTTCCAGATGTATGGATTTCGTCCGGACATTTTTGGGGTTGATAACCTCCGGTGTTCACAATAAGTGATGGGGACTTTCTTGCCCAGCACATTGTTTCGCGACAGGGCTCCCGAATCCCCTCGCATCCTTTTTGGATTTCTGCTTGGGCTTCCCTTGAGAGCTGCGCCTCTCGCCTGGTTTCTTGGATTTTTCCACGTTCCAGCCTCTCTGCCGCCCTCCGGGGCTGCTCCTCCCAGCTAACCTTGTCCTGTCGAATTGCGCTTGTTCTCGAATATTTTCAACTTAAAAAAAAGAGAACCAGTGAAAAAAAAATGGGACTGACAAATGCAACTCGGAGAAAAGCAAAAATGACAAATGCAAAAAAACAAATGCAAATGAAAAATGCAAGTTTGAGAAAAAAAAAAAAACAATTGGAAAAACAAATGGAATTGAACAATGCAAGTTTCAGAGGGGCTAAACTAACAATTGCAAAACAAATGAATTGAACAATGTAGGTCTGAGAGAGGACACGGTAGCAAATGAAGACAACCTGGAAAGAGGCACAGGTGACAAATGGAGAACAATTGAAAAAAAAACAAGGGCAAATTGGAAGAAAACACACATAACTTGTGGAAAACCATTGCAGGAAAAACAACTTGGGAAAAGGGAACATGCCATATGCAGCACTAATCGAGAAAGCAAATCAGCTTTGACAGAGTAATAAGGCCTGCACAAAAGACTAGGGAAACATGAAATTTTAAAAGGGAATGAACAGCACCAACAAGAATTAAAAAATATGCAAGAAAAGAAGTGAAACTTGCAACACGTCATGACAACCCGACAACAAAGGAACCTCAGTGCATTGCGCGGTTACGTTGTGGCTGTGGCAAGACATACGTTGCGTGGAACTGGCGTGCAGCTGGTCCGGCAGTGACAGACCTGGTTCACTCCAAGGGCCCCCGCCTTTTACATAAAACATGCGCAACGCACAGTTCTCGAGCAAGGGGGTTTGAAGTGAGGAAAACCAGAGCGCGCAATTTAGAGACCTGTGGGCGAGGGGGAGGGCCGGGGGAGGGGTAGGAGGAGGGAAAGGAAGGGAGGGATAGAAGGAGGAAGGGGATGGGGGAAGAGGGGAAGGGGGAAGGGAGGGGAAGGAGGTACAAGTGGGCAGGTTGCCAGCCGACCGGGGAGGTCCCCGATCCAAATTGGGGACCTTCAATTTGGGATACTTCTGTGTCAAAAATCGCAAAAAACTGCGGAAAAACTCGCAAAATAAAAAACGACACAATAGGAATGGACGTGAAGGAGGGTCAGAAACGGGCACCCCCTTTCCCGACTAGGAATCCCTCGGCCTTAGGCTGGGGGCTGATCCAACCGCCGGGCCTGGCCTGAAAACCTCTCTGCTCATCCGTCCATCCACAAAGAAAATTGATACAGGAGCAGGGATTCATGCCAAATTGGATTCATGCCAAATTGAAGCTTATGTTCGCTGTGCCTGCGCTGGGCTAGTTGAAGTGTTGATCTGTTGTGAATCTCAGGCGGCTTCAGGTTTACCGGGCCTGAATGCTCATGTTTTGCTTTGCTTATCATTTTCGACGTTTACTTTGATTGGTCGTTCCTCTTTCATGTTACGTGGCGTCCAGACTTGTTTTTTTGCAGTTTTGACGTCCACTTTTTTGGTGTGCGCCTGCTTTTTCTGCATTTTTGATTTGCATTGTTTTGCGTTGTGTTTCTGCACTTGTTTTTTTTGCATTGTTCATTTGTTTTTTTTTTGCACTGTGTTTTTGCCATGGCATTTTCTTTTGTAGTTTGCATTTTTTTTTTGCATTGTGCTTTTGCCCTTGCATTTTTTTTTGCATTTTTTTTGTTTGTTTTTGCATTGTGTTTTTGCCCTTGCAATTTTGTTTTGCATCTTTCATTTGTGTTTTTGCATTGCATTGTGCAATTTTTCAACATTGCAGTTTCTAGAAAAAACCTTAAAAGGCGCCAACACAAAAGTAATCTTTGTTGCGGCTCGGGGCCGCGACCATCACAGCTCATCACAAGGAGACGAAAAAATTAGCTTGGCAGTGTCACTCAGAGGCCTGCGGTTCCCAATCGTTGGCCCCGCAAAGGAGGATTTGGACTTTGTGCACCGGCTCTCTCCGGGTTATGTATCCAGTGCCAGAGTCGGATTCGGCGGAGGTCCCATCTTCAGCACCGAGTTGTCCAGCTGTTTTTCCTGCTGTTTGTTTTTGCCCAAATAACGTTTTGGTTTTGTCCACCAGGTTGTCAGCAGCGAGCATCCTGTCACCTTTGGAGCGAACCAAACGTGCTTGGACTTGCGGGGTGCAGGACAGGGCGAAGTTGGAGGGAAGGCCAGTTCCTCAGGAACCCATCATCTCCATCGACCTGCCATCCAAGTACTTTTCGGTGGTCATAGTCAAAGGTGTCTCAGAGCCAAGGATCTTGCGAACTCAGTCCGGGCACAAGAAAAACGAGTCCCCTTCTGAGACAGAAGCGGGGGTCTACATCACAGCCCTTGGATTTGGTCACTTTGCAGGCGTGTAGATATGACGGAAGAGGAGGTGGAAGAGCATCAGCATGTCACTCCTTTACACTCCGATTTTGGGATCAGCGGTTTCCAGCCCCATGCGCTAGATCTGCATACTTCAAACTTGGGTGGCGAGGAGGGCAGTTTCACAATTGCATTGGTCATGATGACCAGACCGGAAGGCCGTTCCAGCCGAAGTGTCTAGGAAATTATCTAGGGCCTTCCACCAAGATAGAAGTTCAAGCAGCCAACATGGAAGTGGATGCGATCACACGCTTTGGAGAGCCGGACCATATCAATTTTGCTTGTGGATTCTTCCACTTTGGTTCTCAATCACTTGGGGCCCGCCATTCGACCTTCCGCAGGCCGTGGCCCCCTTGCCCTCGGAGTTGGTGTCAAAAACGCTGGCTTGGGCTCGCAGTGCGGACGACTCAGCAGAGCGCATCCAGTTCCACTCAGAGGAGGATGTGGCAGAAACTCCTGCTTTGGAACCCCCTGCAAGAAGGCGCACTCAAGGAGTTGGCTTAAGTGGGGGAGATCACTCAGAACACAGGCCCAAATGGGAGGCCGACTGTGGCGCAGCTTGCGGAGTCCTTGGCGATGATCTCATCAGTTTCGCCTCAGGTAACCAACAAGCTCTTCAGGAGTTGTCAGAGCGGACGGCAGCCATCGAGTCCCAAGCGCCCCCTTAGCTGTGGCGGGAGGCCGTCAGCATTGAGAAGGCCACTTGATCAGATCCCAACTTGTCTGCAGCTCAGTTTGTGGAGGGCATGCCTCCCTGGAGAAGTTCCTCAGCCCCTACGCGTCAACACCATACGTTTGGCGGAGATGGTTTTAGGTTTCCCCCAGGGCCCAAACCAGTGTGCCCAGGCCATGTTGGAGCAATCCAGAGCCTTGACACTGCTGGTGCCGCAGCTAGCTTTGAGCTCCAGCGATCCCACCAGCGAAATTGCCAGCGCTTTGGGGGGGTCCTTCCAACAAGGGAGCATTGCAGACGGAACTTGCCTTGCACAAGGGGATTTTTTCTTGAGCGTTCTGCAGGGCATGGCAAGGAGAATGCAGCCGGCCCAGAGCGGGGTGTTACTCCGACCCAATACCTCGAGCGATTTGGAGGTCTTGGGAGGATCCGCGATTTGGGCTTCACAGCATGGCATGTGGCGATGTGCGTGAATTACACGCAGGAGGAGGACTACATGGCAGCCCGCGACACTCCGAGTCTTTTTTATTGTGTGCTTGGAACAGGCTGCGATGGACAATGGCAACATGCAGGTTGGTCTTCTACTCACCCTGCAAGAAGATCCTCCACAAACTTTGTCGGCAAGGTCAGTTGCCACCATGACACATCCGAGGCCCTTTGCACCAACCGCGCGTCAAAGATGGGCCACGACGGCGCTGCAGTATTTCAAGGAGATGGATGTGATCACCACTCGCCGCAACGAAGTAGCGGCGCCAAAGAGTTCAGGAGATGCGGGAGGAGGAAACCATGCAGCAGCATCAGCAGCCCCAGCAGCAAAGAGAAAACCAAAGGCCAAGGGCGGAGGAAAAGGGAAGCTGAATGCCCAGAGCAACCAGGCCGCAGAGGAGGAGACCTAGATGAGGCAGATGAGAAAAGGTTTGAAGCGACAATTTCCTTCCGTGGTGCCCTTGCTGCTCTCCCTCGCTGGATTTCACGTTCCAGGACGAAGTTTTCGTCCTTTCTTGACCAAATCTTTCCACATCGTTCGAACGGGCTCGTGCCCTTCCTCCCATACCTGCTCCTCGACTTGAACTTTTCACCGGGCAGTATGTCCCAAGCTCAGTGCGAAGAGGTGGAAGAAACTCATCCCTCACAGAGCTATTCAGGTCTTTGTGATGGCCTTGAACTACATTCACAGTGAGCTGAGGCCGACCCCTAGCCCTATTCACCATCAGAGCTACAGGCGTTTGAGGTCTTTGCTGACTGCGTGTGACCGACCAGGTGAGCATCCTTTACCATCAGGTAGGTCTGGACTTGAATTCATTGCCCGACTTGTTGCGCTCGAGCATTCTCTCACCATGAGTTCGACCCTACCGCGTATGCTGGAGCCAGTGAAGAAGGCCCAACTCCTATGCGACGTATTGGGGGTATCGCCCAAGAGCACAAACTCAAAGTTAAGGAGAAATTTTCCCCAGTCAGCCCTTATTGTGGTCTTGATGCGAGCAGTTTGAAGCTGACCGGCACTGGAAGATGGCCCTTGGAGTCTTTCCTTGATGATGTGCTTTGGCTACAATTTGTCGAGCCTGCCTGGACCTGACTTTAGTAGGGAGTCGTACGATGAGAATCTCAAACTTGCTAAGCTTTGGGATGCCAAAGGGCTTTTAGCTCTTTTTCAGCGACAAGCACCCATGTGGTTTGTCATGCAGAGTTTTGAACGCGGACAAGAATGCCAGCACAGAAAGGCAGATTGGTGATCGCAGGTGGATCAATGGTGCTGAGTTCCACACCAGAGGAACTTCAGTTTTTTTGCCTTCTGGTTATCACGTGACCTCGATCCACTGCCCCTCCAAGTTCAAGCTTGTTGGTTCAGCCTCTGATAGGAAAGATTTCTATCACCAGGCATGTGGTAGCAGAGCCAGGGCTTCCACAAACTTGCTGCCTTTGGCATTGAAGATTTGCGGGAGATCCTGCGCTTCAGGATTTGCTTGAGACTTTTGGTAGACCAAAATCCCGGGAGAGCGACGGTGACCACCTTGGAGTTGAGTATGCCCTTGCGAGTCATTGCCAAATGTTGAGAGAAGCCGGCCTGTTACGACCAGAGCATTGCGTCCTGAGGCATCAACCTTTTCCACGTGGTCGTGTCTGGGAAGGGGTCGTGATTGATGACTTCTCTGTCATTTCGGGAGAGCCAGCATCTTCCAACAACCATCTCCCTGTCTCTGTGCAGCACCTTGAGCAGGCGGAGGCCACCTATGCGTCTGAAGAGGTTTCTGGTTCTGATGAAAAGGCAGTTCGTGGAGCCGAGGCCTTCAAAGTCATTGGTGCTGAAGTTCTCTCAGATGAAAAGGCGCGTGGCAGCAACCTTGTGACTGTTGGAGCCCCTTTGTCTGAGAGCACACATGTGCATAGGAACATGGGGAAGTAGTGCTGAACTGCCAACGGTGCAGCTACAGAGGCTCAAATAGCCCAAAGCACCCTCCCATCCCACACCTAATGAACGATCCACCAGCCCCGTAGTGGGCCTATTGCTGATGGCAGCCACTTCAGCGCTGGACCACTGGACGCTATGCGGCAACAACCCAGTTCGGCACCTGAGCCTGACTCTTGTCCAGATGATGGCCATCATTGGCCCCTTAGCCTGTGAGTCGACAGCGGCCATGGCAGAGGGGGACTTTGTATGGACAGAGGGTCCAGACCATCCCACTGGAGAGGAGGTAGCCCGAGAGATGACCGCGCTCAGGGCTGAACTGGAACTTGCCACGGATCATATGATTCGTTGGCGCCTCGCCAAAGACGCCGAATCAGGGACCCGGGCAGACCGGCTCCTCTACTCTGCGGTGCTGGCCATAGAGGAACTTCGCTATTATGACATCTTCCCGTCCCTCAACCTGATCCAAACGGCCCTGAAAAACTATCAGTGGCGCATGCAGACGGCGCTCCTGGAAAGAACTCAGGACAGGCTTCAGGAAGCCATGATGGCTGGCCAGCAGCCCCAGTGAATGCACAGGGTACACCTATGAGATTTCGAACACCATGACAGTCGGGCTAAACCAGGGCCTCATCTCCTCTGTCTACTTCGAGACCGGACAGGGGACAGGCTCTGCTCATTTTGATCATTGCGCGGGTTGAAAAAGGGACCGCAGAGTTCTGCAAGTGCCTGCAATCTGGGCTTCATCAGCCCTTCTCATCACTCATAGCATGTGACTTGGAGACATTCTGTTTCTCCAACGTGAATGCATTCAGCGTTTCAGTTTTATCTTGCAGTGTGTAGGGTTGACGATGCACGGAGTGATTCTTGCTGTGTGTATTTCACTTGCTTTGATTTCATTTGATTGCATGCATTTCTTTACACAGTTTCGGATTTCCACCACAGTCTGGCTGCTCTCAGATGTCCAATTTAGGAGAGTTGTGGGACTCCCTTCGCAGGGCTGGGCTTGAACAACTTGCCCCTGACCTGGTCCGCCATGGGATCGTCAGCCTCAACCAGCTGGTGTTGAGGTATGACGCACTGCATGAGGCAGGCATGCCCCATTGGCAATTGGAAGCCATCCTTGCCTCCTCGGGGACCCCGGCAGCAGGCCCGGGCGCTACCCCAGACACAACAAACCGGATTGATTTTCCGGTGCGTCGCATGGGCAAGAGAGCCTGCTTACAGGCGGCGTTGGAAGCGGCCTTACCGAACCAGAGGCAACGGTCTTTGCAACTTCTGGACCAAGATGTGTTGGCGAAGTCAACCAACCCAGCAGTCGAAGCTCGAGTCCGAACCTACATGGCCATCTGCCGTGCTTGGGAGATAGCTGGATTCCCACTGGACGGCAACAATATCAGATGCTTTGGTGCATCGCTCAAAGCGGGTGGGTACCGCAGTGCGGCAGTGTACTTTCAGGCCATATGCGGCCACCAACAGAGAGTACTCAAGACACCAGTCCCAGCCATTGTCAAGCTGGGCATCAGAGATTGCATCAGATCCATCCAACGTGGGCTTGGCGAGAGCAAGCTCAAGGATGCCTTTAACGGGCTACTTTTAGGAGGCATACAGCCGACCTCAGATGAAGAGCCTTTTTCGTTTGACAATATCTCCCACTGCCGGGACATGGCCATGATCGGGTTGTGGTTCATGCTCCGTGAGTCTGAAATGGCAAGTGCACGGGCATGCGACCTCCGCTTAGATGGCAACGAAGTCTGTCTGAGCATTCCCATCCACAAGACGGATCAACGAGGACGGTACACAGAACGGTCCTTGACATGCTCCTGCACCGTGAAAATCCACGGGATGTGTGTTTGGCACAGTGCCGAACGTCACCTGGTCCGACTGGAAGCCCTCGTCAATGAAGGCTCACGGCAACACCTTCCACTGTTTCCAGATTCAGACGGACGCACAGCATCCAAGAATACCTTCATTGAAGCGGTTCGAAGAGTCATAGCAAGAACGGGAACTTCACTCACACGCCCAGGTCCAGAGGGGCAAGAGACACAGAGATACCACGGCCACGTGCTCCGGATCTCAGGTGCACAGATGCTGTCGAGCTCTGGGGTCGAGCTCTCCTTGATCCAGTTGCTCGGGAGGTGGACCAGTACAGCCGTACTGCGCTACACCCAGGACAGCGCCTTGAATAGGGTGCCCCAGATACCCCAACAAGTGTTGCAAGACGATGCGGCTGGCACATGCAAACTACAAATACAAGTGGTTCAGGGAGCCGGCAAGGCATCATCGAGCCAGGCGTCGCCTCAACCGGCTGCACCCGCAGCCAGACCCAAGGCCCTGGCAGCAGCAGTCAGAGGCTTGAAAGCTGAGCTCGAACAAGTGAAGCAGGCCGTGCAGGCGCCTGCACAAACCTATGTTTTCCGTCCAAGGGCCAGAATCCTTCACAAAGCCTCACATCATGAGGACAGCAATGAACCCGTCAAATGGCGGACACCGTGTGGCTGGAACTACGGCAGTCGCACATTTTTGAGAACGTCCAACGAGTTTGACGGAGCCAGACGTTGTAGGAAGTGTTTTAACTTGAGCGAAGACTCAAGCTCAGATAGCAGTGACGGGTCCGCAGGCCTCACTGATTTAGCCAGCTCCTCTGCAAGCAGCGCAGAGGCAGACTAGGCGGCTCCAGCAGGCGAGCTGACCACATGCGGAGATGGAAAAACAAAGCGGCCACAACATATTTCACATTTCTCACGTGCATTCCAACAATGACAGCGTGACCGAGACATCTTTGAAGTTTATTTGTGTTCATTTTTCATTGTCATGCCTCTCATGCCGGATTGTTTCCCACGTTTGCTTCATTTGCAGGTGCGATTGACAGTGCTTCGTTATTTTATTTTGCTGATTTGATGTATTTTTGTTTATCCCTCAGTCTGGCTGAGCACAACCGGTCCCAACGAGACTTCACGACCATGGTGCTCTCCCTTGCACCCACGTCGCTGGCAGACCTAGCAAGAGACGCGGCGGCTGGCGACATAGTCAACGAATACCTCGACGCCAGAGGGATCAAGACTCCGGCCACTTTGGCCCTTCTGAGTCGAGACGAAGACAACCTCGACCTCACCCTGATACAGCCTCTCCTACAGGGCTGGCCTAGACCAGATGGCACGACCATCACCGTGCGAGAACAGGACAAGCCCATTGCCAAGGCGGTATTGCTGCACATGTGGATGATGGCCAAGCAGGTATGGGAAGCGACACAACATGCAGCCATGCCGAAGGCCACACCGACCCAGAGCACGTCTTCCACGGCAGCCTCAACACCAGCCGAGGACAAGGTCCCCAAGGCACTGGCTCCAGGACGTTGGACAGCACTGGTGCAGGAATACCAGTCACAGCAGATCGGAGGCCAAGACAGAGTCTTCCCAGTCCAGGAGTTACTGGGGACAGAAGCTGTCATCGCCCGGGTCCTACACGAGCATGAGACCAGCAAGAACTATACCCCAGTGTTGCTGGGGGAGCTGATCTCGACCAGGACCTTTCAGGCCAATGGTGAGCCGAACCCTCTCGCAAAGAGAGAGCGCAATGTGACCAAGCTCACATTGACAGGTGAGCAACTTGTGGCCACCCCTGAGGAACCGTGGCAACCTCGGAGCGTCCTTGCCATCCTGGACGGCTTGGCGAGCATTCGATGGTGCTTCATCCTATGCAAGCTGGGCACCGAGCAGGCGGTCCACGCCTTTTTCGATTGGCTGGTCAGGTTGGTCCGCAGCAGACCACAGAAGACGGACCAGCTTGCGCAGTTCTGGATGACGGTCTCCTGGAAGCTGGCCCTTGAGATGAGAGGAGGCCGCACGTTCATGGAGGCCACGGCGCTCATCATGAAGGACTATGATTCTTTCACTGAGTGCATGAGTCGTGAACCCAGCCAGACCACCAAGAAGCCCATGACATCAGCCCCTGCCAAGGCTGAAACCAAGGGTTATGGCAAAGGTAGCACAAAGTCAGGGAAGGGCACGAGACCTTCTCCTTACAGCCGCCCTACAAAACAGGGGACATGGCACAAGGACGACGGCTATGACAGAGCCGCCCACCCATGGCAGGGATCGCAGAAACAGGATGACAAGCCGAGGTGGCAGAAGGAGCCCTGGTCTTCCGATTGGAAGACGCCGTCCAAATAGGGACAACACGGGGTCATGAGACAGGTGGATCTCGTGACACCCGACAGCACTGGGTACCCGCCACCCAGCCAACCACCAACGGCCGAGCGAGGCCAAGTTTTCCAGAAGTTAAATGAGGAGGTCATCCTTGTCAGCCGTTTCGACGGCATTGGGTCTGCTGCTTTGATCCTCAAAGGGCTGGTAGCAGCCATTTCGCTGCACATTGTATGGGAGGTGGACAGCGATTGTATGGAAGTGCTGAAGGCCCGTCACCCAGAGGCGGTGACCCGGGGCGATTTTCTCAAAGATGACCCTGATGAGGTCGCCAGAGTGATACACCGCCATGACCCTGAGGGCACCAAGCTGGTGCTCTTAGCTGCTCCCCCATGCCCTGACTTCTCACGCATTCGTGCAGATGCACCAGGCTCAGCAGGTGAAGAAGGCCACAAATTCACAGCATACTGTGAATTTATCAGGAAGGTGGAGATGGGCATACCTCACAGGAGGATAGGCCACCTTACCGAGAACGTGGTGATGGACAAGGGAGAGGCTGACCATTTCTCCAGCCTCCTGGACTGCAATGCGATCTTGTCTGACGCGCAAGACTTCGGCCTCATCAACCGCCCTCGTTTGTGGTGGACAAGAGTGAACTGGAGCAGCATCCGGACAAATCCCATCACAGGGAAACGGTTACGGTTGTCCAAGAGCCAAAAATACCACCGTCTCCATCACGACACCACGTTCCAGGAGGAGACGGATCTCCAGCTGGAAGGCCTTCGACTTCACAATGCGGTGGCATCTCATGACAAGCGCATCCCGTGTCTGACAACTCCAGCACCATCGGACGATGGCAGACCAGCGCCGAAGAAGCTGAAAGGGAAGATAGACCCTGAACAGAAGGCGCGATGGATGAATGATTGGCGGCTATTTGCTCCATGGCAATACTCCAAGGAGGCTCTTCTCCATGCAGCCGATGGGAGCATGGTGGTCCCGCCCCCGGAAGCCAAGGAACAGCTGCACCAGCTGCCGAAATGGTATACGTCCGTCCCGGGAGTGTCGGAGAAAGCCAGACACAGAATGCTGGCAAACGGTTGGCACATTGGATCAACACGGTTCATCATGATGCTGGTCCTCCAATCCATGTTGATGGTGACCGCTTCGTCACCCGTGCCACAGCCACGGCACACCGCGCTTCAGACCATGCTGACCTTCCTGCAGCCAACGACACCGCATCTGGGCCCAGGGACATGGCCCAGCGAAGCAACGTGCGTGGCCCAAGCCGGGTCGATGTGGGAGCATTGGCAGATGGCCGTGGCTTCCAGTCACCCAGTACAACGGCCCCCTCGGCTGGAGCCGGGGCTACAGCAATGTGTGGACCTCCGCGGCATCATTGGAGGCAGCCTCGCACGCATGAGGACAGAGATAGTGGACGAGATCGAACAGTGGGCCCTCGACAGCATGGATGCGACCGAGACCTGGTGGAAGTCACTTCCACCTCACGTGGCCCAGGTGTACTTCAACAAAGACCACAACCAAATCTCACAGATTCCACTTCTGTTGCGATTGCTCGACCTGGCCAAGATGCCAGGCCTTCCAGAGCTCACAGAAGACCTCCAGTCAGGGTTCCAGGTGACTGGCGAATTACATGCGGGAGCGGGCTGGCTCCCACAGGCTGACAGCAAGTATGAGTTCCCAACGTCGGCCGAGACCTTCATGAAGCACAACCAACACTATACCAGAGCCAAACTGCGCAGCAAACGCGTGGATCCAGAATGGTCATCCATGTTGGATGAACTGCGCTCTGAGCTGAAGAAGGGCAGAATGTCAGGACCCTACCGAGCTCCTGATTGGTGGCCGACTCAGACCACGACCATCGACGAGATGCCCTTGCTCCAGCTACCCATTCAGAACATCTGCACCAGCTTTTGTTTTAGTTTGGTCCAAGCCGACGAGATCCGGCGGTGCGAAGATTTCCGTCGGTCAGGCCACAATGCAACAGTTGTGGCGTATGACGTGCCACACCACCATGACATCAGAACGTTCACTGACCTGGCATTGTCGGCCCCACAGGGAGGAGACACATCTCTGGTTTGGGCCCAGGACCTGGGCGGAGCATACAGACAGTTTCCAGTACGTGACCCAACAGATTGTTTCTGTGTCCTCATGACACCCAGAGGGCCAATACTCCTTCAACATCATGCGATGACCTTCGGCGCAGTGAGCTCAGTTTGGAACTTCAACAGGGCTGCAGACGGCATCATGTTTTTGAGCCGCCGTCTACTGGCGACGCCGCTGGGACACTACGTCGATGATTTCATTGGCGTTGAGCCTTCAGCCCTGGTACACAGCAGCTTCTCAGAGTTCACACGCCTTATGAGGGTACTTGGACTCCGCATGAAAGAAAGAAAGGAAGGCTCTACCACCAGCAGCCCGACAGAAAGTTTTGGGCATCAATATGCACATCACAGAGGACGAGGTGATTTTGTCGCCACACCCCGAACGATGCGACAAGGCCAAGAAGGTCATCCAGAATGCATTGGAGACCAACAGACTGACAGATGAGGCAGCTCACCGACTCGCAGGAAAGTTGGTTTTCCTGACCTCAACTCTGTTCGGCCAATTGGGTCGCGCATCACTCCAACCGCTCTACGCAAGAGCGCATGGACTTTCAGAGGGCGACCATGACGGCCAACTGAACGGACCACTCAGATCGGCACTACGATCGCTGATGAATCTTCTTCGAGAGATCCAACCCAGGGTGATCCCCAAGCAGATGGACCAAAGTTGCATCGTCCTCTATTCAGATGCGTACTTCGCGATTGATGGCACACACCACTCACCAGGATCCAAGACTATCCCGAAACATTGGCACAAGACAAAGTGCCATACCTATGAGAATGGTTGGGGAGTGGTGATTCATTTCGAAGGCAACACTTGGTTTTCCTCCGGAAGCTTGCCTTCACGGCTCATCAAGAAGTTTTGTACCAGGAAAGCCTACATCTACTTCCTCGAGATTGCTGCCCAACTCATGGGATTCTTGACCTGCCGTCAATTGCCCTCGAACCTGGTGATGTCCTTCATTGACAACACGGCAGGCTTCTTTGCCTTGAGGAAAGGCTATTGCCGAGACCCTGCCATCTGCAATGTCCTGGCATTGGTATGGAGGATCATCGCCCTCGACGGCTGGCACTTACATCTCGAATGGGTCCAGTCCAACCTGAACATCAGTGACAGCGTCTCTCGCTTCCAGTATGACGAGATGCAGAAAATCAACGCCAATTGGACGGAAATACCAGTGGAAGGCATCTATGACATTCTGGCACGCGTGGCAGTCGATTCGGACTATGCTCACGGGAAAGCACTCAACGACATGATCGCGATCCAACCTGCTCCACTCACTATGACTCACACTGGAGGAATGGGGAACTGGCGCCAGTGTGGGAGAGATTGGCTCCAGCAGCAGCTCCAGCTGTCAAGCAGACAGGACCAGCTGTCACAGAGCACCCCAGGCCAAAAGAACCAGTGCGAGCAGCTTTCAAGTGAGCAGTTTGGAAACGCACG
>Ga0126342_10002634_pt1 | contig 28356 bp, 27 predicted proteins | sample Cyp1metagenome_FD_92528 | JGI IMG/M metagenome (GOLD analysis project Ga0126342, IMG submission 92528) | Coral microbial communities from Lord Howe Island, Old Settlement Bay, Australia - Cyphastrea 1 metagenome | ecosystem: Host-associated > Invertebrates > Cnidaria > Coral ... | reverse complement strand
GTTGGACACTGTTGGACACTGTTGGACATGGAATTGCATGAAGTGATATGAAGTGCATTTTCTGATATTTCTGTATTTCAACAGAGATCGATCGAAGATTTGGGATTGCAATGATAGCTGTGCAGAACCATAGCCGCCATAGCCGCTACGTTCGTGCAGGAAGTTGGAGCGCATCAAAGTTGCGCAGAAGGAGCTCAAAGAAAGAGAGACCAGCATTGCCTTGGAATCTCCTTCGCATTCAGCTTCGAGTCTTCGAGCACCCGAAATACGATCACAAATTACACACTGATTACACACTGATTGCACACTGATTGGCAGATATCACCCTGGTAACATCCGACATTTAGTGAAGGAAGTGGTTTTTGCTTTTGGCGCTGCAATTTATTGCTTTCATCCGCTTTCAAGGTCAGCGACGTCCAAGAGAAGATGGAGTCGGTCGAGAAGGCAAGCTGCTTCACGGTGGTGCATCAAACTGGACTCCAATCTTAGCCGGGTATGTCTGGTTTCCATGACATTGTGCACATTGCCACGACGTATCATGACCATAATCTTTAAGATCTTTATGGATCCTCACAATGGAAAAGCGTTTTTGGAAGCCAGTATATGACTGTAGTCCACGCTAAGCGAGTGACCATGCATCACTGCATATCACTGCAAGATACTGCAAGATACTGCAAGATACTGCAAGATACTGCAAGACATTCGAGCCAAGATTCATTTGCCTGCAGGACCTTGTTTCCACACATGTTTTTGGACACTGTTGCATCTTTTTCAACATGCATCAGGATGTTTCCATCTGGATTAGCCAATCCGAAAATCACTCTAGGACTTTTAACACTAGGACTTTTAACAAATTGGACGGGCTATGTCCTCAGAGTTTGCTTTCGCTTCAGGCTCTGAACCTCGCGAAGGAAGCAGTGGCTGCATGTCAAGGTGATGAACAGGAGGGTCGGGGTTTGCTGTGGCAGCCCATGGCAGTCCAGAACGACTAACAGCGTACTAGCAGCTATTGGCAGCTGCTCAGTTGATCAGTAGTTGATCAGTCCGGTTCACTATTCTTGGAAGCAAAGGGCAGTATTGGCTGTTGCCAAAGAGAGCAGGTGAATTCCACATATTGACTGAGTTTGTGGCGGCACCCCCATAAGCAGCCCACAAGCAGCCCACAAGTTCCAAAGAAATTCGCCCGGTGGATGTTTTGGTCACATGTCGCAATGCCCCGGCTGCCATGGCATCAGGAGATGCTGAAGGTTGCAACTAAGGAGGTGTCAACTGCCAAAGTTGCTCTCTCCATGCACCTCGGTGTACGATGTGAATCCGCAACTGCCACCACATAACCCACATCATTCACATCATATCACCACGTGCTCAAAGCAACTTAACGGGGTCTAGGGATGTCTAGGGCTGTGAGAATAGGGAGATTTGTTTTGCTCAGAGCATGCCTTAAACATTTGGCATCATTTAGTCATAAGTAATCACCATGTAATTACCACATTGTGGATCAAAGACAACGCTTCCATCAGTATTAATATAATTTAATCATCAAGCACTTTCTTTAGCATGATGATTTCATACATACATAGACCAGTTCGCAGCATGGTTTCGTTCAAGAAGATGCTAGGTGACCTTAGAGCTGGGCACAACCGTTTGACAATCCGCAAGACCTAGGAGACTGCTGGAAGTGAAGCGCTTCACGGCAGAGGCTCGAGCATCTGTGCATCCTATGTACCAAAATTGTCGCGAGCAGGATCACGATGAACCAATCATGCAAGAAACAAGACCTTTCACGAAACAAAACCGGGGAAGGATGAACATTGTGGAATCATGTGGAATCATGTGGAAACGAGAATTTTCGATCAAATTGTGTGGATTTGTGTGGTGCTTGCAATGTGCTTGCTGTTTCCCCCCGATCCCAATGAACGATGTGAGTGTGATGTGGGATGTTTCATGCACTGCGCAGGCTGGCATCCAGGCACAAAGGAGTTTGCAGGAGCACCAACAGTCCTTGTGCGAATCTGAGAGCATTTCACTTCCATATCACTATTATCACTTCCATTAGTGTACCAACGATTCAAAGGATGATAGTCAGGTTCCCTTCACTTTTCATCACTTTTCTAGTGCTGCTTTCACTGAAGGGTATTCTAGAGAAGTCTCAAGGGTAGAGGCAGACAGAGTCAGCCTTGGCTCTGTTGCTCTGGATCCAAGGCAAGCGTCTTTGGCCGAGATCGAGGCACTGAAAAAGAAGGCGGCAGAGAACAAAGAGCAGCTGGTCCAAAGCCTCCGTGACATTTTCTGACGGTTTTGCCAAAGCATTGGGATCAAACCAAGATACCCGCTGGTAATTTAACATAGCTATGGAAAATCACCATTTTTACTGGGAAAACTCACTATAAATGGCCATTTTCAATAGCTATGTTAAATTACCAGAGGGTAAGCCAAACCAATCTGTAGATCATCTGTAGATCCTTTTGATGCCTCAGGTTTTGAATTAGTCCATGTGTGCACCCTGGCGCATGTGTCCGCCCGGTTTGCGTGTATGCAACATTTGTCAGCGCGTTCATGCAGAATAGCCGACAGATATCTAGGGATACATACTGCGTCGTCGTATGGTACAACATGCACAACTGCAGTATGTTGACATGCTCCTTGTGGACTCACACATACATTCATGTTTACTGCAATCTTTCTCATAGCCTTGCAATTGGTTTTCCTTTTCCTTGATCCATTGGCAGTGTCAATTTTTGGTGACCAAGGGTCTCCAAGCGTAAAGAAGCCCAGCGGAAAGTGGAGGAAGCGGAAGATAGGGCGCATCAGGCCTGGACCCATCAGACCCATGGCTGTTCTGCGCATTGCGAGTATTTGAGGTGCTGTTGATTCACTTGTGATTCTGAGCGTTGCACTATGTGGTACTCTGAGTCCTTGAATATTTTTGAAACTATGTATCATATGATTCAATGATTTCAGCTGTACGTAGTTTTTTAGTGTTTTCCTTTGCATTTTCTTTGCGTTCTCAGGCTGAGAAGTCAGCTGCTGACATCTTTGATGAGAGCCGCATTGCCTCCATGACGGCCATGGAGATCCGCGAAGCCGGAGATAAAAATCAGCAAGCCTTCAAAGGCACCATGGAGGCTGTCAGGGCGGCCCAAACGATGATCACCACCTTGCAAATCGAGGCAAAGAACAAGGACACTGGACATTGACAGCGGACGACAGCGGACAGTTATTCAAATGATTTCAAACGATACATGATAAATCATGATAATGTTCAGAGAAGATCATGATTTGCCAGGATGGAGCGACTAAATCGGATTGATAGAAAGAGGCTGTAAACATCTGTAAACACTATCTCTGTCATCTTTGTCCGATTAAGATCCGTTGCCCGCATATAATAAAGTCAATCACACGCTAGTTTTATGGCAATGCAGAGCATTCCCCCCCACACAAGTGCACCACCCAAACCGGCCTCATCAGGAGAATGCAACAACCCTGACACATGACTATGCAAAGCTGCAGGCCAAAGCAAAACATAATGCAACACAGATTCAACACATAGTTACTTGATCAGACAGTACTTGAGATTACTTGACGTTATTTCACATTCCCATGATATGAGTTCGACTTCCGGCCTTCCCAGAGGGTTGTCATCGCAAGGCACGGCTACGCCAAGCAGAGGCAGCAGTGGCACACTGTGCAGTGTTGCCACCGGCTGTGCAGGCTGGGTGAAGGTATCTGGAGGTATTGCTACCTGCTTTCTGTGGCCAACAGCTCCGATCACCAGGCGCAACTGCAACTGAAAGCTCATATTGACGAGGCGCACATCACAAGAATGGGAAATCCTTGGGAAGTGATTGGCATACAGCATATGTCATATGGATCCATATGGCTCATGTGTCAATAGGTTCAGACATGTTCAACATCTCCAATCATTTGATAATTTGATAGTCATCACATGTCATCACCTTGTGCTAGAAATTGGAAGATGCCAAATGCCGAAGATTTGGCCCCTGAGGTGGAGTCAAAAGTCAAGGATTCCGAGGCAAAAGTTGAGATTGCCGAAAAAATGGCCATGGAAGCAGAGAAGAATCCACTACCCGCAGAGGAGAGAGCTGGGATGAGCTGGGTGACGTGTACACTACCAGAGTGTACCATTCCGGGTTGGTGGCCCGTCAAAGTGTACTCCTTCTGCAATATTTCAATTTCATTTTTGGTTCATTTCCATCTTCATTTCTATTCTTTCTTATTCTATTTTTTGCCTGTCATTGTTCATCATGTTCCATCATTGTCCTATCATTTTCTTCGTTGTCCAATCATTGTTTATGAAGTTGCAAATGAAGTTCCAAATGAATTTGCAAATAAAATCTTAGATGGAGTTCCAGATGAAGTTGCAAATGAAGTTGCAAATGAACAAACTAGCAATCCCCAAAAAATAAAGTTGCCGATGATAATTACGTGAAGTTGCACTTGATGAAGAAACAAAGTTGAAGTGAAGTGCAAATTAATTGTTTCGCCATTTTCCAATGTTTGACTGCCAGAATATCTCATAGACTCTGTGGCAGATAGACATTGTGCATGTACAGCGCGTTCGATTCTTTCAGGCAAACCTTGGGTTTCTGAGTGGTGCCTCAAACGGACATAACCCACATCAACTTACCTACATTCAATTGTCAGGCACATTCGGCACCAAAAAATATGTGTAACATTAATAAATATAGAGATATATAATAGGCGTTAATACTAATAAATATAGAGATATATGATATATGAATGTATTTATAATCTAAAGCTAAGGGTAGTTAAGCCATGTTAAAACAAGTTCGATTTTCGTTTCAGCCTCAAGATGTTTACCTCGGGGCAGTCTTCGGAGGAAACCAAAGGTGACACAAAGACTTCGGGCGCAGAAACTCATCTGCACTTGTCACCGCAAAGAATGACGCAGAATTTGTCTCAAGAAACTAATGCAAAGTGGGAATGGCATGGAATGGCTGTGAAGGAGTAAGCTCCAGCAATCATGATAGTCAGACAGAGGTTTGAGGTTGCAGCAAGAGCGACCTTCCCCTTTCATTCTTATTGCCGTCGCCTCTTGTTTTTAAGGGCGTTCCAGCACCAAAAGCTTTTCCTTCAAAGGCAATGCCCTACAAGGCCGCAGCTGATTTCCATTGATTTCCAGGAAAGGCTTCCTATTTGCTCCCAACTTTGGATTTTGATGCTCTTTGCCATGAATTGAATTGTACTCACAAGCTTTGTGAAAAGCTCCGTGCTTCCGAGCTGACACAAACTGACACAACAAACTCAACATAACTCAACAACTGACACAACCAATCAAACCAGCCAGGGCAAAGCTTTCGGAAAAGGAGAGGCCAAAGGAGAACCTGAAGCCACCGGAGGCGCGATCCAACTGCACTGAGACAGTCTCAAGAATACTGAGACGACACAGGCAGATGGCAAAAGAGCGATGCCACATCAAATTGTTCCACAAACATCAAACAAACATATAAAAAAACACAACAAACATCAAAACATCACATCAAACTTCTCCAAACTTTGCGGAAGAAGAGAACACCGAGAGGTCCAGTGGAGAAGGCAAAAGCCGCGGTGGAAGTTGCCAACCTCGAGCTGAAGATGGTGATGCGCTACCTCGAAGCACCCTGGCAAACGAGCCATGCATTTTCGGATCATTTTCGGATCATCTTGGGCCCTGGGTCACTTTAGCCGGTTGGAAATCTCTTCGAATAGGATGTAATACGTTTGGTTTAGCCGGGGCCTTGTTGGCGATGGTGACACAAGGCGCAGGCCAAAGCAGAGAGAATTCCAGAAGAGGACAGGAATCTGAATATATAATTTTATATATTAATAATTAAAAACATAATGATAAAATAATATATATAAAATATCATATTATATATATATGCATATTGATATTATCTGAATATATCTGAATGGTGTGAGGCATGGAGACTCTTTCCGCAGAGCTACTTTCATCGGGAAACTTTCTGCTATTCAGAGCCGCTTGCAGGACATGAACATCTTGAAGGGAAGAATTGAGGCCGCAAAAGCGAGGCCAGTGGTGTGGAGGTCACAAGTTCTGGAGATCCGCGGGGTTACTCAATGATATGATATGGATTGATATGGTATGTTATTCTACGCTTATTACACTTATTCACATTTCTGATCACCTGAAAAACTGTTTGGTGATGTTTGGTGGGGATGCAGCCTTTTTTTGATCGGAGAGATACCAGGTAGCCGTCCAAAAAGATAAGATTCCCAACGCACGCGACGAGCGGTGTAACATTTTCAACCACCCAAAAAGGGTTGCAGTTGAGGTGCAATCACTGAACTTTCTTGGGCTGGTGGCTTGAGAAGGGCCGGAAGGGCCGGATCTTAGGATTCCCAGAATCTACTTCGATGACACACCAATTCCCATCCAATTCCCATCCCTTCCAACCGCGTCCCACTTAGATGTTAGCAGGGTGGATGCAGCAAGTGGCTTGCTGGAGAAAGCCGTTGAGAAACGTGCCAGCCTCGCACTTCTGGGCGATGCTGATAAGAAGGTCCGGGAGCACGGCTTGAGCACCGAGAACGCCTGATATGAGTCTCATTGTACAAACTGCGCCGATTTAATCGATGAATTCCATACTTGTAGGAGTACTAGGAGTCTCAGTTACCCCCCCTCTTCAGGACATTGTGCTATATTAAATAAAATTATGCTTTCAATATCCTTCAATCAGTTTTTTTCAGTTGTTCAATCTTTTCTTTCAGGTTTTTGAAGCCGAGAAAGCTGTGGAAGCTGCTGCAGAATTAGCAGTCCCTCTCCAAGAGCTGATGGCGAGTGAGGCGACATCGGCACACCTTCAGTGGTGCGATCTTTGCCCAATCTGGGGGGCTTTACTCAGATCATATACACTGCACAATCCTATCAGCATTGTTTGATAGCCTGGAAGAGTCTGAAGAGTCTCAGTCGTTCAAGCCTTTTGCATTGCAAGTCGATCCTTGCCACCGATTCCAGAGGAATGACAAGCTTTCAAGAGCTCCGACAACATGGGCTTGGTATGGTTTTGTATGGTTTTGCGATGTTTGCACATTCATTGTGCATAACAATTGCATGATATTCACTGCCACCATCAAATGTGAGAGTGCTAAGCCTGCTATAGCCTGCTAAGCATATTGGGGCAGGAGAAAAAGCCAGTCAAAGCTCAAGGCGAGTTGAAAGCACAAAGCCTGTGGGGTGGGGAGTCGCTTCACACGGCATCCAAGACCCGACGAGGAATCCATTTTGCGCATGTTCTTTATCTCTTGTCACAGCTGGATGCCTTGGGTCTTGGTCCTGGTGGTGGGCCAGCCGCTCAGCCTCTGGCTCAGGTGGCAAGACATCGGAGGAGGACGGCAAGGAAGCAGAGGACAAAGATCAGGAGGGTGAGAAAAAAGAAGAGAAAGACGCAGAGAAAATGGACGAGAAAGACGAAGAGAACGACGAGGAGGGAAAGAAAAACAAGGACAAGAAGGAAGAGAAGGAAACGACGGATGCACAAGGACAGGAGAAGAAGGGCGAGGATGGCGAGGACCTTAAGGATGGCAAGGGCAAGGGCGATGAAGACTCCAAAGAAGAGATGAAAGAAGAGATGAAAGAAGAGAAGGAGGAGAAGGCCTGGACTCGCTGTCTCTTAGACCTCTTGTGAACATCTTGTTCCTATCTGGTCCTGTCTTCTTTACAGCAGCCAGAACTGTCCAGACGATTCCAGACGGAGTTTCTATGAGTTTCTGAAATCGCGATAGTGCGATGCTTAACGATTGTCCCGAGGAGCCCGTAAAAGAAGAAACAGAGGCCGCTGTCACCGCTGTCCACACAATGTCACACGATGTCCCCGTGGCACTCTTTGTATCTCTTTGTCCTTCCGCTCAAAGTTCAATCTGTATTTGCCTGAACAGGGGCTGATCAGCACAACTGTTCTGCGCCAATCTTTGACTGTTTGATCCTGTAGCCTAAAAAGCATGTAAAAAGAATTAACACGATGTAAAAAGCCTGCAAAAAAAAAAGCCTGCATAATTTCTGTATCTCAGCCCATCTCAGCCCACTCAGATGTTTGCCACAGGAAGATGGTGAAGGGAAAACGGAGCCGTCTCCCTTGGAAGAAGCTTTGGCTGTTCCAAACTTAGATCTCAGCAATTTGTCAGCAGTCTTTTTGGAATGCCCTACCGTGCATGATATGCAGGCGAATACAGACCATTTCTAATCATATATATATATAATATTATATATTTAGTTAGTTATACTACATGTTACTAGAGGATGCTGCTGTATATTCCGGCAACGCTTTGCTCTTGCGCTGCGTTGACTGCCCTTAGGCCATGAACAATGCTGCCCAGGCCTTGTCATGACTTGCCATGTCTTGCCTTCTTGCCATGACAATTCTGACATGGGCCATTTGGGAAAGATACTTTTGATATCTTTTGATATCTGATTGAAGTCTTGTTCACTTCTGGGCCTTTGCAATCTTTTGCCATCTTTTGCCTGTGAATGCCATTGGATGGCTTCTGGTCCGCTCCTTTGCCTTGCTGTCCTATGCCTTTCTATAGCCATAGCCATCAAACTACATCAAACGTACATCAATCTGGCAGGTTGCAAGTCGACAGCTGAGTCGCAGCCTCAGAGATTCGCATCCGCTTTATGATGGTGCAAATTTGATGCGTGCAAAGTGGGGCATGGACCAGATCAAGCATCAACATTTTCCCTTGATATCGGATGATATCGGGTTGTGTCTCAAATTTGGACAACATGCAACGCGGAAAAAGCTGCCGTGATCAAGGTAGTGCAAAAACCACCCTTGCGGTGAAGCGCATCTCGGCAGGGCATCCCAGACATTGATGACATCAACCGCAGATGATGCTCTTCCCAGTTGAAAGGTGCCGACAAGCGCCACAAGGGATGTTTTCCAAATGCTGAGAGCGAAATCTCATGAAATCTCAAAGTCAGCCAGACACTATCAAGACTCATCACTAAGTAGCCACTACATCCGATCGCCTCCCGTTGTGCTTTTTCTCAACTTGCATGTGTACATTCTGAAGCACAAAATCTTCAAAGGCCAAGCGCCTGCCTGGAAACGCTCCAGTCATCCGTGTCACGTTTAAACACGTTTCAAAACGTCCTCCCAGCAGATGGATGTGAAATATGTGAAATGACTTGGCTTGACACCGTACAGTATGGCTTGATAGTGCTTGATCCTTGTCTAGTCTAGTTATTCGATGTTATTCAGGCGGTTTCTTCGGTACATTTTGCCGCCAATGGTGGCAGGTTGTCCAGAGAATATCATTGGAACACATTGGAACATAGTGTGATGACGTTCCGGTGACTTGCGGTATGACCTGCAACATCAAAAACTGCACGGTGCATGCTTGGCCGTAATATCAAGGCAGACTACTATGTCAAGCCACTATGCAACATGTGCCTTGAACAAGCACCTTAAGATAGGGCATGGTCATTCAAGCACGTTTTTAGGTATTCGGTCATAGTCATAGTCCTTTTTGTTGGGTTTTGAGTATAACGAGATATAACGAGTATAGAGGCCACATGAGGCCACTTCGAATTATTCGGGCATCACCAGTCACTGTGGCACGTGCCAGGCCACATGCTTGGAACAGCTTGATGCATTAGCCCCAGTGCTGGTTGATGCTGATGCTGCGTATATGCTGCGTTTGAATTGCGTTTGAAGACGTGGTGAAGCCTTGAGTTCAACACCACAATACACCACAGAAATCGCTCAGATGTCAGATGCCTCTGTCATCCACTTTACAGTGACTCATTGCAAAATTGGCTTCTGTCTTTTACTTGCGATATGATGGACAAAACAGGCATCAAAAAACAACAAGAACAAATAATTCAGTACATGTCAGTACATTTTGATTTCCCAATCGATTGTAAGAATGTTTTGCTTTCGGGGAGATCCCCAGGCACTCCAGAAGCGCTTGGACGCAGCCATGAAGCGCCTTGCGGAGGCTGCGGCGTTGACATCTCGACAGAAATCATGGAGATAAGTGATGATATGCAATGATATATATATATATATATATTACTGTATATATATATGGACAATATATACGCATACATGTAATTATATATATATACACAATTATATACATATATGTGCAGGATATGTGGGGATAGTGGAAAGAGAATGGGAATGACATGTATGATTTTAGATGGCGTTAATGAGACATCATGAGGATGGGGGAATGTAACATGAGATTTGTGAAAGTTCTGAGTTGGGGATCAAACAGTAGGATTGATATACAATGAACATGAGTGGCTCACGTAGTGACGTAGTGGGAGAAAGCACGAGAAAGCATGCTAGGGAACTTATCCATAAGAGTAGACTGCGCAACACTGCACAGATGCTCTTCTAGCACATATGCACGATAAGACTGAAGCGCGTGAAAACGTATACAGTACTTTTTTTCCTCTTTTTTCCATGCAAAAAACATCTCACATTGTGAGGTTGGCCCAAATCAAGGGACCTTGTGGCAGTGACTTAAATGATCAGGGTTCATGTGTCGGGAAACGCCCTTGACGGAACAGGAACGCCAAAGTCTTGGGGTTTTCTAAACTTCTTGGCAAACTTCTTTTATGCCTCGAACTACGACGATACACCTTTTTACTTTATGAGCCAGGCTTGCTGTCCTTGTGTTGCAATGGTGAATCAAATGATCAAACATTCAAACAAAACAAATAAACAATCATTCCACAATCCAAAAACAAATAAAGAAAAACATTCTAAACATCAGCCACCGTACTGACAAATGATCTCAAATGGACTCACCAATCGACCCACCAGTCAATCCATCGGTTGATCAATCAATCATAGTCACTCAAAAGTCTATGAATCCAGACCCCCATATTCAGCCACATTCAGCCATATTCAGCCATATTCAGCCGCATTTTGGTTTTCATCTTCGAACTTGCAAACCTGTCTCCCACAGAATAACTTGCTGTCTATGAACGATCCCTGGCCTGGGGAACGCGGCTAGCGGATTGACGTGGATTGACCAGTGCCACGTTTGATTGCCAGAGGGTACTCGTACCTTTCCGTTTGCTCCTTGAAATGGTTTGAATATGTTAGAATAAACCTCAAATGTAACCCTGAGGGCGGACTTTTTCATACTTTTTCCATAAAGTCGTCAACCAGAAAGTCCCGTGATAGGTGATAAGACAAGGTTACGTACGTGGTTGAGTTAAGTGGTCATGATACAGACCCGATCCGACTCGTGCCGTTGTTTGACATGCCAACGCTTATAGATTTTGCAGGTCCGCCGTGGAAGCACTGATCGGCAATATGCCAAAGCTCGCAAGGTGCAGAGGGGAGACAGGCGAAGGGAGACTAGACACTTGAATAATCTTGAATAGGCTTTTGGTCTTTTGGCATGTTGAATTTTGCGGACAAACATGTTGACCCGAACGGCCCTACATGCACACATTTCACTAGAAAAGCTTCGAACGGATTGAAGCTTCAAAGGTTTTCCACGGATGTTGAGAGACTCTGAGTGACCACACTTGAACTCATCTTCATGACTGGATGGTCCCAGGCGATGGCACAAAGCATTGAACAAGCCGAAGCGAAGGTAGGAATCGTGCAGTGACACTCGAACGATCAAGTGAGCATTAAACGTGCCAGCTAGCATCCTGAGTGCAGTGAACGTGCCACGGACCTGTCGGAAAGACATAGCATGATCTAGTATGATATAGTAGCTCATACAACCGTGAGAATCTTTCTAAGTTTGATGTCAATAGTTGTCAACAGATCAGAAATATCTGGCTGCTCCCCTGGTAGCCAGGTGGAAGCATCAAAAGAAGCCTTTCAAGCCCTGATGGATCTTCCAGAGGACGATGGCTATGGGGGCTATGGTGTGACCTATGGTGTGACCTGATGATATCAGGTGGTGATCTGTGAAAAGCCTCTAAGAACCTCTAAGATATATCGGGATGCATTGTCTCAATAAGCCATTGACCATGCCAGGAAGCAGATCTGCCCAAGATGCAACAAGTTCTGCAGTCAGCTGCTGCAGCTCAATCGGAGGCGGACACCATCCCGTTGAACTGGGTTCAACATGATTCAAAGATATTCAAAGTGTAATGCACAGGAATGCCAGAAAACAAATTGATTTCATTTGAATTCCAAGGTTCACCAAAATTCGTGAATGTTAAATTAATATATTATTAATCTGAACTGTATAATGTTAAAGAGATGGCCGAAGTGTAAGGTATGCCCGGTATGCCCTGAAGAATTCGAGCCCTGGATAGACCAGAACACTCAGCCAGGCAACAGCTGCAATCCAAGCTGCTCGCGTACCTTTGGTCGAAAGGCGCCTGTGCAAAATCGCGTTGTGTAGTCCGATCTTGTCCCATCCATTGACCGGATACGATCTGATGATATCTGATGGCTTGAGACTTGATTGAAACCCAGGCTTCAAAAGGCTAAGGCTGACGGTGTCACAAACTCAGATCGGTGTGGCAAGACTTTTGAAAACGCATGAAGATCAGAAACATTTTGGAAACATCGTAGCAACATCGCAACAGGTCACCTCAGATGGCTGCATTGAATGCTTCTGGCAACAGAGAACAACGTGTCAGGTTACAACTGATACTTCAGAGGTGCTGAAGGAGTTTCAGGCCTAAGTTTCTGTGATCCTTGTCGTATTTTTCATTACTATCATTACTTTTCCATATTTTTCCATATTTTTCCCCGCCCTTGTCTCCTTGTCTCCTCGCGCGTCGTTTGTGGCCAGGAAATGTTTGCCAAGCTTGCCCCTTTGCAGTCGAAATTGGACGAGCAGCGGCAGATGGACTCAGTTAAAGAGAAGAAAGGGAAGTGAGTCTGCTAACTATGGACTGTTTGGAGATGTTTGGAGCTACTGCCCCTTTGCAAGTTTGAGACTTTCTGAAGAGTCTCTTGAGACTTGAGACCCCCAACCATCATCAAAAGTTATCAAAACATAAGCAACAAGACACAATATTACACAATCACATACAGTAATATATCACATATAACCACATTATATATATATAATTATAATATATATATATATGGTACTATATATATATACCATAATATATCATGATATAAAACCTCTTCAAGTCTCAAATCTGAGGCGGGAGGCCAACGACAAGGAGCACAAATTTGTGGCCTCGCTGCTGCAGCTCCGCCACGTTTGCCGTTTTTGCTGCCGCTGTTTCGATGGCCCGGAGGGTGAGAACGGTGTTTCGATCGCATTCGATCGCCAGGATGCAGGAAGCCACCGAGATGCTGAAGGAAGTGGATGGAAAGTCTTCGCCTCAAATCTTGACATCCGACATCATCCAACATCATCCGACCAAACGGACAACACACATCGATAATTATCAATACATGATAATCAATGATAATCATGCAGAATGATCCCATGATATTGCATGATATTGCATGTGATTTCACGTGTCAAGCTCATGACACTGCATGAAAGGACGGAAAGAAGAAGGACATGCTGGCATTTCAACGAATTTGTAGCAACAAGCTGGCGCACATTCGACTACTGTAATCTCGATTTCTCCTCCCAGCCCGCGTGCAGTGAAAACAGTTTGGCACTCGATGCTGAACATGTGCAAAGCATGCGAATTGCCAAGGCTTGCTCGGCTAAATGAAGTAGCCTTGCCCCTGACCAAAGGGGAGGCATGGGAGTGGGTCAAGACCTCTCCTGTAAACAGTAGCATCAGTCATCAGTTAGCGGAAATCGACATATTCAAACATTGAATATTGTATGATCTGTATGATTCCAGATGCATTTCTCGTATTTTCTCGTCAGTTCTCCCAGCATAAACGTGTTTCATTCAGTGCAAGATGGCAAAACCAAACAGACAACAGCCAAAAAAAAAATAAATATATATATATATGAATTTATATGACAGATCAGATATGACATTATTTGACAATACTTAACATAATGTCCAAAGATCAGACCTTTCCGCTAGGAACTTCAACCGCTCGCTCGCTTGGGCCAACTGCTGGAAGCGTCCGGTGAACTCAGACATGTTTGACACGTGTTGTGACCGGGTGACTGGGTGACTGGGTGGTGTTCCCCGGGTTATCCCGGGTTCCTCCAAGGTTGAGACATCATGCATCTTCGGCATCGAAGACCCACGCCACTCTCTGGGGTGAACTGGTCAGGGTCCGAGTCACGAAGTCTGTGGGTCTTGAGGGCTGCTGGATTTCAAAATTTTCAAATGCAGCGGGTACTCAACTTATCTCAACTTCCAAGACATTTTTTGACATCGTTTGAAAGGCCAAAGCTTCTGGTGGCGAAGGAGGTCACATTATCCCCAAAGGCTTGCCTTTCCCCACCTTTCCGTCCACCTGTAATTTTTCTCATGGGAAACACTGGAGAAAAAGTGCTGCCTGTGCTACTGGCAGCTTGGAATTGCACCAGCAAACTGCTGGGGGTTTACAGGCATCACTGATGCGCTGAAGTCGTTGCAGCCAGAACTGCCTGCCGGGCTTCTCAGCCAGGTCTTACAAAGCATTGGTTGTATGCTCCGGAGGGCGTTGTGTGAAGGAAGTAGTGTATCCGTATCCTTACCATCGCACCACGCATGGCTCCGCGTGGCGAAGCACTTTGCACCCCAAAGAGCAATAGATTGAAGAAGGATGACCGTTTATTGAGTGGGTGGTGTAGGTTTGTTATCGTTTGTTTCGTCTCCTTTTTGCATGTTCTGTATGGTTCAATAATCTATATGGTTCATTAGTGTTCTATAGCCTATGTCATTGCAGGGGTCCTTTATCGGATTATCAGTTGGCGACAAGGACTTGGCGGACCTTCTTGGTGCCACAGAGGAGGCCAGGGCAGCCGGCAGTCGAAGCATCAACAGGTCTTGTGTAGGGAAGAAATTGAAGCCGCTGAAAAATGAACAATCATGATAACGAGTGAGAACAAATGAATATAATATATAATATAGTGAATGAAACAGATGGAAACGGATGATGGAAACAGAACATAAACAGAACGAAACGATCCTCCAAAGATTCATCTGAAACCATCTGAAGCCTTCGAGGACGCACAGATGTTGGCTGCTGGCCTCGCACGGATGGATCCCGAAGAAGCAGCCAAAGAGGCACCATGCAGCGCAAATCCACAGAGGGATTGGAGGATTGGAGACTTGTGAGGATTAGGAGAAAACAATATACCAAAATATACAAAACATTATATAATATATCACACACACACATATATATATATATATGTATATATGTATATATATATATATATATATATATTATATATCCAGTATATATCCAGAATATATCACATATAATTATATAATATAATATATACAAGTATACAATATCAATTAATATCATATATCCAGTATATATCCCGAAAGATTCTGCAGCTCCATTGGCCTCGCCAAGCGATTGTTTTTTTTCTACTGTGTACAGGATGGCGGGATCTCCGAGCAAAAGTGGTGAACTCGAGCTGTAAAAAGTAGGAATAGATCGAACGTCAGATCTTTTCTTCTCCGGCTGATGCCATGCAAAGTCAGTGTTGTATCAAAGCTGCAATGCATTGTATGCATTTGTCACTTGGTGCTGTGTTGTGCTTCCCTTCTGTTGAGGTTTATTGAGCACATGAAGGTCCGCTATCTTTGTGTCTGGACCCCGGCGCTGGGATATTGTGGGACGGGGTCTGGATGATCCCAGCTGTCAATGTCAGACTGCCAAGGTAGCAGTGGTGACTGTGACATCGGAGCTCGAGGCTTGCCACGACAGTTGCAAGGATTGCAAGGCCAATGCTCAGTGTTATCATATACATATATATATATATACGTATATTTATCATGTGTTATCCATGGCAGGTTGGCAGCAACACTGTGAGAAAGCTGGAAGTGAACGAGGCAGAGCGGAGTCTAGACCGAGATGTTCAGTCCAGCAAGTCTGACCTGGAAGATCTCTAACTGTAGAAGATTCCCCAAGCACATAGAATAACAATAGAATAACAATAGATTCAATATATATATATGCCATATATATACACATTATACAGCACACAATATACACACAAATCACAATATATATAATATGCAATACTGCAATATCATATACAATCATATAACACAAGATATCCATACAATGATATGCGATCGATGTGATGTGGTGTTGCTTAGGCTTCAAGCGTAGCGCCTTCAGGTGCTGGATGCCTTGGGCGAGGCCACACGCGAGTCGAAGAGCGGGCTTGAGCGGGCTGGGGCCTCAGTGAACCTCAGTGAAACATCCCAAGGCTGTCAGTCTCTCATTGGAACATATTGGAACTAGCTATGATAAACTCATATGGCTATGGATCAATACCTATTAATACAATTTTTAGTGGGATGAACATCCATTTACCAGCTATTTTGATGTTCACCAGGGGTACAAGGTTTTGACACACTGCCATATAAACTCCAGGGCAAGGGTGGGTTTTTGTGTGATATTGTTGTCGATGCCCAGCATGACCGCTTGACATTTGACGTTGCTTGTTCTCCTGAGGTGGAGTGCAAGGCACAGCAAGATGGTGCGCAAGGTGTGGCGGGCAAGATTAGACGGTTAGACTAGTTAGACTTTCCACAATGGATATTACATGATATTAATATATACGTATAATATGTATAGAATTATATGAATATTACTGAATATATTGCCACTTCTATGCACTTCAGCACAAATGGGTCGGGAGAGGTCAGCCATAGGTTTTCAACAAGATGCTGCTTTTGCTGACAATTGGTATGACAACGGCCATCGGAATTTCAACTGCCTGCCAAAAATCACGACGCAGGCTTTGTTACAATCGCCGGCTCTGGTGGGACTACATATTTGGAGGTCTTTCAGTTGCATTTCAGTTGCCTTTCATGGCCTTTCTTTGCTGTTTCAGAGTTCAAATGCCGATGTCGCCCCAGCTGTAGACCATGCCCAGGTCTACACGCCATTCATGGAGAGGGTTCGAAGCCTAACCTCAACAATTGAACGACACCAGCATAGCACATCATGGCATCATGGTCCAAGTCAATGACTGCCATGTCTGTAATGTCAGGAGATCTACCCTCCGGTAGTTTAACATAGCCATGGAAAGTGGCCCATCTATCGAAATATTTATCATAGTTTTCCTATATTTTCCTCGCTGGGTTAGTTTACCAGTGAGGGTAGCCCCCTAGCATCTCAACAAATTCGTAACCTATCTGTAACGTATCTGTAACATCTCTCAACGTGAGCAGATACGTTACATCGCGATTCCTGTTGGATTCCTGTTGAGGTCCGGGCTGCAGAGGAGGCACTGGCGGATTCCCACGAGTCGGTGAGCTCCACGGTGACCTACCTCAAGCAGAAACACGATGAGTTGAAGAGTACCCGTAACTTGGCAGACTTGACACATCTTGACCCTACTAGACATGGGATTCCTGGGATACCACGAACCCACAGAAACCCTACGAGGCTCTGAAGGTGTTTGAAGGTTCTGCATTTTTTGATGCTTTCACCATCTTTCATCCATTTGATTCGTTTGTATGTTTGGCGAATCCTTGTTGTGCCACAATATGAAGCGTGAGCTCGCATTGCCTATCATTACATAACATCCAAAGATCCTTGCCCCTTCCTGGTGCTACTGCTGCTACAGGTGGCTCACAGGCTCTGAATGAGTTGAAGCAGAAGCTTCAAGACCTGCGGGTGCCCAGACCAGAACCCACTTGAGCACGTTGGGTGAGTTGTGTTTCATGTTGGGAAGTGGCACTTTGCGGAGGGAACGCAAGAGAAAGTGTTCCTTTAAATCCACTTTATATTTGGATCATGCGGGAATATATTACAGTATCAGTATCTATATATATAAATGTACATATAGATATGTTGCAAACATGACTAAACATACACGGAAGATATATTGTATAGCTGTGTGTGTGTGTGGGTATCTTCAGTGTATGTTTATAGTTATTTTTGCATATTGTATAAGTAAAGTTTAGTGACAGTTTAGTGTATTCAGGGGAGGTAAGGTGACAAAAACTCATCTTTGTTAGGTGCAAGCTACTCGCGTGTGAGCCTCAAATTTGGCCACGGCCAGTGCAGTTGCCTCTCTATCCTTTCCTTTTCCATTCCTTTCCAAGACATCCCGAAAAAGACGAAAAAAAGCAAACAAATCCGCAAGTTGCGGTTTAGGTCTTTTGTTGGCCCAGCAGTTCTGTTTTTTGGGTTTCCATGGGTTTCCTTGAGCTATCCGAAACCGACCAACCTGAGCGCCAAGGCACAGGTGCAATACAGCGATGTCAAGCACAAAGTGACGGAGGCGGAATTCGCTTGGGTTCTGCTTGGTTTCTGCTTACGGAGAAAAAACAGCCATGAAATCCCACGGGAAAGATGTGTCAGATCTGAAGCTAATGGAATTTCCATGAATTTCTGAGACACATAGATACGTTATGATACGTTGTAACAGGTAGTTGTTTCATTTTTTTGGGGGGTTGCACCAGCGAGACTGTGATCATTGTTCAGGCCAAGAACCGTCATGACCGGCAGCTGGAGGACTGCCATGAATTGTGCATCCTTTGACTGTGTTTAACGCCGCCCGTTGGATGCAGACGAGTGCACCTCATTCTCGAAATATACTTATATAATCTTATATAAATATACGTATTCACAACATTTCATAACCTGGGGGAACAATCATAAACAATCAGAAACCACCACAAACACATACAGACACAGGATACACAGGTATCACCAACGGTGCCCCTCAGGGCTTTGTGGTATGTCATGGCATGTTCCAGGCTCACAAGAAGCGACGCCAAACAGCAGCTGAGAAGTTGGCTGCAGATACCATCACAGGCAATGGGCCCATGGTCCCCTGGACCATTTTGGACATTATATAATTTTGCATGACTCCATGACCAATTACAACACAACATCATGCAACGTGTATATACGTGTATAGTATAACATAGTATAACATAGAACAGCACTCGTGAACGCATATGGTGTGAAGTGTCAAGGGTTTCGGACGAATTCGGGGAATCTCAAGCGAGTCAGGGCTTCCCTGGAGATTTATTTGGTCAACGAAAAGAAGTCAGCCCTAGTTGGCGTGTGCGCAAGCTAAATGACATTAAGACCATTGATGTAAGTTATTGGAAGTCATCAGTTCTTGCAGCAGTCTTGCAGTTGCATTTTGATTGAAGGGCAGGTCGTTGATCCTGAACATGATAAATCAATACCTAGGTATAAATCATGGTAATGCGGGGCCTACTGTTGAACCATGTTGAACCATGTTGAACCATGTTGAACCATGTTGAGCCATGTTGAACCCTTCTGAGATTGGAGATTTTCGCACCTGGCACCATCGCTGGTCGCTAAAGTGTGACACGGAGGTGAGGCTTCAGCAATGGTGGACGAGCTCATCGCAAAGGCCACCAATGCTTGCAACGCTGCCTCCAGCATCCTCAGTCAGTTCCCAAGACACCAAGACAGGGCATGTAGGATCTGTAAAATCTGTAGGATATCTGTAGGATATCTGTAGGATATCTGTAGGATGTCTCTAGGATATTTGTAGGATATCTGTAGGATTTGTACCAGTGCATTTTTTCTGGAAGTTGTGAAGATTATAATAATATGCTGTATTGTAATTTTTTTTAAATCGAGACTGGTCAAACATTTGCATAGCAGCCGCTAGAGAAGCTTTGCTCTGAGATGTGACTACATCGGATACTCCGTCTTCGACCATTTCGCTTCAGGCCAGTTGCAGTGACGTTTCGGCTACGTATAGCGTCGAGAGAAAGTTTGTATGACCATTCGTCCACATAAGAAGATGAAGATGTCGTTGTTGAGGGAACGTCAATGTGCAAACATGTGTCAAGTAGTGGCGCGCCTAACATCTACGATGTCCAGACTTTCGATTCACTGATGCATCTCTTTACTTCACAAACTTCCACAAACATTACAAACTCTCTGCTTTGGTTCTACAGCTTGTGCAGCGCATGGGAAAGGCTTTAGAGCAAGTCGAGAAAGACCTCCTTGCAGTGGTCGAAGCGTGTGCAGAGGTAGCACTGCTCTAGCTTCGTGTCCTTGTGCAACGCATCCATGGTGTGCCAGGAGTAAGTTCTGGTCTTGCGGGATTTGTTCAGAGCATGAAAAACTGAGGGCGAGGGAAAGATCATGAAGACGGTTGAGAAGGAGATCCGAAATGCAAGCAAGGCCGATTTTGCTGCTTTCTTCCACAATCTGTTTCTTGAAATGTATGTCGGTCTGTCGTTGTTGGTTTCGTTTTTGCTGATTCCTGTCCAGGGACCTCTGGTCGATGCCCGGAGAATGATGTTCCGACTGAAGGTGGGGAGTTGTCAAAACATTCACCATGTACAAATGTTGGCAGCTGCACCATGAAGATAGAGACATTGACACAGCAACACACCAACAATTCAACTCCCTAGGTCACGCCTTTATCAGCATTTGATAGCTGACAGGCTAGGAAACATTTGGTTATCGTGCTTTATCATGTATTATAGTAATATTAATATACTGTTTGCGTGTGTATTTTCGTTCGAAGCACGTGGAGACGTCGACATGAACTGTGTAGTGATGTTTGTTATATAGTCCGGGCCTCCTTTGACAGATTTGCTTTGGGTTGTTGGCTGACCCAAGGCTATGATAATTCTATGATATATATATATACTGGTACTATGAATGACTTGCCGTCATATGCTATGATGGATGATGATCTGATATGCTATAGCTATGATATACTTCAACATACTGCACTATACTGTGATCTGCTGCAATACCGATTGTATTGTCTTTTGCTGTATCTATATGCTTCCGGCATATATATATATATACATATTATATGTCCGTGTTTTCCGTTCATTGATCGCTTTGATTCTGCACTGTCTACTTGTTTCGGTGTTCTCTATTGACTTGGTTGTGCTTGTGTGCCACGTGAGACTTATTGAAACTTATTATTGGAGGTTACTGAGTGACATTTGGCTGCTTCATAGTTTGCAATAGTCACACGAAAGGCAGGCAATATGATGTGTGCAAGGGTGTATGAGAAACTCGCAGGCCGCAACACACGTCTCCATAAACATCCAGAATCCATACACAACATGTTTTTCCGTTTTCCCATCAACTACAGATAACTGCAATAGTTGGGCTGGCTCAAAGCAGCTTGCGCTCAAGACTTGCTCCAGCTGCCCAAGGTGAAATTGGCACCGCTCCCAAACAATTGTAAGAAACATTTGAAGACGATCCAGGCAGCGGATGGCGGCTGCGTGCTGCAACACTAACCAAATCAGGGCTGGGATATGAGAAATTCAATAGAAATCCCAGTGATTTCTGTGGCTTCTCTGGTTTGAGATAAGATATAAAGACAAGTAACGGTGCTTTGCAAGACCGGTTTGGGAGGAACATGGAAAGACCGTCCACAGAGAAAGCTATGAATGCGGATCACACATTTTGCAAAGTTCCCCAAAGGAGAAGAAATTGATGATGGTGGAGGATGTGCATGGAGCTTTGAACACTTAATTGTGCTTGCACCACGGGTTTTCCGCGATTGTTGAGTCGTCCTTGCATGTGTCAAGTTTGTCAAAGCGTTTATTCGACTTCGCCGCAAATTTGGACAAACTGCTATACAGATAGGCTATACGGTTTGCTGTTTGCTGTTATGCTGTGTTCTGCAGTGTGTTTCTCTTTTGTTCATTTGATTTCACAGCTGTGAAAGCAGCTGGATAGTTTCTTTATGGCATGTTTCATATGTTTCGTCCAATTTCTTCCACAGCTTGTGTCGCCTCGAGCCTCTTGGTTTGGGCGTTTGGCCAAGGCAGCGCATGGTTGCGGACCTGTTGCGCGAACATGCCTGGGCCCAACGCATGATTATCCAAACAATATCCAATGGCCATTCAAACAATGTTTCAAATATTCATTTTGCATTTTTTGGATTTTTTTGGTACTTCTGTCGAGTGTCAGTGATGCAAAAGATAAGTACCACTTCTCGATACCCACTTTCTCATCACAAATCCTGCAGATCGCTGGTGTTTTTTTGTTGGTGGGGGTGTTTTCTGGAACTATAGTGGCTTTGCTGGTTGTGCACAGTGCTGGAGATATCTGGAGATGAAACATGCTGCATGGTAGGTCCACGTAGGCCCGGAGCAAAATCGACATTGAGGAAGCGAGGAACTGTTCTGTGTTGATGGCCAACCGGTGGTTCTGAGGCCAGAAAGAACAACCTCTCAGCAGATGCCCTCTATGAGCAACTTCGGAAAGGCAGATGCGTTTCTGATGATTTTATGATGTGTTTTTTTTTCAAGTTAACATAATTTTGACATTTTGCAAGTTAAGATCAATTCCCGCAATTCGCAGGTGTAGTCACCGGGTTCACATGAGATAGTTGATTGAAACCCCGTGGCAAAATCTATAGAAAATGTCAGTCTGATTGTTGGTAGCGCTCCAAGTGGTGGCTTTTGCCAGTCCCTGACCATGCTGATGGAGCTGGAGCTGTCAACGGCAATGCTGATGGTGATGCCAATTCAGATAGAACAGCAGAGGTCTGGAATGAATCGAACGAATTTCTTGTGGCCCGCGGTGATCAATACATATTTATGTATAACTCTATGATTTATATGATGCAGTACTGCATATGACATTACAAAAATATATCACATCAAGCACACACACACATATATCTGTAGTCTATAGTCTATATCTATGTATATATATATATACACGATTGAATCGTAAATACGTAATAATTTTGGGTTTCGAGTCTTCTTGGCTGTGGTCATCTGAACCTCAACCGCGACACTGAATTGACACTGAATACATCCAGGCTGATGGAGCCATTCCCATCGAGTCCCTGCGAGCCTTTCTTCAGAGCTTGCGTCTCAGGAAACGGCATAGCGATGAATAATGCATAGCTGTAGTCTTTGTTTCTTTGATCCATTGTCCTGTTTAGATCATGTTTCAATTTCTATCCATCTATGATCATCTATAATATGTATATTTATTATATCATATATATATATATGATCATCTATATATGTATATTATATATATATATTATATATTATATATTATAGATTTAGAAAAAGCCAGTTGTATCACATAGACATGAACTCCTTGGGCGCATCAAGGCGTCAAAGAAATGGCGAGCGCCGAGCTGGACATCGCGCTGCAAGGCTTCGAGGTGCTTGCGCAGTTTACAGGGGCAGCAATTACTAACAGTATTGTTAGATATTGTTAGTTGGTATATATATATATCATTATAACGTGATTGTATAAATTATATGTATATATATATACATATATGTATGTGCATGCATTTGCAAGACACCAAGACACCAACACATATCATCGTAATGTATTTGGAGATGTTTGGAGATGTTTGGACATGTTTGGACCATGTAACATGTAGTTTCAAGTCAAGTTTGCACCGATCAAGCGTGCTGATATTGCTATGACTGCTATGATGTCCATTTGATTTCCACGCGCATATTTCAACAACGTTCAAACAAACATTGCAGGGGTCTCAAAGGTCAAGTTTCTGGCAATACATACATATACATAGCACTTGTCAGTCCCATCCTTTCAAGCACAAAGGCAGGCATTTCGCGATTTGCGTTTTTCGATTTGGTGCGGATCCATGGATTCAGAATGATTCAATATGATTCAGCCAGACGCAACGGACATTTGCTGGTGGAGCTTGACAGAGGAATTGGATCGGATCACTTGACATCACGCCTGACGCCCCAAGGTTGAGGAATATAGAAAGTTTGGACCTTGGAGGGCTGTCGGAGTGCTACATGCCAGTGGTGCCAATTGCAGTGCCACTGTAGTGGTATTGTCATTTTTGGGGTTGAGGAGATCTGAACAACACCTTCTTACAAGCGGTGGTGACTTGTCTAGCACATTCCTTGGCATGCCAGCATCAGGTGCGTGAAAGAGGTGGCTGTGACTGCCACGATTGAGGCTTGAGAATGACGTCGAAGCATGTCGAAGCCATCCAACTTGTTGGCATTTGTTTCATTGTGTCATAGTCTCTATCAGGATGCCCCAAAACTGCCAATATCGCTTGGTTGTGGCCAGCGCTGGCGCACATCTCACATTCCCATTGGCTGAACCCAGAGGTCAAAAGCAGCATTACTCGGAAACTAGAGATTGACGAGGTGGTGCAGGCGTGGCATGAGAGATGTCAGATATGCCATGAGATTCACGTAAGTGTTTTGAGATGTTTTACGAGCATCAAATTGATTCAAGATATTTCAAGAATTTTCAAGATATTTCAAGATGTTGGTGTCCCATGGTGTCCCATGGTGTCCCATGGTGTCCCATGGTGTCCATTGAACCATTGTTTTTGGCGATCACTAGACCATTGAAGCATTTTGAACCGGTGTACACTGGGTGATTTTCATGTGCCTGTGACCTGGACTCCTTAGATCGGAGGGAAGGTGCACGGTTTTTCTTCATCCTATTGGCTAATGTTTTTTTTTTGGGGGGGGGAGGGCATATATATGTATGATTATGTATGTATATATATATATGATATGTATATTTGTATTATCTATCATTGTAATACAGATATCGAGGCATCAGAAACAGATTGAAAGGTCAGAAGACGTCGTTTGTAAGGCGTTTTATTCAGACTCAGATTCGGTGTCAAAGGTGCTGGGTCAGCCAACCATTGCCGGATCCTCAACTGCCATCGGCCCTGTGTGTTTCACCAAGAATTCTGCCAAGGAAGAGGGCTCAGGCCTCTTGAGAGCACCATGCCGAATCTTGCGGGACAACATTGAGGGAGCGAATCTCAGATCCATTGAACATGGTGTTCAATCGGTGTAGAATCTAGAATCAGGGGAGCTCCACTTGGGAAGGGCCACTATGTTTTGACCAGAAATGGTGTGAGCTTGACATTGATGCTCCACCGCTCCCAAGGCTGGGTTACACTCAATGGCAGCCAGGACTGGCGTCATTCACAAGCCTTGGCTCGTTGTAGACCAGAATCCAACTCAGCCATCATGAGACCGGGACCAGGGAGTTCCAGGGCGCGAAAAAATACGAAAAAACATATTGATTTGATATGACATATATACATATATATATATATATATCATATATGACATGATTTGATAGCAACATATAGCAACATGAGATTGCCTCAGCAATACAATACCTGAGCCATGTTGAGCCAAAGTTCTAGCCAATGCTTCCATCTGATCTGACCTTTCATGGCGCATCAAAGTGCTGAAGCTGAAGCTTGGAAGCGTTGTTTCAGAGGGAACATCTCACATGAGTCATGAGCCAGCTACTGTATATACGTATATATACGTATATATATATATATATAGAGAACACGCAATTTCTTGCTTCCGACCTGTTCCATAGTTGAACCAATATAATTGAAGTATCTTTCTCATGCTGAATCACGCTTAAGTTCCATCAAGTTCCTATAATTTCCCCATGTTCCTTCTGTTTGGATCTGTTTGGCTCATGTGAGTTTCATCCAGAAACTCGGCAGGGCACCGCCTACCTAAAGAGAGTTGCAAAGCCATACTACCTGTGCGAGGTTCACGGATGGTCGAGGGTGGTTTAACCAGTGGAAACTCTAATTGCCAGATAGCCAGAAAGACGCTTGATGCTGTTGATACATTGCCATGTTAATATATGTTATTATATGTCAATACATGCATGTTGATACTCATTGTCAATGATGCAGCATCTTGCACCTCTGGACTTATGAAACCACACCAGTAACATGAAACGATATGAAACGTTATAATGCAGAATTCCCGAATTCCCAGAGGGAATGGGTCCCATTGGGTCCCTACATAGATGAAAGCTTATGAAACCACGTGAGCCAATCCTGAAACTGTGCATGTGGTCTATGTTTAATCTATTTGGGAGTGTCTCATGTTTATATCGGGGTCATCCGGGGTCTCTGGCAACGACGTTGTCCGATGCAACCCTGATAGAGTGGGATGTAGACGTCTCGTTTATTTAGCATATTTCAGGAAGAGACATCACTCCTGGACAGTTGTGCATGGGACTCGGATGAAGAGACTGATAAGAGACCGGCATCATTTGCATGATTTTTGTAAGAGATGAACTGTTTGTTTTTCTCACATTTTCTGGACCTCGTTGGCAGCATTTTGAGATGAGGGGAATCGAAATACAGCAGAATGGAGCATGGAAGAGTGGAGCGTCCGATACCAGACTGGAACAGCTTGAGACGTTGCAGATTTCTTGAGGCTTCATCTGGCCAACAAGTGAGCACTGCTCGTCCTTTTCTTAATCCGCTTTTTTCATGTCTTTTTCAAGTCAGAGAATCGGCTTTCAGGTGACTGATGTGACTGGATGCTCGTTTTGCTTGGATGCCAAGGAAAGGGAGAGCGGCTGGAGGCGGGAATTCAAAAGACTTCAGCTCTGCAGGTTGCTTTTCTCATCTTTTCTATGCCTTTCTGCCGTGGAAACATGTGGAAACATGTGGAAACCATGAAGATCGAAAAAAAATACGTGGTTTTTTAAGTACATCGTGCTGCGAAGACCTGCACGGAGGTTCTCGAAGGACCACGGCTAGAGACAACCACTGAGGCCCTTTCAATGCGAGCCGACTCACAGTCGGACTTCTTCGATTTTGTAATGTAATTAATATGATATAAATTGATACAATATGTAACATGTCTTATATCATGTCTTATATCATGTCTTATATCATGTTTTATATCATGTCTTATCTACAGATCCTACAGTCTGATGCCTTTCTCCTGATCTAACTGGGCTTTAGCGATGTTCCGTTCGTCGAATTACCGGGAACGTTGCAAGCATCAAGCAATGAGGTCACTCGAGCAAGAGGTAGAGCCACGAAGGACGTTGGCTGCGAACATCTGCGGGCATTTGCCAATCACATCCAATCACCAATCACTTTAGACATTTCGAACCATTTCGATCTGGCACTAACGATTTTAAAGTTATCTTCACAATTCTTCACAATTCTTCACATCTTTTTGTGTCAAAAACTGGGGGCATCTGGGGGCAAATGGACACGATGAAACAGTGCAACGCAGGACGGCCAAGTGGGATGGGTGTTGCGGGACTCCCAGCAATGCCCAGCAACTGTTGAGTTCGTGCCCGGCAGCCTTGCCCAAGGGCCCAAGGGGCCGAACATGGCCAAACAGCTCGAACATTTGAACAGAAGCACAGAGGATCACAGAGGTCACCTCTCAAAGGTCTGACATTCGTCGTAGACGGAGTGAGGTTCAAAGACCACAGCGGCCGATGTTTCTTCGAATTGCAGGACTTGCTCATTTGTAGAGGGCCTTCGCCCAAGAAGGATCTCAACAGTCTTGAGCCACAAGTCATCAAGTCGGTAAAAACGCACAGAGACCTTCAGAAAAGTAAACAAGAATAGCATGTGCTTTATAAGATATTCCAAACACAAAAAAGGAGTAATTGCCATGAGATACCATGAGTGGATGTGGACAGCTGATTCCTGAGATCAATGTGATTGTTGTGAACGCTGTGGTTCTGAGGGGCGTTGCTTTGACGGACAACTTTGACATAGGCCCTGGTGCAGATCAGATGTGTGGTACGTGTCATGTCGACCTGGCCTGCCATATCACATTGGCCACTGTGAGGTGCATGCAAAGCAATCCGAAAATTGGAGGTTGGCGAAACACTGCAGTCCCTGGAGGAGTTGGGACTGTCTTGAGGGGATAGCTTTTTTGCATGCTATATATAGCTGTTTGATGCTGTTTGCAATTGCGGTGTTTTTTATATAATTTCCCATCGTTTCCCACAATCCTCACAATCTGCATACGGAGTCATGGGGCATCAATGGGCATCATGTCACAGCGGTATCCATTGCGGTATCCATAGGTCTCCATAGAGGTGTCACCTGTCCCATCCCAGGAGCCCAGGCAAGACGAGAGCAGAAGCTTGACCAGAATCAAGGCACGGTGACCGGTGATATCCGGTGATGGTGGCACCACGTGGCACCGTGGCAGGGCATGGCTGGTAACGGTAACGTCCACAGCGATGTACAGCGACAGCATGCGACAGCCAGGTCAGAGCTCTGAATGATGGTCAGACACCTACATGCGATGCCTTGCGGATAGTGCATTTTTGCATGTATTTGCATGTGCATGTGCAATGTGCATACGCATACACAGTATATAATACAGTGGTATATAATATTATATAACATTATATAATATGTATATTTATTATTTTGAATTTTGTATATAGCCGTCTGGTATGCCTGGCTGAAATCCCTAGGCTGGAGCCTCGAGTTAAAGTCTTCAAACCTTTTTAGGGATTTCAGCCAGGGAAAATTTGATGTTTGACCCATGGATTTTAT
>Ga0126342_10002633_pt1 | contig 28357 bp, 12 predicted proteins | sample Cyp1metagenome_FD_92528 | JGI IMG/M metagenome (GOLD analysis project Ga0126342, IMG submission 92528) | Coral microbial communities from Lord Howe Island, Old Settlement Bay, Australia - Cyphastrea 1 metagenome | ecosystem: Host-associated > Invertebrates > Cnidaria > Coral ... | reverse complement strand
TGCCGAAAAAAAAGCACTTGAAACTTCAGGCGCGCCGGCAAAGAGTTAAAAAAGTGATGAAAATGCTGCGAGGGGTTCCAAAAACGCATGTCCTCGGTCAGCCTTACAGTGTTTTATTCTCTATATTCATGATGGACTTCAATCAGAATGTGCAAAAACCTTGGGTTTTTGAAGCAATTGATTTCATCGGTGCAAATGCAATGAGCATAAAAACACGGCCTCTTACAGGCGCCGTCACCAAGTTTTTGGACCCAAGTTAGAATTACCAACTTACCTCTCATAAGCAAGTATTTTTTTGTATGTATAAACATAAACATATATGAATTAATACAACTCTAATTTGGTTGGATTAAATCCTTGCGTGTGTATCTCACACTTGCTTTCAAGGTGGTGCCCCCGCAGTGATAACTTATATATATATAAAACCCTTAACTGTATATATATATATATAATTATATATATACACACTATGAATCAGAGTCAACCTAGTTATAGACCAACTTAAATGAAGTACACACCCAAAAAAACAAACATGTGTGTTGATTGAACTATTTTTTTTGGTCCGGGTTAAGTCATAAATCGCCACTTTCCCATGGTTGTTGGTTGGTTGCTGAGTAGGGTGCGCCACCATTTTCCTAGTAAATCCGCCACCATTTTCCTAGTAAATCATCATGAAGCCACCATTTGAGCAATGTTCAAAAACCCAGGAACTGTAGTTTTATCCTCCACAAAGCCTTGTTGCCCTATAAACACTGGTAAAATACCATCAATATCCATCAATTAGTTAACCACTATTAGTCAATTGATCAATCGAGTTCATGTTCCATCATTTATTCGTCAAAAAGTGTAGTATATGGATTAGTGATTAGTGGGATGGTTCCTTATTGTGGAAAGTTTGTTCGCCTTAACTCAGCAACCTTGAAAGAGGGGTGTGGGCCTCTATTATGGATTTGTTATTCTCAGACCCAATTCTTTCAGGAGGAAACAAACATCTGGAATTCAAAACATATCCAAACCTTTTATCAAACATGTTGTGGGTAAAGTTGTTGCAATTATTTTTGAAAATCGAGTCTATTTTGAATCCTTAGAACTTAGAACGCGAAATTTCCCAGATGACCAATTTCCTTATTAAACTCCAAATAAAACCCAGCACCCAAACAATCTTTCAAGAGGTAGCCCATGACGGACTCAGATCCTCAACAATAGAATGGTTTGGATAGTATGTTATTGTGTTACAAAGGTGTATCAAGTTGTCTTTCAAATTTTATAATGCACTGATTCAAATAAATCCCTGAGTAAACAAAAGGAAACATAGATAAACAACAAAATTGGTATAATTTAAATTCCGCATTTATTCTTAGATGCCTTTTGGATTACAAAGAAACATGAATCGACAGTAATTAATTTGATATGAATTAGAATCCGTGTTAATCCTTAGATTTTTGTAAGGTTTCCAGAAAAATGAAACTAAATTCATATGAATTAACAGTTATTCTGATACTTTTTTCTAAAGGAAAACTAACGTACCCTCTGGTAATTTAACATAACTATGGAAAATCACCATTTTTAATGGGAAAATCCACTATAAATGGGCTATTTTCTATAGCTATGTTAAATTACCAGAGGGTAACAAATCCTTTTTTTGTTCGACCCCCGGTGCCTATGGCTCCACAAAAATCTCTCCGCGTTGCTGCGCTTCGGGTTCAGTGCGCTAATGGTAAAATGGAGGCCCCGTGGTGGAGGGACTTTCTTACTGTTTTCGAGGAAAAGGGCGCCCCTCCACTAATCAGCATTCAACATGTTCTTCTAGCTGATTTTGATGCTTAAAATATCTTAAAACCCCGTAAAACCCCTCGAAATCCCCATGGTTTATCCATTTTCCCATCGTATCCTCTGGGCTTCCCATACTCGTGCGAAGGCCGCGCCCGAGGTCACACCCGCGGAGGGCAGCAGCGTCTGGGCGAAAGGTGGACCCTTTGTCAATGCGATTTGCCGAAACAACACATGAACTCAAGAATGAATAAATGTATGAGTGCATGAATGAATTAATGGATGAATGAAGGAATGAATGATAGAATGACTGATGAAATAACTGAATATAGTGAGTACATGCATAAGTGAATGCATTGCATCGGATGCACCGACTTTCATCCGTGCAAACATTTTGTCGCGATTTCGGCGCGCCACGCCAAAAGCCGAATCCAATCTGAAGATTGTGATAGCTTATAGTATGGAGTGTGACATAACCCATTAGCCCATGGGTTATTAATGGCTAGTATCACAACATAACCCATAGCTAGATATGTTTGTGATCAACTTAACAAATGAAACATTGAGGCTCCAAGAACAACCATTGGGGGATTGAACGCAACAGGGTGCTGAACAGTTAAATGTCGCATAACCAGCAAGTTGTGGCATTCTACAGCAACCCGGAAAAAAAAGGACCCAAACAACATAGGGAACGCACATCATGAAAAACACATTCAAGTGGTGGCAATCGGTGCTGTCATTCTATGGTGCCCCAGTGGACCATTGTTATCCCAAAGATTTTGGGGCGGTTCATACAACCAATTCTCAATACGGTGTTTAAGGCTGTTGTGTTGACAACAATACAGCCATTTCACATTTTCCGCATGTCCAATCTAAGATATCCCTGGTTCGTTCAATATATCCCTGTTTCTAAAAACAATGGGTACTGAAGTACATATCCAAGGTTGACCCAGTTCCCATTTTGTTTCTATCCCCACTTCGATGGTTCGCACATCTGGTTGGTTTGAACCTGTCTGCAAATTATTTGTCATTCGGATCATGATCCTCAGTATAGTTGAAAAAATGTTGAAACTATAACATACCCTCCTTTAATCAAACAATTACTTTCCCATGAAAGACTCCTTGTACAGATCTGATTACCGGGAGGTTAGCCGGCGGTAATTAACCGTGACAATTGAAAAATTGATTAATACGAATTCCATTGATTTTCCCCATTGAAACACAATTAATCCGCCATTTTATAGGAGATTTCCCAGCTAGCCACCTTTGAATTACCGGGCTATCTGAAACCAGCGAGCCAGATCTGTTTCACCAAAGCACGGCCGTCTCATTCACCACGGTGATCTCTTGACCGAGTCCTGCCAAGGCGAAAAATGGCAGGCTGAGCCGGAAATGCACTTTTTATATAAGGGATACAAATATTATATATATATAATAATCTCCAAATATATATACATATATATATATATTTATTTATCATTATATATATATATTGGTGGGATTTTACTGTTGGTCCTTTTTTTGGGGGTGATTTATGTATACTTTATATGTGTATGTACATATATTTATATGCATATGTGTATATGTACATATCGATAAGTATATATTCATATATATATATATATATATGTATGGATCTAAGATAAAATAAATGTATAGCACAGGGATGCAAAGACTTCAGGGACCTCAAGCGAATATGTCAAAGTTCGTCAGCTTCATGCTGAAGCCATTCACCAGATCCTACTTCAAGGAATCAGGGCTGCCCATTTCAACGATTCCTGTGCATAAATGCTACTTGAAATATCAGTGACTCCCTTACCGTCCAACAAAATTCTACATCCCATGGAATTCCATGTCAAACACTGCCATTTAGACTGGCCATATGCCAGTGAGTAAACATTCCCATCGGCTCCTGTGGGCAAACATCCCACTTCAATCTGAGTACATTGAGAGGTGTCAGCACCTGGATATCCCGATGCGAAGCATGCGAAGCGGAGGGGATCTAACGATGATGGACCCGGCTGGATCTAACCATGGTGAAAATGATTCATTTCTGGTTGGTGGTTGAGCCCTACCTACCATTGGTTGGTAATATACTGTTAATGATCATGGTTAATACTAATGGTTATTATATGGTTAATGATGCTTAATTATAATCTGGTTGGTGGTATACCTACCCCTCTGAAAAATGATGGAGTTCGTCAGTTGGGATGATGACATTCCCAATATTAATGGACAAATAAAATTCATGTTCCAAACCACCAATCAGATAATGTATAGCTAATGCTCTTGTTGGATGGATTGGATGTTTTTGTTGGGATGAACTGGTCCACTGGTGGCTTGAGGTCTTGTAGCAACTTACTTCCAACCTTCACCCACCGGCCGAGAACTGTCAACGTTCAACATGAGTATCAAATATTCCCGGATCAAAGATCTGAGTCTTTGTTACTACACACCCTAAATGTAACATGGGCTTTAGCAAGGACCCAAAATTCAGGTTCCATGATAAAATTTTGGGGTGTAAACCAGATCTACATTCACTCCAAGACCTCAGATTTTGAGTTGACTGAAAATCAAAGGGAAAAACAATGGATTTGATTCTCCTTTAAACCAAGAATATTCTCATTGATCAAACATATAGTTTACCCATAGATTTGGGGGATAAACATCCACACCAGTAACTACCAATCACAAGGTGGTGCCCCAGTTATAAGATGGTCTATACATGGTTTATAAATGGAGGTTTTTTTCTGGGAAAATCATCTATTTCTATCGGCCATCTATACCATGGCTATGTTAAATAACCAGAGGGTAACATTTACTAACCACAAAAATCCCTAGTAAATGGAGGTTTTAATGTCTATAAATGGGCAATTTTCCATGGCTATGTTAAATAACCAGAGGGTAACCAGCTACGTAGGCTACCGTCCCCAGCTCCGGCTGTCGACTCACAGCCAGCTCCAGGGAAGCTCCGCCACTGGGAAGCCCCAGCGGAAGTTGGTTCCGGAGCAGCGCCTCGAGTCAGGTGCTGCCATATATGGTGCTGCCATATATGGTGTGCCATGGATCCCATCAATATACCACCAATGATGTTAGCATATATACCAGCACCATGAATCCGTCATGGCTTATCTTTGAAACACTGAGAAACTATGAAAAAGATGAAAAAATGTTGGAATAGATGATCATGTCATACTATACATGACAATATTTAATCATGTCATACAAAAACTCAATCATTTAGTATACATCGGATGACATTATATGATTTGGTCAATAGTATGACAATAGTAATCATGAGTTTCATCAGTATATTTGACGAACAAACTTAATCAGGTCATACTATTGAACAAACAAGATCAATTCTCACCCATAAATACGTGCAATTTGACTAAGAAACATTATGATCTAATCCGAAAAATTGAAGGGCTTGACCAGCAACAAACATGTATTTGGCCCACAAAAAAGTCCAGAGAATGTCAATATTCGGGATTTAATACGAATACGGAACTGAACCAAGATGTTTAGTTATCTCATGATTTTCATGCCAATACTTGGATGCACAGGACCAAGAAGTGGTAATTGGAAGCTTAAACCAGATGATCCTTGTATTCAAACCTGCGTCAAAAAAATACATTAGTCTATTTATGAACCAATTTACCTATCTTTTGAAGGCCCCTCCTTGCACAGTCTAAGTTGGAATAAAACATGTATACCTACCTGATTGACAGTTTGCCGTGTCACAAAATATTGCTATCTCTGAGCAAGAAAACAAGGCTGTCTACCCTCATAATCAGCTTCTGGGAAACAGGGTTTGTTATTGAATATACTCTGGTGTGTATATTCAATAATAGCACAGTGGTCATTCTTGGGGCTGGATATCTTATGTGTTGCCGGAAGAATTGGCTAATTGAAAATTAGTATTGCCAAAAAAACAAAGGTGACAAAAGTGATTGTTGCTAATGGGTGCACTTTCGGGTATAGGTAATAGGAGAAAAGGGACTTTTCAGGCTATGTATTCGCGGATGTTGGCTAATTGAAAATTGGTAATGCCCCAAATTCAAATCTTCAAATATAGTTTTGCTATTGCATATATGCTGGAATTGGGTTACAAACATAAATCCCATCATTTTTCCAACACTAAACACCCCATTGTATTTATGGTCCCCAATATGTGGATTTATTCCCTACATCCACCAAGGTGCCTGGGAGCATGTCATAGTGGGGAAGGGATTACTAACCTTCATATCTCATTATATCCCATCATCATCATTGATCACCATGTTTAACTATTACATAAATTATATACAATTATATCCCATCATTATAATCACCATGTCCAACGATATATTTCACCACACATTCACACATTTCCCTGTAAGCCATTACTGGGGGAAGGAATTATTAGCTATTGGCCATTCTCAATCATTACTAAACACTATTATAACTATTAACCATTAGGTACTCCATTATTATCCATTTATACAGATACATCAGTATTATAATGAACCGCTATAGTATTAATTAACCACTATTATTCATCATCAACGCCACGATCAACCACTACTAACCACTATATTCCCATGGGTTTCTCAGTGTTGAATATTTCATCCCGTTATATCCCATGATAATCATCATTGGTCATTGTTATTAAATATTAGCCTTATATGAAAATCGAACCTGGTTGGTGGTTTCAACGCCTCTGAAAAATATGAGTTCGTCAGTTGGGATGATTGTATATTCCCAATATGTGGAAAAAACAACAGCCATGTTCCAAACCACCACTTTGTTACCACTTTGTCGAACGCGTCACCAGAGACTGTCGCTGGCGACCCGATTTCGGGTGTTCAGCCTAAGCTGTAGATAACCAAACCTCAGTGAAACGATCATCCTTCAAAGCAGGTGGCAAAGTATCCAGGCCTTTCGAAATGCGCCTAAGTCCACCAGGGAAAAACTGCAACAGCCAGTCATCAATCAAAGAAATACGTTCAGGATTCCACGGCACTCCCAAGCAGCCCGTGTGCAACGCAAGTGCCCGTGAATGTGGGCGGCAAAATCTGTAAAGAAAGCCACTACCCTGATGTTTCAAGGATTCTTTGAGCATACGACTGAACCATCGCGCCCGCACTTTAAAGGATATCCCCAAAAGGTCACTCTGCGGTAATGACCGACCAGACTGCCATCTCCCAAGGTGTATGGGACCAAACTCGCCCGCCATCTGAAAATCCAAATACAAATGGAACTGCGACACCCAGATTAAAGGAAATTCAGCAGAATGAACTTGTCCCCAATACCAACTAAGCAACGTACGAACATTCTCATCGCCATACCATCGAACTGCTTGAGATGGAATACTTAAGGCAGAAAGAGGATGCCAACTTTCAGCTGGCACAGGAGTCGGTTCACAAAGTTGATCAGCCACTATGTCTTCAGGATTTTCTTTTTCTGCAACAACGGCACGGCTAATGGAAAGCAGGACCTGTTGGACTGCACGAGATACATTGCGAGCAGCTAAAAAAGCCGCAACATGTTTGGCAGCAAACTGCCAGAACTCCCTCGAACGTCCATGATGAGCCTGCACTGCGGCCTTATCAGCAAAACCATTGTTAGTAAAGCACCATTCTTGAAGGGGACCAGTAGCATGATCACTGTGTTGGTGAGCAGCAACCCTCGTAATGACAACTTGATTAGCATTAAGGTTCTGCAAAATGTCAGCAATGCAATCCCAAAGGTCTGAATGCTTACTATTAGGTTTGACCGGATAGCCGTTCAGCAACCGCCGCAGTCGTTTGACAACTGCTTTGCAATCTGTCCAGAGGAAAATTTTTGCCCTGGAGGCACTCGCAATAGTCAATGCACGCAAAATCGCAAAGATCTCCGCCCTGTAAGAACTCTGCAAAAGGCCTGGCAAGGGGCCTGAGTCCAAAACTCGACTGTCCTGCAGGCCCTCGACAGAGGCAAGAACAACCGCCCATGCTGAAACTCTGCACCCATATTCTTGCTGATTAATGCAACTACCATCAGTGAAGAAATGCAGGTCATGTTCACAAGGCCCAAACATGCGAGCATCTGGCACTCGTGTACAAGCAAGGCGGCGGAACCATTCAAAGAAGGTGGAAGGAAGAAGACTCCATCCATGGCAAGTTACCGTTTCAGGAAGATTAGGGACTAATGCAGCAAACCCTAAAGGCAAAGCACTTCGGCATGATGCAAATCTCTCACAAATCCAAAAACGATGAAACCGGCTGTCAGTGCATTCACAATAAGGGCAAAGGGTGCTTCCATCTGGTTGGCAATGTGCTTTGGCATCCTGTGTGATGTGTGTTCCATTAAGGCATTTTCGCATGAGAGCACGGTCTGAAGGGGTCAAGGAGCTAAGCCACTTACGCGTGTCAGCTGCATCAACAAAGTCAACATGCTGAAGTCCTGGTCTGTGTAGGACCTCCCTCTGTACAACCTTGCGCCATGACCATTTGACACGCAAAACCAGTTCAGAAACACAGCAATCAAAAATGGAAAAAGGGCCAATTTCATCGAGCAGGAGACCATCAGGGAGTATGCGCCATCCCAGAGCCTGAATCCTCACAAGCAAGGTATTGGTGATGCTATTGGCCGGCATGTTTTGAGAGCCATCAACCAAGGTGGGCAAAACTTGTTGGATGTACTCACGCTGACCACATTCCCTGACAAACCGCAATGTTTGAGCAATCGCCCAACAGTGGGGATCACACATCGGGTCCTCGACCATTCCCATATGCAAGAAGGCGTTAGACCCCACATCATCCACACCTAAAGCTTTCATAGCCCCTGTACGCAAACTGTGAAAAGCAGCTAGGCCTAATGTGCTGGCTGAAATGGCATGCAAAGCACGAGGCCAACCAGCCATTTTGATGGCATGAAGTTTGGCACCATAGGTGCATGCAGAAAGTCGCAGTCTAGGCCATAGGGCCGAGACAGATTGAACGCGATCCTGGGTAGTGGCATTTGTGTGTTTTCGAGAGAACTGGACATGTGCCCCCAAATTGCGAGCCCCTAATTTGACATCAAAACCCTGTTGGCGCAATTGCTTGCGTCCCTCTGCATCAATGGACCATGCAAACGTCTTGCGATTATCAAGTTGGAGGTCAACAGCTTGCACGAAGCGGTCAAGGCATGCTTTGGCACCTGCAACAAAACTGGGATGACTACAAATGACTTGCCAATCATCGACATAGGTTATGGCCTGACACATAGGAAAGAAAGCACTCATCCAATGGTGGAATGCAACGTCAATGATTAACATGGCAATGCAACTCAGAGCGCATCCTTCAGGAAAACCAGTGACACTGCCCACGCCAGCAGTCAGCGACCCTTGGATGACAAACCTCCGCTGCATCTGAGAGAGGGCAGCAGCCCAGCCAACAAGAACATGCCCTGGAATGCCCAGGTGAGCCGCCATTTCAAAGGTTGCAAGACGCGGAAGGACATTGAAAGCTTTCTGCAAATCTGCAACCAACCCACTTAAGGCAATCTGGTCAACAAAAGAAACTTCAATGGCCCACAACAGTCGAGCCCACACCTGGGCGGCATAATGCCCTGGCCTGCTCCCATAGAGCGAGTCAGGAAGAAGCGACTCCATGGAATGCAACGCAGCTTTCGCATGCCAAGTGGACCAACAACGGTATAAAAGACCAAAAATAGTGATAGGCCGAAAGTCCAAAGCCCCAGAAGGCTGGGGGACTTTCGCCAGGCTAACCACCTTCCCATCAACCAGTTGCTGTGGCCATACCCCGTCAGTTTCCGCGGTGTGGAAAACCCCACACAGTGCTTGGAGGACCTGGGTTGGCATGCTCAAGAGGTCTTGTCTGGACACCCCATCAAAACCACTGGAGGTACGGGACTTTTTGCTACGCACACTGCAACGTAGACCTGCAGGTTCGACACCATCCCAGCAAAACTGCCCAGGAGGAAGGTGTGTTTTGGCAAATTGCACAATGACTGACCACCTACCTGCCGGAACATCAGCATGCCTCATCCATCGTTCCTTCCAAACTTTTGTGAATTCATGTGCTAAGGCTTGCAAAGACCCAATCGGTCTGACCTGGGAAACTACATCACCCGGCTGGATGGCATCAGTACTATGCAACCAAAGACAGTCAGAGTCATGGTGGATGATCTGCAAGGGCATCCCTCGACAACAAACCGGTATGTCAGCTTCGAAGGAGCACTCTTGATCCAGTGTAACACTGCAGTCATCAACATTGACATCAGCCACTTTGGCCCGGATAGGTTGCAGCAAGATGTCAACCCCTGGTGCCGCTGGAGGCTTGATGTCTTGAAAGATCACATTGGGATTTTGTTCTCGGCGGAAGCGTGCATACTGGCGAGACTGCTTCTTCAGGAGAATCTCAAAATCTCTTGTAGCCATCATAACCGACTCAAACATCGCATCTGCAGTTACCGGGTCAGGAGGACAGCTAGGGCAAACTACAGGCGCATGAGCAGATTTAAAAGGGCACAAAACCCACCATTGAGCAAAACTGGGTGCAAAACCTCTTGCCCGCAGGATAGAACTCCAAACTTCAGCAAGTTGTCCCGGCGAAACTTGTTCAGCCTTCACCATTCTTCCAAAATGTTGAAGTCTACGTACCTGTCGCACCCATTGAGCATATTTGGTGGACGTGCCAAAATACTGGTGCTGAAAATCCCCCCGTCTAGGGTTTTTGATTGGTGCAAAAGAACCTCTGCGGTGGGAACTTGGTTTCAACGTTTGGGCACGCCCTGTCAACCCTCGTGCAACAGGAAAAGGCAATTGTTCACAAGCAGCCTGCTCAATTTGCTGCCAGAGAGTGGCATATGCGCTTGTTGGGTCAGGTGTGGCATCCCACACGATCTCATGTCCAAATTCAGCAGGCCAAGGGAAAGCAGCCGGTGTGGGCCATTTCCACTGCGGTGGGAGAGATCTTGGGCTATGGAACGATGCACTCAACACTGCATGGTCCGGCCAAATGTCATGAGTAATTTCAACACTTTGCAACAGGGCCTGCAATTCAGGTGACAGGAATAGGAAATCCTTTCTAGTACGCTGTTTGCAAGTCTTTTGGACCGGGGAACCCCATTGCGAAAGAGCAATATCCTGGACATCACGAAACCCCGCCTGTGCCAGCAAGTCAAACACGGGTAAAGAGTCACATTCAACGTTCCAATCACCGGAGATGAAACGCAATCCAGAGCTCAAATTGCAGACATGGGAAGCCACATGGTGCAAGAGGAACTCTGTGTTGGCTTTGTGGTTTGGGTAATTATGGCCATCCGGTTCACCATAAACGACTGCACCTGTGACCCAAGCATCATGTAGAAGGGATGTGAAAACAAGAGCCCTACCAGAGTCAGCAATCACCTGCGGTATTTGGGCAGGGATGGGGCGCGTCGGTACTTTGGCCAAAACAGCTACCCCTTTCCACGACGTGTTGGACAGCAACCTGGGCTTCATGGAACACGCATCACTGAAGCAATATCGGAGAGGAGACCGATTGGCTTTGAGGCCAGCCCGAAATGATTGAAGGTCTCGTCCAAAAAAATGAGTCTCAGAAACAGTCCACAGATCCCCATGTGGTAAATGTGCATCAATGTATGGGGCTTTACCTCGCAAGCCCGATGGATTGAAGGTACCAATGTGAAACAAACTGGAATCAAAACTGGCATCAAAATGAACTGGCGGTCCAGGGTTTGATGCCTCCCCGATTCGAAACAGCCCTGCACTCATCAAAGCAACAAACCACCATGGCTTGAATCGCATCGGCAAATGCATGGGTTGACACACGGCCAGCTGCATCGAAAACAAAAAAGTGATTGCCAAGCCAATGGGGATAAGGGCTCCCTGCTTACCAAACATCATCATGGAAAATGCGCATCCAAACAAAAGAAGAGAGCACAAACCCGGCTTCAGGAGCCCTTCCCCACACCGTCACTCCATGGTGGAGTCATCTCTCGGGCGTTTGGCCAATAGGCCCCTGATCTGAACCATCTGATGCTCCATCAGGGCCTGCATGTTCTGGCAATGGCCGTCGATCTGTCCTTGCAATTGCCGACTCTGCTGGGTCAACTGGCACTGCATATTGGCAAACTGTTGGGCGTTTTGGTTGGAAAGGTCCTGGACATTTTGATCCAACATTTTGTGTTGGCCCATCAATTGCTTCACCTGGGTCTCAAGCGTTGTCATGCGCTCAGGGATGTCATCTTGCTCCATCGGTGCAATCGCAGGAAGCTTCGACAAGACCTCGGACTGGATTCTGTCTGCCAACTGTTGGATACCGTCACTTGCCGTGGGAATGCATGAGGCAGGTTTGCCAGGAGCATACTGCTTCCATGGGTCATGGGCAATCCATGGGTCCTCTCCCAACTTAATGGCTGGGTCTTTGCCGCACAGCGAAATGGTACTTGCAGCCCCAACAGTGTGAACCTTGGCCGTCTTGGAAAGGGTCTGAGATTTGTGCTTTGAAATCACAACTTCACCATGGGATGTGGTCAAGATTGCAGCAGGTGGGTCCTCAATGGTCTGAAGCAGCCACATGGATCCCTTGCCCGGTATGGGCTGCATGGGCTGAAGTGGTTTCACTTCCCAGCCGGCTTGTTTCATCGCACGTCCAATTGCCTGACGGTCTGATCCCCACGGAAACGGCCCCGCAACATATTGTGACTTTGGTCCCTGTGGAAGGAACGTGGACTCCGGTCGGAGCACATTGTGCAAAGCAGCTGCTTGGGATGACATGGCGCGCAACCCTCTGCGCTCACCCAATCTGGCCAGGCCCACTGCTGCCGGATTGGTCTGCTTGACATGAATCAGTTCAGAGACACTAAGCTTCGAGGCCCACACCACGATGTATTCAGACATCACATCACGCCCGTCTGGCGTGCGCGGCTCTGTGTATGCACCTGAATGGCCACTGGCAGCCAAGAGTTGGGGCAAAATGCCACTCGGGACCCTGATACACACAGAAAACAGAACCGCATCACTGGCCTTGGTTGGCTTAAAGCCATTCTTGAGGAACTGGCGGCGCCAAACATCCATGATTGGTTCACGGAGTTGCAACTGAGCAGGATTGTGCCAGCACTCACAGGAGCAGTCGGCAGCCTCACATCGTTTCAAGATGGGGAATATCTGTACAAGGTGTTTGATCGGAGACTGCACAAAATCACTCCACTCACCCTGAAATTCGTCTCGATAGACCAGAATCTTGACCGTTGCAACATCCAATGGCTCAAGAGTGATGGCTGGATTGGAAACCCTCTTATCCACAAAACCTGAACCAATTTGAATGACCACCGCATCTACCAGGAGAGGCTCATTGTTGACCGAACACTTACATGGAATGGTGGCATGCTTGTGTGGCAACACGGTGTTCACCTCTTGACCCTCAGCAGGAAAAACAGCAATGGCCAAAGGTTCAGTGGAAACAATCTTTCCAGCCCTCATGTATGGTTCGGCCTCAGCCATTGTGAGAAGGGCAATACCACATGCAACGGGCCCGATTTGCTTCGGTGCAATTTGGGGAATCCCATGACCCTGACATTGGAAGGACGAGTCCATAATCACAAGCTTGGCTGGGTCAATTGCCACCTTAGGTGGAGGACCCGTTTTCACCAAAGGCATATCTTTCTTGCGATTGATTGATGCTCCTTTGTTCTCAGCCACCAACTGCGCAAGTTCTGCAGGGAGGATGAATTGAAACCGGGCATTGTTACCCAACTTTTTCAGTGCTCGCCACGGGTTGGTCTCTTTCAGGGCACCCTGGACTTGTTCACTACCAATTGCTCGAATGGCTTGCTGGGATCTCTGATCTACCAATTGTGACGGGACACCATGCTGTACAAGCTCTGCTGACAAGGCTTGAATCAAAGGCCCTCCGGATCCTGCACCCCAAGCAACGGGGCAATGGCAACACCTGCTGGCGAAAACAGCTTCAACAAAGGCAGCCTTCAGATTGGCATGCAGGTCTTTAATGTCTTGAGGCGTGTCTGGCACAGGGTGACCTACCATGACATGAGCGAGGAAGGCAATGGCAAGAGTACCACACATTTGTTGGTCACACACACGGTTAGGGAACCTATGGATCGTTGCGTCAGTGAATCCCAAGGTTTGTTGGATGCATTGCAACAATGGCATCAGTGTTTGATCATCGACCACGGCATCATGCATGGTGTGAAGAACCAAATGATGATCATTCGGGGCAATCCAAATTGGTAGCCAATGCTCTTGATGCCACACAACCGAAACAATGTGATGACCCTTCTCAAAGATCTGAGGATTCAATCGGCACCAAGAGACACACAATCTTTCTCCTACCGTGTTCCATGTTTCCAAAAGGAGTGGCTCCAACATGACAAACCCTGGAATGGCTGGATTGTCCTGAAAGGCGACATTCTCTGGGCAAGTCATCAATGCATTGATGTGGAACCGCATCATCATCAGCTAACATCTTTCCTTTGGACCGCAACAGTTCAAGACGATCTTCAACTGGGATGCAGACATGAGCTAGACTACCCTCTACCCCAAATCCAAGAGACACCGATGAAAGGGCCTCAGCGTTTGGTGCATTGGAACCAGCAGACTGATCCTGAGCGTTGTCACCTGCACCCCACATCCATGGACGTTGTACCATTTTGGAGCCATCAAGTGCTGTGCAAAAACTGTCTCGCAACTTGTGATGCAACGCAACAGCGTCGTCATGACTGTCAGGCAGCATGATATCCAGTAATGAGTGCAGCAAAAAACCCATTGCCAAAGCACCACAGTGTGTGGTGGTGAAAAACATCCGATGCAATCGAGAAACATGAAGGGAAGAAAATCCCAGTGACTTGCTAAGCGTAGTGAAAACCTGGTTCATCCTAGCATGGTCATTCTGGGGTGCATCCCAGGTTCGCAAGTGCAAAATTTCACCTTGTGGAACCAAGACAAAAGGGATCCAATGTGAATCAATCAAGACGACCCCAACCACAGTGTTGCCCTGTTGCCTGATCTCAGCATGACAGTTGGCCCAATGCATGACTGATGATTGATCACTGGCAGTCCATGAAGTTGACAAAAGCGGGTCAACGATGATGCAAGGCTTCACAGGGTTCGTGGCATGTTTAATCTGGTGATTACAATACATATGATTGAGCATCGCCATGTGGTATCTGAATTCATCATCAGACCATGTTTCATCTTGGTGAGACAAAATGGTTTTGCGGTCCTCAGGGAGCAACAGCTGGTTTTGCAAGGAGGCCAAGTGCATATCATTGAGAGCTACCGGGGGAGCAATGTTCAAAAACTGTGAGCCCTTCAAACTGAGCAAAGGAGCAGCCGAAATCCACGACTGGTTCATCATTCCATGAAGATTATCCACACCCACCTGTGAGCTCTGTTGAGTTTCATGCTGAATGACATGCTGCTCCTCAACCGGTTGGGTCCAGGGGACCGTTGGTGAAACAACAATCGGATTCGGAGTGGTGACTTCCATCCGGTCAGACAAAACGCTGACCTTGTCATCAGCCGCATCAGGCAGCTGTGCATCTGAACGGATCGCAGGCAGGCTGGAATGGGCACTGGATTCTTGACAACGAATGCACACAACTTGGCCAGGCTCAATGAACGCATCAAAAGGCAGTGTCTTTCCCAAAGGAGTTCTGACATCAACGATCTGAAGATCGCCAACCAGCTGAATCTGAGCCTGAAGCAACTCATGGACCGTGTGACCACCTGTTACCTGGACTCTGACAGGGTCGGAGAACTCATGGCAAAAGACAAGGACACATTCGTGCATGGAATCACCGGCATACCTACCAGCAGTCGCCAAGAAATGATCATGCCATGGAGTAGGTGAGTCATCAGACAAATCAAGGCTCACCTCATCAATTTCGTCATCATGAACCGTGTCTGGAACAGTCAATTTTTTCTGGTGTGCACGAATCACATGATCCAACACTGCCGCAATTGTGACATCAAAACACTCCAAATCATGCCACTTCGCTGGGTGAACCAGTTCATGAATCGACATTTGTGGGATGCATGACCAAAAGTGCATGAGTGACACCATCTTCTCATCTGGAATGGTCTCTTTCTCACTGGGCCATACCTGACGGCACCTGCACAGCAACCACGATTCGTAGGCAGTCAATTGGGCAATCGGGTTAAAACTGGGATTTCCAAATCTCAACTCATCAAGGCGTGCAGACAAATGAGACATGACCCACACCACATGGAGGGGACTGGCCAATTGCCCCGCAGCAGCAAGCGTGAGTCTGACATTCTTCCCAAAGTCAACTACTGGATCATACCCATTCAATCCCATGACTTCATTTGGGTGAGCATGGCGAAGCACACGCATACCTGAGTCATCTGGAGCGGATTGAATCAGCAGGCCATACAACCCTTTCTCTTCCAACCGACGACTCGAAAGTCCTGCATTGCGACACCCACATTCACATGGGCCCACTTGAGACCCCCATGCATGCAAAGCGCACGGCGCACAGCCCTCAAAGTTCAGCAGGTATTTTGTGTACAAGTCTGAATCAGCACCAAATGCCTGGCGTTCAATCAATGACAGTTCCAAGGCACTTTCATCATGTTTGTCCCATGGCAAAATCTGACTAATGACCTGAGACACCTTAGAAACTGCAAGACTGCGAGGCAACGTGTCAAATGAGACTGGGCCGATCAAAGGGGATGTAATCAGCCACCACGCTCGTGATCTACGAGAGGGCCAAATGTCCTGAAGGCATAACTCATTCCTACAGCAATGGTATCCAGTGGCCTCGATGAAGCGTTCAATCTCGGCTTTCACAAATCCATTCTCAGCAGCAGGAGAGACGCATTCCAAAACAATTGCATGGACCCCTGTGTAGTAAGCAATTGACAGAACACCTGTGAGACATGAAGACCTACTATCCAAGGCTCCTTTACGGTCACCTAAAAGGGAATAGGGCTGGCAACTGAAGCCCGCAGTCAAAGTGCCGGCACCTTTTGCGACATCCCAGATCTTCACCATTGTTGACAAAAGGCAAACATCTCCCAAAATGACCTCTGAGTTGCACTGCTTGGAAAAAAGGCTCAACATTCTGTCATTTGAGTCAACGGCAACCCTGGTATAGAAGCCACATGCAGCTGAACCCTGACAGAAACCTCCGAAGCCAGCGCACAAGTCGATGGTGTCCCTCAATGATGACCAGGTGGGTGAGCAATGCTGGAAAACATGGGAGTCAGATTCCAAAACCAAGATCGGAGTGGGGTACTGCTGCTGAAACCTGGCATTCATGAGACTGAACTTCTCGTATGATCCATCCAACAAACCCTGCAATCTGAAGACCACCTTATCGTGAGACGACTCCATGATATGTGACTCATGGCTCGGATCAAAACACCTCAGCATGGATACCACAGAAACCTTGTCACCAACTGCATGATTTGCAAATGTCATGGGAAAGTTGCACGCCATGGCTACCTAGTAGTCCTACCAACCCAAGTTCAGTGAGAACGGCCGTAGCAGCTGGAAGCTTTGGGCAATCACGGCTGTTCCAAACCACCAACCAGATATGTCCCGGAAAAAAAAACACACACACACACACCTAGGGCGCTGCGGAAAGGGATTGACCAATCGAAATCCGAGCTGAGCGGCATCTCAACATTTCCGGAGAACTCTCCGTTGATGCTACTGCACAGCACCTCAAAAAACCGATCGTCGGTGGTGGATTTCACCGAAACACCAGGGGGATTTCACGGATGGAAACCGGGTGATTTCACCCACAAGAACGGTGATGTTTGATGGAATTACAATTGATGTATGATAGCTAAGTTATGCTAAGTTGGTTTAGTTCAGGTGAAATGTCGGATTTCTGCTGGATGCATGGAACAACAACCAGGTGTGGGGCATATGGCACCGCATCAAACTGAGCTTCCAGGCATTCCATGTGGTTCCATGAACCACCTGTCACGAGTGAGGTTGTTCACAAGGAGGTGCCCCCAGATAAGTTCGTTCAGAAATAGGTGACCTGGGATCTGTGGTGATTCTACATATATTATACCCCATGACGGATCCATGGTGCTGCCATATATGGTGCTCCATGGATCCCATCAATATACCCCAGTCATGTTACCATATATGGCAGCACCATGGATCCGTCATGGGTACAAAAAAAACTTATGTGGTCAACACCTAACTTGGGAGGCACCTGGAGACGTCGGCAGACCCGGCCTCTGCTTGCGTGGGATGTTGCTGGTTGGCAGTGACCCACCCCACAGTGACCTGCGCGGCTTCTGCTTGGGGATTTAAGCCATGAAAATTTGGGATTCATAGCACCCAAAAAAACAACTTAAGGGAATCAATTTATAAAGATCATGGCATTCGAAAAACATCTGGTTTGCTGAATCAAGTTAAAATATTTATAGACATTTAAGATTTGAGAGCACCGAACGTAACGTATACATTTGCTCATGATGCAAAAGATGTGACATGTTTTGGATCTAACCAATAACATTTGGGACTTCAGCAGCAGAAACGGCAATCTGAGATCATAGGGGACCTCAGCAACTAGAATCCGAAGTCAGAAACTTTGGGGATTCATACAGTATCAAGAGATTGAATTTGAAGCACAACAAGTCGTCATTTTTTCTCCACGCAACAACAAAGTCATTGCGTCTTAGCACCATCAACTTGAGGGGACCATCTCCGGACGTTCGGTCGAGCGGTGTCGGGTTTCAACAGAGTTCCTGTGTTCCTGCTGAGACTCAAAGTCTGATATACTCCATGTAAGGGGATATCCCCCCAAAATATGGCCAAAAATATGGTACAGTACCTCCAATTTAGGATCCTGGAATTCCCATTGATATACTCTGATGTGTATCTGGAAAAACTTTCAACCAAGTTTATTGAACGTGTATCTGGATGTCTGGATGTAAAAAAAATCCTTCACCTGAAACATTTTGGTCATTTTGGGATAGTTACCCCAAGATGAAAACCATCATTTACCTCGCAAATCCGTCGCCAAAATCAACATTTCCCAGGGATGGATCACCAAATATCACCAATTAACCACGATTGGGTATGAGGGGCTATATAATTATGATACATGAGGATCAACAATGGATCAACTATAAATATCCATCTTTTGTACAATGCCACTGCGATACTTGTTGTGAGAATATGAGATTAGACAATCATCGCGAAGATCAATGAATGAAAGTAACCAGCTAGTTATGGCTTCATTCCAAGTTGCATATGGCGGTACAGCCCCATCACCGCTGTGTCCCCCACATCCATGTTGGTTCCAGCCGGACAGGGATTTCCAATACCTCAATGGACTCCATGGAACAACGGAGATCATGGGGATCTAACCAGCAACACATGGAGATATTTCTCTACCAGCAACAAATGGCCATTGAAATAGTGAGTTTTCCCATGAAAAATGGTGATTCTCCGTAGTTATGTTGGTTTACCTGGTAATGACGAACAGTTTGCTATTGAACATGGGACAGTCGAAATAGTGGTTTTACCATGATTTACCCATTAATCGCATGGTGGATCTTTCCATAGTTATGTAAACGTTTACCAGAGGGTAGATATCATAGGGATCTCATGGGAATATAGATCGGGATATATGACTTCAACTTGATGTTGGTTTCATTTGGGTTTGTCTGAAAGTTGGGTATACCCCCCAAATGGCTATTAAATAGGGAATATGATGATTAACTAGTGAACTTAGGGTCACTCTATATTCAGACAAATATGACGAAGATAAAATTCATGAAAGTCAGCGAGCATGGAAAAAACATAAAACAAAACTTTCTGGCTTTCATGTGTGTTGTTCCAGAAATGTAGGGGATAAAGGAGCCTTAATTTTGCTTTATCTCCCCATTCAAATGGCCTTTTTGTTGCGAGTAAATCCCCCATTTTGAAGTCACCTTGGGCAGCCCCGCAGGTGGAGTAGTCTCCAGTGATGTTGCCGAACTTGCAGGTAGCCTCTCAGTAGCAGAACCATCGAATGATATTTTTTTATGGCTTGGAAAGTCGCTTGGCTGTTACAATCTCAAGATGGCACCCCAACAATTTTTAGCACCCACCTTTTAAATCAACCTGTCTGCACTTGTTCCTGAGAGTCAAGTTTCGACCGTGATATGACAGAAATAACATGAAATGACCTTGGGATTTGGAAAACAATCGGGGGAAGACCTCTCTGCACTCCTTCCTGGTTGGAGTTCGGCTTCTGAATCTGCCATTCCACATTTTGCCACAGGTGAACAAAGATCTAACCACCAGTTACCCCTTGCAAGGCAGGCAGCTTGAAGCCCCAAAAATGTAGGCATGATTCATGATCTAGGGTTGCAAGAAGTCTTTGAAACCACCATCCAGATTTACCAACCATATGTGAGCAATCTCGGAAACTCCAGGTTCATAGAAAGGGCATCCGCAAATTCGGAAAGGTCCCGAATCGCATTGCCAGAATTTTCCAGAAACCGATGGGAACCGATGTCCGGAGTTTTTGCGGTGGTTCAGTGGTTCATGATCAAAGTCATCCAGAGATTATCCATTTGACATTCCATGTGTCATGAACATATCCCATGAAATATCCACCTATATCCTTACCAACAATCACCAGTTAAGCAACCATTTAAAAGATCTTTTAAAAGTGGTTTAATCATGTTTAATCCCCATCAAGACGCAGCATGTTTCATGGTCAAATCATGTTAAATCACCAGCTTAACAGTGGCTTAACTCACCATCCCTATGGATCCATGGCCACTTCCTTTCAGAAGGTACAACTGGAGTCATAGGGGATGGGTGGTAAACAAAAAAAACAAACAGTCATGGTAGGTTTACCACCCATCAACATGGTGATTTATGGTGATTTATGGTAGGTTTACCTGCAATGGTTGCTTAAATGGCGATTTTTGGTCAGGATGGATAGGTTTATGGCGGCCCAGGCCTGGAAACTTCCAGTGTAGCCAGGGTTGGCCCAGGCGCACTGCTCGGTGAAGCTCTGGTTGTGGGCATAGTCTGCCTGAGCGAAATTTTGGGCGTGGAGGTTTCCGGTTTCCCAAGTCATGGGGGTTCCCCCAGGGCCCCATGGTTGCTTCAATACTGAACTGGCTATGGATCAATACCTATACATACCATTTTTATGGGGATGAACATCCATAAATCCCAGCTATTTTGATGTGAACAAAAGGGGGATAGGGTTTTGACCCATCCCCAGCTGGTGTTTCATGTTGGATGAATTTGGGGCTAGCCCTATTTTACGAAACCCCCCAAGTTGGAAAACTAAAGGACAGTTGCTTAAGAAACACCATATGATACACCCTGCCTCGCCAAGCAAAAGAAAAAAAACATCTTTGAGGAATCCTGTAGTTCCGAACAAATGGTTCTCACCCAGGCAAAAACATGGGAAAAAGTAATCATTGGGATTATCTATATGTGCCACTGCCAAGCTACAGAGAAAATGTGCTATGGTCATCAAACCCAGAAAGGAAATCCTACACTTCTGGGGAGTTGGCCTACACTTCTGGACTTTTACTGGTGGAACGACAATCCCCTGATACGGGCTATGTTTTTTTCAACTTTTGATCAGGACACATGTGCCAATATTATCCAAGGATTCGGGGAACCTTGTGATATTTTATGGTCTGGGTAGCCTCTGGTAATTTTGACATATAGCCATGGAAGGTTGCCGGTTGATTATATAGCTATTAATCATGCTGATTCTCCATGGACATGTTAGTCATAACCAGATGGTAATTTATGGAGAAACATGTTCAAAACCTGCTGCCGAACAGGCCAAAGGAACAGAAATCTAATCACTCCATGATATATGAGCAGTGCTCAAAACCCTCTGTCGTTTCATTAATTATGGATAGGGATAATCCCCAATATACTGGATAGCAGAATCCCCTATAATCCCTGATAATCAACAGGGCTTTGAACACTGCTCATATGTCAATATGTCTTCAGCCAAGAATGAGAAAACCATATCCATAGTCATAATCCCACTAATCTCCATGGTGTGCCGCCTTTGCTTGCCTATGAATCAGTTGCGAATTGGGAAGCACCTATTTAGATCCGGCTGGTTTCACTACATTCTCCTGTACCCAGCTCAAAAAACACCCCACAAACCACCCCATTTTTTTTCCATCAACTTTTTCGCTCACGGCTGACCAAAACTGATGCAAGTTGATGAAGTATGATGATTCAGAAACCTAAAAGAAAATTTAAATAAACCCTTTGACGGAAAGCGACATGAGGTGGTGATGAAATTCATCCAGATCTAGATCCATCCATTCTACCAATCATCTCATTTATATTCATATATCATAATGTGGTAGACCCAACGGCATAAACCTTCCCCAAGTCATCACCATGTTTGGGGTGTAATGTCAACTCCGGATTAATGAACCATGGTTTATTGATTGTGGGGGTACCCTCCAAATAGTCACAATCTGATACAAAAATGGTACCCCCCAATTCAACAGCCGTTTGGGGTCAATTAATCCAGGATTGACATTGTATGTATATATAATTATATAACATATCTATACATATCATATATTATTATCGATTTTTTCTTATAGCATCATACCCATAGGATCCATGTATGCCATATATGGTAACATTTACCATCAATATACCCCCTTTATGTTAGCATATATACCATACATGGATCCTATGGGATATAATTACAAGTGATGCCTACCCTCTGGTAATTTAACATAGCTATTGAAAATGGCCATTTATAGTGAGTTTTCCCATTAAAAATGGTGATTTTCCGTAGTTATGTTAGTTTACCAGAGGGTAATTATAAGTGATGCCTAACCCATATATCAACATCTTGGTGCCTAGCCGACCATCCCCAGCCCCGCCAGCCCAGCCCCGCCAGGCCAGGCCGGCCAGGCCGGGCCCCGCACCGTGGTCTCCGAGATGTTGTAAGAGCCATCGAACTCGCCGCTGACCGTGCCCGTGGGGCAGGGCAAAGGCCTAGCCGAAAAGCCGAAATATATGATGCTGTATGTATATATATGTATATATATATACTTGAATAGGGAAAATGATGATCAGAAATTTTGAGGTCTTGAATGGTTTGATTTTGAAACACATTGCGTATAAAGCCATGGTCAAGGGGATTATACCTCAACTTGTGGTAGTTCTTTGATGTTATTTCACCATAGCTATACCGTATACCCATGAAAAGAACCCCACATCCCCAGCCCTGGCCTTTAACGGGGGGTCATACTAAATATTAAACAAACTGTATTCAAATTTAAAACCACATTATAACCGGAGTTGAGGGGATTACATATCAACTCGAGTTTTTTATGTTTCATGTTATTACACAAGAACTATATCCTGTTAATGGCCAATCTTCAACATCGGCAATTAGAGAATTGTTTGGAATCTGTTTGTTCCTCCATTTCTGGCTCAGAGCTGCTCCACTACCAAGGATCTCTTTCAAAATGTACATTTAGCTAACTATAACCATAGAACATCTATGTGTATCTAAATACGACTATGTATATCCATACAAATACATAGTGCACAGTTAGACTTTCATCATTGCCTGGTGCGGCCAAGTCACACACAGGTGTGACTCTGCAGTTCAGCATAGCCACCGTTGCCTGTGGATCGTCACTTGGTGGTAGGAGATGAAGTGAAGTGAAAACACCAGGGCTATTGCAAGGAAAAAACAGTTACACCAACCCATTCAAACAAAACATATATATATAATAGATATATATGTTTTTTTCACACATCATAAGACATAAGATACTGTCAAACATGAGAGATATTCTGAAAACAAAACCATTTGAAACAGATGGCCATCACAATTTAGAATAGTAACCGCCATTTTTTCAGCCATCCAGAATGGTTGCAGCTCAGTGACATTTGATGGTCATGGTGGAACTGAAGCCCGAAGGGCATGCCTTGCGCCGGGAGTGTCAAACAGGTGGATCCTGGGGCAAAAAGGGGTACTTTAAAGAGTTCACGATATGGACAACTTCATACAATCAATATGATAATATATATATATGTATATAGTTATATTTATATGGATGAAGATTAATTAAGTTTCTTAATGTTTCTTATGAAACCTAACAGGTGTTATGAGAAAAATCATATGTTTTGAGAAAAAAAACAGCGGAGATTCCACATGTTTGACAAGATTCACCTGTGGAAGTGAAAACATCACATGGCTGAACCTGAAAAACTGACAATGAATGGCGGATATGATGGTATATGTCACGAACTAGTTTCATGACTTGATAAACATTTATGAACATCTATAAACATTTATAAACATCTATAAACAACTATAAACATTTATAAACACCTATAAATATTTATAAACATCTATAAATATTTATAAACATCTATAAACAACTATAAACATTTATAAACATCTATAAATATTTATAAACATCTACAAATATTTATAAACATCTATAAACATTTATAAACATGTATAAACATTTATAAACATTTATAAACATGTATAAACATTTCTAAACATGTCTGTATAAACATTTATGAAGCCATAAACCAACTTATCACTTGGGAAACCTCACCTTGGGGGGCCTTGATTCAACATGACCGAAACAAAAATCGACTCGTGCCTGTGTGTTGACCTCGCCGTCCAGCATGTCTGCCTGGGTCGCTTCACTGGCAGATGGATAAAGTAATACCCATGTGTTCCATGGTGCTGGAATATTTACCAACATTTGGGCCATTTTTGCGGTAAATGTAGGTAAATATTCCATACATGGAGCATATGGGGATGGACAAAGTAATATGTTTTGTTGATCCAGATTGATGGAGTAATCGTCAACATTTTTGCAGGGCTTTTGGTTAGGGGGTATCATTCTAAGGGCAAACTAGCACTGGGTATGACTGAACACCCCTCAAGGGGTCAAGGGTTTGTCAATCCCAGGTTGACGATATACACATAATGCATGTGGCATTTGAGAAGATTCTTGGTATCCTGCCTGAATGGAACATACCACAGTCTGACATAGAATCGCATGGACATCGATGGGCAAATCGTAAGAGTTTTTTAGTCGGAAATGTTTCAACTGCAATCAACTGCATCTTGCAACTTCTATTTTTGACATTTCCATGCAGAATCTCGGAGCTTACGTTGCTTCGTCGATGCTTCGAAAAAGTGATGGGTTGGCACTTCTGCGGTAAATGCTGTGAGGCTGTTGGGAAAAGGTTCCAAAACTGTCGCTAGAATAACAACCCAGTCATCTATCCGACATCCCCAATATATCCCAAATCACATGTAACTAGTATTGTTGTTACTATCACTGTCATTATAATGTATTGCATGTTATTATTGTTTTTACATGTCAATTATATGTTATTATGTGCTATTGTATGTTAGATTATTTTGTCATATGTTGTTATATGGGTATGTCTGAAAATAGGGTATATTCCCAATTATAGCCATTTAATAGGGATAATGATCATTAACCATTGGGTTTAGGGGTACACTATTTTCAGACACACCCATAAGTTGTGAGATGTTGTTATACGTTATATGTATCACCCAGTCACCAGTCACCAGTCACCAGTCCCTTCTGCCTCGAATGGGAAATTCCAAGTCAACCACTCCAAGACAACCTGCCAGGTCCGGCAGGGCTTAGTAGTTGCAAGGTGGTGCCCCCCCAATGATCATGTTGGCTTATAAAAACCATTATCTATATGGTTATATGTCCCATAACCCCAAAGGTTAAGCAAATTATAAGTCGACTTAACTATGGGGCACCACCTTGTAGCTAATTTTCTTCACTTCAGGTTCACTAGAGCTTTGGGTTATTATTTACAGGTACTGTAATGTTATATATACATAATAAATCTAATAGTAAACCACCCCAAATTTGATGGTTTAGACAACCCATTTGTGGCAAAATTGGGATGGTTTATTATTGTTTTACTAACATTATACATCATTATACAGTAGTTGATGGGGTTTTAAAAACCAACACACCTACGTCGAGGGCAGCCTTTTAGCAGTTATACGGCCAACGGATTTCGGTTTGTCAGAAAATAGGCGACAGTATCCCTTTTCATCCGGTGGTTTCAAGTGGGATTTCAAATATTTTTCACCAGAAAAATGACTAAACATATCTAAATATTGAATCATAATACAAAGAGGCAGCAGAACCATGATTTTAGCCACCCTGAAACCCATCGTCGACAGTTCCGCCACGAAAACTCATCGTTTCACGGAGGTTTAGGCTATGGAACTTGTCTGATGGGTGGAACTAAACCAACATAACGGGGGGGGGTTACTTCTTTCTATAAATCGTCTACAGTTATGGCCGTTTACCAGTTATAAATGAGTTATAACTTATAACTTATAACTGATTAAAAATGGGATTATACATTCCATAATATCATCAATGTTCATACAATGAGAAGGCATCACAAACCATTGTGCCAAGAAATGTCCCAAGAAATGTCCCAAGAAATGCTCTAATACCCAACCAAGCAACTGCACACATGAAGTTGGTATGGCCAACACATGGTTCATCGCTGAGAACGCCCCTTCATGGCTATACACTTCCCACCATGTGAAGGATTTGTAGCCGTCCAAAGTAGGAGGCATCCATCATCATGAAGGCGATGTTCGTAATCCCAGTCAAGTCCGCACGCTTCGGCGAAAACTTCGAACGCCTTCTCATGTGAAAGGTACCAGGAAAGAGACTGGGACCTTGGATCAGGCTTCATTGCAAGACACTGAGAATATCCAGAAAACACATATATCTACCAAGAAATCACAGTACTTATAACTGGTAAAAAACCAATAACTGTATACATCATTATACATCCCATGAAACTTCTTTAAATCCTTGTTAACGATTTGCCGCAACAACTCGCATCACCGGCCACATCCCACATATTTCTGCCTGACCATTCAAGCCCGCTCCGCAGCCCACGATGCAACTGCTGTTGATGCTCCTTGGGAGGAACCGGATCTATTTGACCTGCACAATTCATGGGAGTTTCATCATACTCAGCTGTCACAAATTCAGGGGCTGGCTGCAAAAGATGGGGATGGAATCTTCAAATTAGCATCACTAAACTTATACGTAATGTTTCCTGATTCAATGAGATGAGGGCATTTGCCCATGTCACCAGCTGTGCTGCTGTCGGATAATGTGGGGCAGCAGGGTCTGAACTCCCCAGGTACTCGGCCATAGGACGAAATATATGCTGCGCCGGGATTTGAGAGAAATTGGTTCCCCAGTTCTGCAGGGAGCTTCCATGTCAAATCTCCTTTTGTCGCTATGATCCTGTTGCTCCTCGCTCCTTTTGTCAGACTCCTGTTGCCTATGCCTGCAGCAATTGCCATTTTAGCGAAGCTTTGTGTTGCCCCGTGCATGCCACAAAAATGTCAAAATTTAGCTAACAAGTGTCCACCAACATGGACGCTGCATTTTTCATATTTTTTGGAGGTTCCCAGTCGCCCCAAGGGAGAGATAGCCTGTAATCCTGGGAGCGTCCATGTTAGCAAAACATTGCAAAATATGACTGCCATCAAAAACACCGGTTCCAGAAACGTGTCGTGTCTCTCTCTTTTTTTTTCAGGTGTGTCAAGGGATCGAATCATAGATGTTGCTGACACCACCGCAGCTCACCTGCCTGAAGCCCAAAATCCTACTATGAATGTCCATGTCTGAATATTGTTCAAAAGAACATGTTTGAGCGTCCATGTTAGTGGAACCTTGACGTATGTCACACTAACATGGATGCTGCAAATGAATGCACATTTTGTGTTTTTCGGATGCCCGATGCCAACGTGGACGCTCAAACCACCAAAACTGAAAAAAAGTAACAGAACCCACTAACATCGCACATCCGTACATTTTCTCAATTTTCAGCATCCATGTTAACGGTCAGGAGAGTAAGTGTAAATAAAACATGTCTAGACATCGTGGTTCCCTTCTGTTTACGTGTTGTTTCATGCCTGTGTGGCGTTTTCTCACACCTTCCGGGAATGAAATATGACCGTGGGAAGTCCCGATTTTCTAACAGGAACATCATCTACAAACTGACGTGTCTACGGTAGAATTTCACTTGCATGATTAGGCTACCCTTTAGCATAGCCAATTTTTCGTACTGTTCTTGCTCAACCACCATGGCCTGTGTTGCTGAAAACATGGCCAATCTTGGATATTTTGCAAAAAAAAACAGGTCGTTATCATCTGGTTGGTGGTCCGGTAACCATCTTGAAAAATATGAAAGTCAATGGGAAGGATAACATCCCATATATTATGAAATGGTGCATAAAATTCATGGTCCAAACCACCAACCAGTCATATTCCTGCTTAGCTGAGGACATATATCCTTCATAGTGATCCATAGTGCACAAATAAACAAGGATTAAACGACCCTTTCTTCGTTTCCCCGAAAGCTGGGCGCCGGACAAAGCACCTGCACCTGGGATATTCACTGCTGTTTCAGTGTGGGTGCCCCGCGGGGCCGCTAAGTGATTTCTGCCGCTTGCCCCGCTTGCCCCGCTTGCTCCCCTTCTAGGGAAAATAAGTGAATCTTCCTCCTTGCCCCGCTTGCCCCGCTTGCCC
>Ga0126342_10002632_pt1 | contig 28363 bp, 24 predicted proteins | sample Cyp1metagenome_FD_92528 | JGI IMG/M metagenome (GOLD analysis project Ga0126342, IMG submission 92528) | Coral microbial communities from Lord Howe Island, Old Settlement Bay, Australia - Cyphastrea 1 metagenome | ecosystem: Host-associated > Invertebrates > Cnidaria > Coral ... | reverse complement strand
CAGTATATTATATTACAGTATATTATATTATATTACAGTATATTATATTATATTATATTATATTATATTATATTATGGTATATTATATTATATTAAATTAAATTATATTATATTATATTTTATTACATTATATGATGTTATATTAAATTAAATCACATTTTTTTTAAATTATATTAAATTATATTTTTTTTTTATATCATATTATATCATTTTAAATTAAATTATATTATATCATAACAAATTATATTGTAATATATTATATGAGATTATATTATGTTATTTATGTTGTGTTATGTCATGTTATACTATATTATATTATATTGTATTGTATTGTATTGATGGTATTGGATTCCGGGAACATTTCAGACACATGACATTGAACTCGTCCAAGCTTGTGCTAGGGCACCCTGGTCATGTTTAATTCCAAAGCTGCAAAACATTCCGCTGGACTTTGCTTGCCAAAATCCTTTCCACAGTCGGGCTGCAGAAGCTGGTGTTCGCCATATGACCAGACGCAAAGACCTAGGGTGGGATGGACTGGAGGCGAAACTCTTTTTTTTGAAGGGTTTTAACAATGTATAACAATGTTAAATATGGCACAGGTGGAATCTGTCTTTGCCACTGCAGGATTGTACTGCAGAGAGCCAGCCAGAGCCACCGGTGACCGCGCCTGCACCCGGCGAGCGGTCTCGAATGCCAAATTTTCACGGCCTCGAGTGCCTTGGACCCACACACCTTCTGGTGGTTTGTGGCTGGAGGGGTGAAGAAACCTTGGCAAAATAATTCGGTTTCTCTGAGAATTGAATTACCTTTCACTCCATTGATTAATTAATCATGAATTTCCCATTAAAAGTGCATTTGCATGGTATACCGGTATACCGTATACCCCGTGTATCTATTTTCAGACACACTGTGACATGCAAGGTACCAGCTTTTTCTGCCAACAACTTGGCGAGGAGAATCTGGTCAGAATCTTCTTGGCAAATGGCGCTAGAGTTAGCGCGGGTACTTCTCGGAGGTTTGAGGAATGGGGAGGAGGTTCTACTTCAATGAGACGTGGTAAACCTGGTAAACCCAAGAGTAAATTCAGTAATTAATCCCTTCCCCCAAAAAAAACACACCCTCGAAACCATGCTTTAGTAGGGGATTTACAAGGATTTACACATCGTTTGGGACCATGTAGTAGGGGTCTTTAATATTAGGATGGGATTGGTAAACCCAGGGGTGTGGCTTAGGACTTTCCCCGTGGTGGTTTTCCTGCACGGAGCCGGAGATGGCAAATTCAGTGTGGTGATGCCCAGGGGAGGGTAGAGATGATGATGGGAATGATGGCCATCTAATAGTAATCAATGGCGTATTATAATAATAGTGTAGTAGTAGTGTAATAATAGTGTAATAATAGTGTAATCAGTAGTGTAGTAATAATGTAATAATAGTATATATCAATGGCAATCTAATAATTAATATAGTAATCTAATAGCGTAATTATATATACACTACACATATACGTATGCACACACAAAGATGATAATGATTGATTGGATTGGAGTGGATTGGATTTGATTGGGTTGATTGATGATTGATTGATGACTGATTGATGATTGATTGATGATTGACGTTGGATGATCGATGATGATCAATAGATACTTAAAAAGTAGTGATGCCATTGGAATATATATATATATTTATAATATAATATATATAATAATATAATATAATATAATATAATATAATATAATATAATATAATATAATATAATATAATATATATATAAGTGTGTGTGCAGTATTATATAATACATGGGAATGATCAACGATCAACTAGCTCTTGCGAACTTTTCTCTGCCATCGCCATGATCCGCGAGGTCATGAATTCTCAAAGCTTACCACGTCTGCTGACGAGGCCATTTCAAATTTCGGGCCCGACTGGCTGTGTGGATGGCCGCAGACCACCTGGAGGTTGAAGAAAATTGAGATTTACCCTTTGGTAATTTAATATAGCAATTTATAGTGGATTTACCTATTGCAAATGGTGATTTTCCATAGTTATGCTAGTTTACCAGAGGGTATAATAGAATTATGGCAGTGCAGTTGCTGATTATACACATTTTTGGTAATTGGACTCTTCTAGGCATGATCGCTGGCTGAATGAACATTTTTTTGTTGCATGGTTTGCCCCACGGCATTACCTCTCAACCCATATTGTAACACAATGTTCCCTGATGGCACTTTCATTTTCAAAGCTTGGGAAGTCTTTCCAGCAATCACATGCCTGAAAAAGGGTGGCAAAGTTTTTTCCCACCATCAACCCACCATCAGTTCCATCCCATCAGGAAAACTTGGATACCCGCTGGAAAGTCAGTAGGTGGGTGTTGGTGTCATCGAAAAGGTGGTCTTGTTCTCTGGCCATGAGGAATCAATCGACCTGCTTTGACCCACGGCATTGCTGGTGCCTTCCTTCTGAATACGAAAGGACTGGGATAGAGAATGGGTTGGACGAGTCTAATTAGGGTACTGTAGATGTTATATATATATATACACTATATTTTATTATATTATATATTTATTATTTATATTTTATCATATCATATCATATTATATTTTACTATATTATACTATTTTATATTACATGTTCTTACATTATATATTAAATCATATTACATATTAGTATATTCTTATTCTTATTCTTATTATATATATATATGGAAACATGTTATTTATTATTGTTATTATTATCATCATATATATATGTATATTATGGTACTCTTAGAACATTTGGAACAGGCAGACCCATTTGCATCAACAACATGGATGAAAAGACATCCACAAGGTGCAATCTCACTATGGATCAAATCCAGAAGCAGCTGCAGGGCAACTGCCAAGAAGGAAGCCCCGGAGACGTCACCAGACGCCTTCTTGGACGAGGAGGACCGAGCGCGCCGCGTGCTTGCGATGAGCGTCCATTGGCCAACCGGTTTTCCGTTCAGGAAGATTTGCGGAGCCCGATGGCCGCCTGTGATTTTGCAGATCGTTTTGAAGCAATCACAGCACCTCGGGCAGGGACTATGAACGCAGTGTGTATGGACTGAAATGACAAGTGACCATGGTTAACATGTGTTGTATAATGTCATTTGGTATATTACTGTATATGCCACACAGACACGCACGCACACACACACATATATATATATGTATAGAGATATGGAATAGTCCAATAATGTCCTATATATATATTCCACTGAAATCCAATGAATTTTCAGTGATTTTGTGAATAATTATGCGGTCATGACCTGAATCCATATGCCATTTTTTATGGCATAATATGACCATGGCATCATGGTGGGAGCACCGAGGTGATGCCACAAGGCTGGAGCGTTGGAGATCCCGTCGGCTGGACGGGAGAGCGCTTATCCAAGGCGATCTGGGATTGAATCTCATGGCGGGTCACAGATGTCTAGAGTTAGTGTTAAGGAAGAAATGATGAAATATGATGGAATTCGATAATTATAGTATATTATAGTAATCTTCTGGTAGCAACATCTATATTCAACAAAACTACAGTTGTGTCATCTGGAATACTGTAGTTTTTTGAATATAGATGTTGCTACCAGAAAAAATCGTCAAGTGCCGCAAGTTCTTCGCTCCAGGTGCACCTTTTGACGAAACACGTGCTTGAGAAGTACCACGGAGACCCCGTGCCCCAGATTTGGAAGGGGAAAGTCGTTTTCATCATGAAATTACCATGAAATAACCATGAAATAACCATGAAATAACCATGAAAAAATGGGGAACATATTGGGACAATGATATAACATGATTTTCAAGAAGACAGCATCAAGGCAAAATATGGGACTCGGGTGCCTCATCCACCGTCCAAATTCTGCTGCCCTGCTCTCCAAAAAAAATCCAACCAGTGGGACATGATGTTTTACATATTGTACATGGTCCACTTATATATTATGATACGTATTGACACGTATGATTATATTATAACGAAATTAACTAATACAATATTCCCAACAGCAGTGCTTGTTGGGTTTCAATCTGTGGGTCTGGGGCTGGTGCATCACGGATGCAAGACACCCAAAACCAGAACGGAACAACAGAACCCTGGAAGATCCTGGAAGAACCCTTTCCACTGTTGGGTCGCAAAATTGGTTGAATATGTTATGCACAGGCGTGTTAATATACTATATTTTAATAATTATTATGGACTCATGCAGTGTAATATAAATGTTTATGTAACTATAAATATAAATGTATATATGATTAAGTATATTTCATGATTTTATGTATAATTATATATATATGTATATATATATATTATGTATATGTGCTTATGTGTTTTCAATATATATATATATATATATGTATGTATGTATGTTTGTATACATATGCGCTATATACAGTATATGCGTCTATTGCACTGCTTTGGCGCCGCTTCCAGGCGCGTGTTTCACTGACGGGTCAATCAGCTGGTGGTGCTGGAGCCTGGCGATTTGCAGCGGAGTATGGGGAACTGTGGTCTTCGGTCTGGGCCTTAGGGGTTTCCATGGTCATGGGGGATCCCCCAATAGCTGGATGCTTTGTAATGGAAAATCATATCTAAGGATGATTTAGGGGTACCCCCATTTTTTGGAAATCTCGATATATATATATATGTATAATTATATAGTAATCAATATGAGATCACACCACACCGTTACTCTCCTGTACACTTGCATTTGCAATAGGTTCATATGTAAGTGTCACATTTGTTGTTGCTCTTTTAAAGTGGCATGCATGAACAAGTTCGCAGCAGTTGGTGCAATGATGGGATTTTGTTTTGCAGATTCTGACTTTGGGGGCCCCTTAGCTTCAATTGCGCAGCTACGCATATGTTTAAAGAGTCTGTCAGTGGCCCGACATTGTCACAGTGGGCTAACAAATTATACCTGATGTTCAGAACAGGTCTTCCAATGATTCCCCCGATTCCAACCGGTTTCTTGTCATATCTTGTCATCGCGGGTATGGATCAGTGGCGCGTGGCACGTTGGTTCCCATAGTCTCAGGTCTCCGTGGTTTGTGCTCCGGCTCCACCCCAGCTGGCTGAGAGCCTGGAGAGGGTCTTAGAACTGGTGGGGTTGGACGGTTGGACCATGTTAAGCCCCAAATTGATCTTGGAGTCAAGGGCCCAAGATGGCCCGGCGAGTCGAGACTTTCAGCGATTTTGCAGGAGAATCTTCAGATCTGGGTTGTTGGTTGGACAGGCGAGTTGGGGCATCTTTTTAGAATCCGACGTTCTTTCGGATGACGCAACTAGACATTCAATTGTACATTGTAAATCATTGTAATGCGCTGAATGATGGGTGCGGGTGACTTCCTATGAGGGCCCTATGACTGCTTCCCTAGAGGCGATGGAGAGATGGGCAATGATGATCTCGTGGAGGCTGGATGGGTGAAAGGCTGACCGTGATGCCTTGCATTTGCGGCATTGTTTCAACAGAGGCTCTTAAGAGACGAACATCTGGATCCGTGCGGTACACACGCTACACGAATCTTGGCAAAAAATAAAACCATGTCTCGAGGTATCAGTTTGCATCCTGAGTTAATATGTTTTTTTTGTTGCTTTGTAGGCACTTATACATTACCTGTGCCAGATGCGCAGAGAAAGAGAGAGAGAGGGAGAGAGACAGACAGAGACATAAAGACCTGGACCTTCCAAATCCTAGGAAATTCACGGAATTCTGGGAAGCGACATCCTTTTTGTTGAGCAAAACGATGTCAAATTGATCAAAACTCTTTACTTGACTGAATTTCCTTGAAGTTCAATGACTTGTGGATGTCGCAGGCTACAAGGTTCTGCATGACATGTGGATTGATTTTCAGTTTTTGACCTTCAAAAATGCCAAGAATTACCCGCAAAACTCCTGCAACATCCTGCAACAAGTGTCAAACTCCCGCAAAAAAAGTCAAACTCCTGCAAATCCCAAAAAGTCATGCAACCGAATTTTCTGGAACACAACTGATCGAATCATTCACTGCAAAACAAATGCAAGGTCACTGAGAAATTCGTTGAAACTCCTGAAATTCTGAACTATACTAGAAAGCAAGAGATGCTAGACATTTCCCGGAAACAAATGCTCCAGGGACATTAGAATCAGAAGCGCCTGACTCACAAATCACTAGTAATGGACCCAACATGTTTGTTTCCGGTAAAATGTCACCGATTATCACAACATGTGGGGCTAATGGTTAATTCGACAGGTAAGCAGTGGAACCTTCTGCCAAATTAAGTAGAGCATTTTTCCTCATGCAATCCCTTCCCCCTAATATTGGACAAAGTTCCAGACGTTCCAGAAACCACGGTTTAGTAGTAGGGGATGATTTATCAGATAGATAGATAGATAGATAGATATATATATATATATATACATATTATATAATATAATGTATATAAGTATATATATATAATGTATATATATATAAGTATATATATAATATGTATATATATATTATATTTAATGTAATATATTCATAGTTCTAGCATAATCACTAATATTTGGGACATTTCGGGACCATGGGATGGGTTTTTATACGGGAGCGTTAACTTAGGAAAGCGCCGCCACCCCCAGATCCACAGTATCGCTATATGTTGGGCCATGGAAGTTGCTTGGCTTCAATGAACATGATGCATATGATGCATCGATGAGCTCATATGATAATACTGTGGATGGAAGAAATCCGAAAACCAGGCAGGGTAACTATTGGGAACTATAAAACATTGTAAATAATGGGATTACAATGGGATAAACCATCTATTAACTGGTGCAGGATTTCCTCCATCCACAGTATCAATATCATGTAATCGTCATATTAATGCTTGCGTATGCATATATTTCTGGACTCTATAGATATGTATAGAATTGTATAGATGTATAGAGATTATGTACATGGCCATGGCTCATATGGTGTAGGCCCCAATCCATAGCAAGTACCCATGATCCATTACATCTCTGAGGGATATGATCCATACCCGTGATCCATGCCCAAAAATGACAAGTTGTACTAACCAAACCAGTTTTCTACGTAACTCACTGTCCCATACCTCCGGATCACAAAGGAGAACCATTCAGAAACCCGTTTTTTGAGATACCCGTTTCTTGTGTGCGGTATGATGCATTGATGAGATTTGGCCATGAGATCCTTGTTTTGTTGTTCGATTGTTTTCTTGAGGCCTGACAGCAGGCGTTTGACCGAAATCGCTATGCCTGGAACCATAATGGATATACGCCAATATTTGTAATTGTATCCATTTGTTTGATGTTGTCCCCGTCATGCTGCTTTCAACATGGAGTTGACGAGCAGTGTTAAAGTTATATAGAGGATTGTAGAGGCTTAGAGCGCCGCATCATCTACTGATGTCGTCAGCAAGTCTTTCCTCAACAGGTTTTGGTTTCTCCGGCACCAGTTGCCCCAATATGATTAATGGCCAAAGATGCAAAACCATGTTTTTTTCTTTGCACCCCATCTCGGAGAGATTCAAATCATCCTGAGGTTATGATTTGATCTACCGAGACCCCCGGTTGTGGCAGTGGGCACTGGCGCAAAGACGCCCCATCGCCATCAAAGCATGGCAACAGTAGATTTATTTATGTTGTTTAGGTATGTTTAGGTGTTCAATTTACTTTCGGCCGATGACTCCCAACATCGGTGCAGCCAAGAAACCGAGACGGCGGCCCAAAAGTGCTGGGATCTTTCAAGAATTCATTAGATGAAAAGCACTGACTGAGAATTTCATTTCAAATAAATCTAGCACATTGCCAACCAAAATATCAAGAACACTTTATTTGGCTTACAGTGATCGGACCCTGCTACTTTTGCATGGAGTTACAAACCCACACAAATCTGAATGCCCTCAAGTAACTACGTTTATCATGGCTTATCTACGAGTTGAATGGGCTTTTTTATTCCCGCTTAAGTATAGCTGGAAGCAGGGCCCATCTTTGTGAGCATTGCTGTTGTGAGATGCTGTGCCACTGGAAGATTCGTGACTGGCATGTTGCCAGGACCCAACATGTTTGGAAGCCCTGCTGCAAAAAGGCTTAGCGCAACTTGACCCAAGTTGGACATGATCCGGGGAAGCTCTCAAATTTCATTTAGAACCCTGAAGCTGCTGGAATATCATTCTGACACACCACGGTTTCAGATTGTGAAACGCAACGTTGTAGGCCCCTAGAAGGGCTGCGCTAGCATGTCAGGTCATGGGCTGCTTCTCCGCAAGGTAGGTTTGACAGACGGACGCCAGGTACAGAATGGTACAGAAAATCCGAGACCGCCACATAGATTAAAGATTTATTTTCATGTTTCCAGCTATGTTTCGCTCACAAGTGAGGAGTTTGTGCCAAGGTTGTTGGAGCTCGGCAGACCTTCTGAAGCAGAACATATTTTACAGGAGCGGATTTCCAGCAAACCAAGGGCCACGATGCAAGCCATTCATAGCCACAAAAACGGAAATGGGCATGGTCTCCTGCGTGAAGGGACGACCAGTAGATCCTCTTAGATCCATGATTTGGACCAGCTTCGCTGCCACGACTTCATTGCCTTTCGGTAAACGTGTGTTGATTTGCATTATCGGGTGTGCTGGCATGTAATTATTCCTCATAGTTCTGATTCAAACAAATTCAAGAAACCTTGGCAGGAGGGACTTCAAGCAAATGGCAGTGCAGTTCTGGCACGTTCTGCTCCGGAAAGTCAAGAGGCACACTGTGGACTGTGTAGTGCTTCCTGTAGGGAACAGGCAGTATGCACAACTGTATACAACTGTATCATTTTATGGTGCAGCATGGTGCGGCATGGTGCGGCATGGTGCGGCATGGTGCGGCATGGTGCGGCATGGTGCGGCATTGATTGCAGAGCCCCCTGGTGAGTGAGTGGTCACCTGCATTGCCCGAGAGGGTCCTAGGCCTTTGTTGTGTGATCGCATCGGTTCGGAGGTTCTGGATCAGCTGGAAACTTTCTTGCAAGACGAGGCTTTGCTTCAGAAGGCCGCAGATCTCTCCAATGGCTCTGTTTGAGACCGACGAATCATTTCAGGGAGACACTCAAAGACGTTTGCCGTTGAAGAACTGTAGCTAGGTGCATCTAGGTGCCCCCTAGCTGGAAACACTGAACGAGACGCCCCATTCATGAGCTTCTTGGTTGGTTTGCCTGAACGGGACCATTATGGACCATTTGCCAGGTTCAAAAGCTCCGAGAGACTGGCAATGAGCATGTGCGACAAGGCAGAGCCCTTTGTCAATTCTTGTCTCCTTTCTATTCCTTTCTTGGCTACTCTACGCATGTTCCCAGCTGGAGGGCAGTACGAAGCTGCAGCTTGGTGTTACGAGGATTGCCTGCAGGCTGGGCGATGTGAAAATGCCTTGAACATCCTTGAACATCAACTATTCCCCGGGAAAAAAACGAGTAATTGGGGAAGTTTTGATCCATCATCCTCCACATCCGCAAGAAAAAAGGCTCCACTCTTCCGACTGACCAGAATTCTTGGCATCGCTGCATTCGCGACATTCGAACAATCAAGCACCAAAGCTTCTGAAGCCAACATAAGGCAACACCCAAGAGGATCATGTCATGCGATGCCCTTATAAATCTTATCATGTGTCTCAAGTAATTGGAGCTCCCAGACACCAATGCCGAATAATTTGTGCTCAAGCCAAGGCCAAACATCCAGCCTTATCATGTCCTATCATTGTTGAGCCACGGGGATAGCGCCACTTCACACGGGAAACCTAGTGGAACAACTGTAGAAATCTGTAGAAAGGATGGTGGAGAATGTGGAGAGAAAACTGAACAAAATTGAACGAGTAATGCTGGTACTGCGCAGCAGTCAGCCCCTAGACCGCTTGACCTCCCTTTAAAGCTGCAGGTTCTTTGGGGCGGGGGCGCTCAGGAAAAAGAGTGCGTAAAGATAGAAACGCGCTGACGTGCCCAATTCATCCCAATTCCGCAGTGTGTCCAGTTGGGGGGAAGTTTCTTAAGAATTTGTAGATAGCTTGGTTACACACCGATAAAATGATGGGGCCTTCATAATCAGAATAGCGGCCAAGTTATCGAGCTGAGGCAAGGACTTGATCTTCCCATCAGAGGTGGCGGAACGAGCCAAACGTCCATGTCGGGGTCCCCTGGTTGGACCACAGCGGCAGCTGCTATTGCTTTCGGTGACAGGTGTCTTTCCCATGGCAACTCATGGTCCAAGAGTCTGAGGACTCGCAAGTGCTATCGTTTTCAGTCATTTTGAGATGTTGTTTAACAATTATAGCCCCTTTACTTCATTTGCTTCACTATACTAACGAATTACATCTTCCATTTTGCGCTTTGACTTGCATGATTTTGCACGATGTTTAGGACCACCTCCTTACACCTCTACCAGATCTTACCAGCCATCAATTCAGGCACAGGCCTGTGGCGACAAATTCGCTCGGCGGAGACTGCAGTGGTCACCAACCTGCCGCTGATCCCAGAATTGTCTGGAGAATTTACGGATATTGGCGATTGAACACACTGTATTTCCAGCAGGACCGCGCAAGGCAGTGGCGGAAGTTTCAAAGATGGGACACTATAGGAGAGGTGAGCTGTTGTGATGCATGGATGGTAGAGTGAATCCACTGATGGACCGAAAGGTGGTTGGAGTTGTGTTTTTTGGAGTGGTTACAATGGTTGCAGTGGTCACCTCAACCACAACTGCTGGATGTAGTGTGGTGTAGTGCAGTTGTAGCTGTAGTTGTAGTGTAGTGGAGTTGTAGTCGTAGTGTAGTGTAATTAGTGTATTGTATTGTAGTTGCAGTTGTAGTTGTGGTGTGGTGCAATGAGTCTAGTGTAATGTAACGTAGTGTAGTGCAGCGTGCTATAGGGTTCTGTTCTGTAGTAGTGTGGTCTAGTGTAGTGTTGTCTTGTAATGTCTTGTATAGTGTAGTTGTAGCTGCAGTTAGTCAGTGTAGTGTAATGCAAATACTGTAGCGTAGTGTTGTGTAATGTAGGGTAGCTGCAGCTGTAGTTGTAGCCTAGTTTAGTGTAGCGTAATGCAATTAGTGCAGTGTAGTGTAATGTAGTGTAGTTGTAGTTGTAGTTAGTGTAGTGTAGTGTACTGCAATTAGTGTAGTGTATTGTAATTAGTGTACTGTAGCGTGGTTTCTTTGCATATGTCTTTGTAATTGTCGTGGGGTGGTGTGGTGTAGTTCTAGTTGCAGTTGTAGTTGTACTTGTCTATCTATCTATCTATCTACCTATCTATCTATCTATCGATCGATCTATCTATCTATCTATCTGTCTATCTATCTATCTATCTATCTATCTATCTAATTCTATCTATCTATCTAATTCTATCTATCTTTCTATCTGTCTATCTATCTAAATCTATCTATCTAATTCTATCTATCTAATTCTATCTATCTAATTCTATCTATCTAATTCTATCTATCTAATTCTATCTATCTATCTATCGATCGATCGATCGATCTATCGATCGATCGATCGATCGATCTATCTATCTATCTATCTATCTATCTAATCTATCTAATCTATCTTATCTATCTTATCTATCTTATCTATCTTATCTATCTTATCTATCTTATCTATCTTATCTATCTATCTATCTATCTATCTATGTACCGATCGATCGATCTATCTATTTGCCCACCTGCAAGTTTGAAAACGAAGCTACTCTGCGAGACTTCCTCAATTTTTGAACTTGACAACATCAGAAGCGCAGCAATTCTGCGAGACTTTCTCAATTTTTGAACTTGACAACGCCAAAAAACGAAGAAATTCTGCGAGACTTCCTCAAATTTTGAACTTGACAATGTCAAAAACGAAGCTGCGAGACTTCCTCAATTTTCGAAGTTGACAATGTCAAAAACGAAGCTGCGAGACTTCCTCAATTTTCGAAGTTGACAATGTCAAAAAAGAAGCATTTTTGCGAGACTTCCTTCAAACATGCAAAGTTGAGTGCAGAGCTGGCGGCCTCGTGCCAATGCGTTTTGTGATTTTTCCACTCCATCTGTGTAAAGTGCTGCGCCTGCCACGCAAAAGTGATGCCAGCTCATACTTGTACGAAGTGCTGCACCTGTCACGCAAAATCATGTCAGCAAACCTAAAGATTTGATGCTCCAAAATGCAACCCCCCTCAGGAAGTCAGCGCCCTGACCTCCGAACATCTCTGATGAACATGTCTCTTGTAGCGCGCCTGCCACGGAAAATGCATCTTTACAGATCCTCTTCAAATGCCCCACGCTTGCCATCGTTTTTGGAAATGCTACAAAACCTTCACGTTTTGCTCACTTTATCTCACTTTTGACAAGGTCCACAATCCCTTGCGCCTGCCACGCGAAACGACATCTGAACGTCCAAAAGTGGTCCGAGCATGTGGTGTTTTTATGTGTTTTTCACATTTTGACTTCGAAATGTGCTTCGCGCCACAACGGCGTGCACTTTTTCGACCTTGGAACTTCCAAAAGTGGCGCAAACGTGAGGTGTTTTTAGCTTTTTCACTTGCAAATGTGCTTCGCGCCACAACGGCGTGCACTTTTTCGACATCGTAACTGCCAAAAGTCCGGACCTGGTGTGCTTTGTACATTTTGACTTCGAAATGTGCTTCGCGCCACAACGGCGTGCACTTTTTGGATTTATTAGACATCTCAACTTCCAAAACTGGTCCGAACTCGCGGTGTTTTTAGCTTTTTCACTTGCAAATGTGCTTCGCGCCACAATGGCGTGCATTTTTTCGACATCTCAACTTCCAAAAGTGGTCCGGAGCTGAGGTGTTTTACACATTTTGACTTGGAAATGGGTTTCGCGCCACAACAGCGTGCAATTTTTCATCTCTCATCTGGCCAGCGAGCCTACTTTTCGAGCCTCCGGAGCCACAAATCATTGGAAAAACACAAAATTTTCTTTCCTCTGACCCTTTCTCTTCTCTAATTTTCTTTCTTCTTCCCTTCTCTTCTCTGACTCTTCCCACCCCTGCTTTTCCATCTGTCCATATAGTCGGAAGTTTGACTTCTAAATTTCCGTCGGGTTTATATATGTATATACATACTTATATATATATATGTATATATATGTATATATATGGAGGGATCATACAATATGGAAAGCAGTGGGGATTGTCCGTTAAAACACACTTGCTATGTCAGTCGGGGAAAGTTTTTAAGGACTTGAAGTGGGAGCATCCTTTGCACTTTCAACCAATGGAATTATGAATCGAGGAGGTGAACGAATTGGTTATATATCTATATAATGTTTATGCGTAAAGTTTTTGCTGAAATTCCATGACGCGGGTGCTTTAGCCTCAATCAAGAAAACTAGAGTGACAACTGAATGCAAATTCGAAACGCGGCAGAATATTCGGTCTCAATTACAAGGAGGCAGTTTTTCTGTCTCCATTTTCTACATCAACAGATGACTCCTAGGCTGTTCTGAGGTGTCCTCTTTAATTGCCTTTACCTTGGTGACCGTTAGGAAATGTGTCTTTCGAATGGTCTATCTCGGATATGTTGGTTCAAAGTTGGTTCCCGTACCTGGTACCTCAAAGTTCCTGAGCATGCATGTCATAACCTATCAGTGTGAACAATTTCACCCGAGTCATTGAGGTGTGTGAGTCTTTCAGATGAACAATGCTGGGGTATTGTGAAAAACAATAAACTCAGGTCACTTTGCTGCCTGCAGGCCGGCTGTTCAAACTTTTGGGACCACACGACTTAGTTGCGAGAGTCTCCAAACTCACGTCCAGCCCAGGGGCAAAAGGACTGGGCGCCTAGCCCTGAGCGTGCGATACAGCCAACCACTCAGCCCCAACACGTTGGCGCGCATCCTTTGAAGATAAAGAACATGTTGAACTAGAGGAGTGCATGGATCAGTCCAAAAACAGGACCAAAAATATGAGATTTTCGGGGAAAATCGCAGTGGCCGCGTGGCCCATCCAGGCTTTGCACAATTGCCCTGACCTACGATCCAGAGCACGTGAAGGCTCCAGACAGAGACAGGGTCAGAACCATGTCCCATGTCAGAACCTACAGGGGAAGGTGCTTGTTCCTTCATCCTGATTCTAATGACTCTAATGACTGGGCAATTTTTTTTATTGATGTTCAACATCTCTCGGCCTGCTGTCATCATTTAATTGGATGAAGTCACTGCCACCCAGGCTCCAGCTGTCCCCCTGATTTCTGATCTGTGAGGCCATGCGTCGCATGGGCCATGCCTATTGTGCACTGCATCATTATGAGGAGTCTGGCGGTTCACGATCTGGTGGGATTTTTCATGGGATTTTTCTGGGTTCCGATTCAGTTCCAATCGGCATCGGCAGAGCTGATCGATTTAGGGCAGTTTCTGGACGACTTTGGTGGATCCAGCGCAGTTTGCCGTGGTTTTTTTCGAGCGAAGGATGCGGAGGCAATACTCACATCAGCGGTGCGGCAGCGGCCAAAGGATGCCGCTCTCCGCCAGGACTGCGGCCAAAGGATGGCTTTGTCTTTCAGATGCGCCATGAAAAACGAAAAACCATTAAACATGTACCCTCTGGTGAACTAACATAGCAATGGAAAATGGCCATTTATAGTGGATTTTCCCATTAAAAATGGTGATTTTCCATTGCTATGTTAGTTCACCAGAAGGTACAGGAAAAGTCAAACGTTGAGAAGTCAAGACCTTAAAGCGACTCTTGCCGCCTGTAGAGCCCTGCTTCGGGGACCATCAAACCTATTTTTTTTCCAAAATAGGTTTCAACTTGATGATTTTCACAGGGTCGCAAGGTTGACAGACATGCTGGAGATGGTTTATCTCTATTGTAATTATACAACCCTAATACTTACGATTAGCAGACTAACAACAGCATAGTATGTATAATAGCCAGACCACCAGCTAAACACTTTGAAACAACAGTCATTTCACCTTGCTTACATTGTAGACTTTCAACTTCCACATCAACTCTTCTCTCCTGTGAATTTGGATACGACCATTCGCAAAAATAATTAATATCCCATACTTGTCATGTACTTGAATTTGTTTTATGGGGATATGGGATATTACTCATGATCTTACTGATATAATGTGTGATTAGCCCGAACATGCGGTTGGTTTATGATCGTCATTTTTCATCATTCCTCCATGGCCTTAGGCCATCTTGGTCCATCTTGGTACTCGTAGGACCTGGAGCGTGCACGGAGTCAAGCCGACGATGTGCGACGCCGGGCCAAGGATTGGGAGCGTGAGGTGCGGCATCAACTTACCCTCTGGTACCTGGGTTCCCTAGGAAAATGATCTACGAAGATCTACAAATGAGTCGCGTTCCAAACCCTTGCGTTCATGTTTAGGAAGCCCCTTGGTGCCTCTGGTGAGCGTAAGCCAGCGTAAGTTCAGCGTAAGACAAGTATCCGCGTAAGCAAAACCTGCGTGCGCGTAAGCAAAACGTAAGCACCGGCGTAAACATTTCCTTGATTATTTGGTGCTAGGATACAAGACATTTAGAATGGCTCAAATGGTGGGTTTGCGACATCTGAATGTTGCTGTAGTTTACAGGAGGGTAATTCAATATATGAATGGGAATAGAATTGGGATATGATATGATGTAATGGGGATTTTTAACCAACCCCAACCCTCACTGGGGATATACTGGGGACATTATAATATTTTTTCTAATATACTCAACATAGATCAGCTATGGAACATCACCATTTTCGGTAAATCATCGAACTAAATGGGTGGTTTTATATACACATAGCCTATATATGTTGGATTGCAAGTGGGTAAACGCACATGATACCAATATCAAATGATACTATCCCCCATATAACATAGACCCTGCCAGATAGGGGATTTGGAAGATATGCTTCCTTTAGAATAGGTAATTCATGGTAATTCATGGTAATTCTCAAGGTCTGCACTACGTTCAGACTTTAAGTTGGCATGGTAATTCGTCATCTGTGACCCCAATCAGCCGCAGAATCTCAGTGAATCTCGATGAATCTCGCCCCTGATATCCCCATTTTTGTTCGGGAGGTTTTTATGGTCCCCACGAAGCCCGCCAGCGATTGTATAAATCTGGCGGTTGTTTTGGAATGTATATCTAACGATCCAGGTCTTGGAAATGCATTTGGCAGATATTGGCAGCAATTACTAAAGAAGTAGAACAGAAAAAGAGTCAAATTATCAGGTTGTTCAATCGGCAGCTGCTAGAACTTCTTTTATTCTCCCCATGGCATGGAAATGTGTCCACAAAATGTGCCGGCCTTGGCAGCATTTTCATCTTATGTGTCAGGCTGAGCCTCTCAGCTTGACAGCCACTGATCAATGGATTGGTTGAAGGGAAATTTTACAGGAAAGCCCATATTTAATGGGAAAATCGATGGTTTCCTGTAGATTTTCCCTTAAACCAATCCATTGAGACAGCCACTGAGTATTGGGAGGCCTTCCGTGACATGTTTGAGCGACTGCCGGGAGGTTTCGCCACTCCAGAGGCCCGGCGACCGAACGGAACCGACGGTCGCTCAAGCGGTTTGAAAGATATACCCTCTGGTAAACTAACATACTGTAGCTATGGAAAATGGCCATTTATAGTGGATTTACCATGATTTACCCATTATATAAAAATGGTGATTTTCCATAGTTATGTTAGTTTACCAGAGGGTAAACCCCAGATGACTACAGCCATGAGTGTGGTACAGCATGGTAAAATATGGTAAACCTAATCATAAACCATCCCAAATTGGGCTCAAAAAACCCATGACCCCACCGTGAGAAAGTGAGAATGACATATGCTGGAGGTCCGAGGCACAACTGCTTGGCCTGAGTCGCAGTTCCCAACACCGCTGCTTGGCTCCACAATGTGTCAGGATATGGCCCAGGGGACCGCAGGCGATCTATTCGCTATCTATTCGTTTCAAAATGGTGGTTTGATTGGACAAAAAAGGGAGATCAGTGGCAAATATATGCAAATATGGGGATGCAGTGGGGTATTATTAGAATAAATATAGTACCCATAGGATCCATGGTGCTGCTATATATGGTAACATGGATCCCATCAATATACCCCCTTCATGTTAGCATATATACCAGCACCATGGATCCTATGGGGTAAAACTCATCGCCATGAAACGTGGCAAGCTGGGAAATCCCCGTGGTGGGAACATCTTATCGAAGTCACAGGGGGGATTTTCATGGGATTTTCCGGTTGGATCACCAGAGGCTAACCATGGCAATTTTAGGGCCTTTGACCATATTTTGACCATATTTTGATATTTTGGCCATATCCACTATGGCTTCATGGATGATTGATATGCATATATTTTTTTTTTCATTCTTTGAGGAGAGGTATGAAGAGAAAGGGGGGTTCTTTCCCTGAGGGTCATGGTGGTGATCTCCGAATCGCGCATGAATACATGTTAAAACTGTTAAGATATACTTGTAAATACTTGTAATCATAACTCTTGATTATTAATTAGTATTTATGATTTATGATTGGTAATACTGTATATATATATAATATACTGTAATCACATGCCCTATATAGCATTAAACTGCCGTGAACGTTGAAATGACATCCCGCCCTTTTCACGGCCAAGGCAGAGGTGCCTCGGAGCTGACGAGGCCAAGTCATGCCAAGTCACCATGGCTTTCAATACGAAATCCATGGGTCGAATGACTTGCATAATTTGGAGGTACCGACCCAGTTTAGGAAACCTATGGAAACCTTCATATGGTCAGATGTGGTCCCGCAGTTGGATAAATCATGCTGAACATCACTTCCGGTTTTTTCGGCGGTGTGCGCTGTGATTTTGCAAGCAGGTGGATGACTATGTCGCACATCTTTCAGAGAGCCTCCAGCAGGACGCAATCATACATACTTGATCATACTTGTGTTTTTGGGCAAGAGAGTATGTGTATAAGCAGCCTGGATTGTTCTCATGTCTTGACTCGCAGATATGTTGGATGGCCATAGAGTGCTGCTGAATGCTGTGGATGTGTGGATATTTAGTCACGGTTCCTACCACCAAGCGCGCACGGTTGGATTCCCCAACGTTGAAGCAGACCAAATCCAGCAGCGCAGATATGAGGAGGGTGAAGCAGCTTACATCATGGAATTGTGCAGCTCTCAGGGAAGCATTCACAGAGCGCAGTCGCAGTACCCAAGCTGTGCCAACTGCGGTTTCAAAAATATCTCCAAGACAGTCATGGACTCCTGACCTTTGACAGTACTGTCTTGACAGAACCATTGTTCAGCAAGATTCAGCAAGGAATTCAATATTTTTATTCCGTACAGTTTCAAGTGTCAGTTGCTCAGCTTTATTTGGCAGCTTGAGGCTGTACACGATAAGACATGCTGTCGAGATGCAGCCACTTGCTTAGCTTGAGTCATCATGAGTCTCTCATGAAGATGAGTTGAGGACAGTTGAATGCTTTTAACTTTTCATCTGGAAAGGGGTTGTGGTCCTCCATGTAGTCGCAGTCGCCTCTCAGTTCATTTTTTGAACTCCTGGCCCCTAAAACCAGTCCCAAGTCTCACTTGATAAGCTTTACGGCCCTCTCGACATGTGCACTGCTGAGTGTTTTTCCATATTTTTCATATTTTCCATATTTTCCATATTTTTGCTAAATATTTTTCCATATTTACCTGACATGATTTTTTCTCCGTCCGGCCCCTAGTGCTGGCCCTCAGACGTTAAGGTTTGGTGAAGGTTCTGGAAAGCAGCTGGCCAGGATTGTGCCACTGGTGCAGGCTGAGATGGACGAAGCAGCCATCCGTCAGAAATGCTGGGACCCATAGGATCCATGGTGCTGCTATATATGGTAACATTTACCATAGAAATAGTGGATTTTCCCATTAAAAATGGTGATTTTCAATAGCTATGTTGAATTACCAGAGGGTATATGGTAACATGGATCCCATCAATATACCCCAGTCATGTTAGCATATATACCAGCACCATGGATCCGTCATGGGATAGAGAGACCCATGAGAGACCCATGAGAGACGGCACAAACGTTGCGGCAGTGCACCTGAAGCCGCAGGCACTCACTCGCAGCCCGGGATTGGTAAAGAGCCATGAGCCGGGCAAGGCTGGTACGTTCTGGGAGTTCTTGAAGAGTCATCATGCCATGACAGGTCAGTGAAACATGCTGAAATGCGGGGAATGTCAATCATAAGAATTAATCACATAAATCTGATTTCATCATATAATTAATATTATATATTGCACACACACATAATATATATATATGAATATGTGTAATTTGTATGTGTGTGTGTTTATCAGAGTGTATTCAGCATTGTTGTTCTTTTATACATTATACATGATATATATATATATATTCATCACTATTTGTCATTATTGATCATCATTATCATGCGCCCATTTGGCCAACCATTTGCCTCACTGTTCCCCGTGATGCAGGGGCAAAGGTGCTTAGCGTCTCGCTTGACTGGCTTGACACCGGAACCTGCGGGCATTCGCCTTGTGTTCACGATGCTCCGAAATGACTATTTGGAAGAATCCATGGTAGTAGATGAAAATAGGTGAATTCACTCCCGAAATAGCCATTCCAATAGCCAGCTATAATGCTGATTAATTTTCAGACAATCCCATATCCCATCTAATGTTCCACCTAAAGAATGGCCATGTGCGAAATGTGTGATTTACTGGGGGCTGATAGGGTGCTTTGAAAAGCATCTCAATAAAAGTGAATAGCAAGAAAAAAAAAACGAAGCAATGGCGACCTTGAGGAGCGATACCTCGTCAGATTGATGACCATTTTTCATCAGTACGGTATGTTTTGACCGTAGCACATTGATCTTCAATACCAATAAGGATAATAAGGCCTTCGTACTTCGTATAGATACCTCATCCAGGTGCTGCCCTTAATGGCTGTTGCTGACCTGACCTGGCAAGTCCAAACCCGGTTGCCAACAGGGTCGAGCAGCTCGACCAAGTAAGTTGTCAAGTCTTCAATGGTTTGACCTTCCGAGGATGATGGCAGTTGTGGCAGTTGAATACGTTTGATTGAATTAATTATAGGCAAATCATCATAAATCATCATAAATCATCTATAAATGGGCCATTTTCCATAGCTATGTTAAAGAAACCAGAGAGGAATTTATAATCAAAATGAATGCTGGTATTGTTCACAACAGAAATTCATGGTGGTTCAGCTCCAGCTCCCGCGAGGAGCAGCCTCTGCATGACCGCGATGAATCGGTGGTTTTTTGGCTGCAGCCGGCAGCCGGATGAAGCTTGGCATGTGTGATTTGCTCTTCCGAGTCTCATTGCATATAAAAATCTTACTAAAAAACTTGACATTGCGATACTATGCCTGTATCTATCGCTTTCCACACAGATGGCTTTGCGATTGCTTCGCCGAAAACGGTTCTCCTTCAGCTGTGCCTTTGTGTGAGTCACTAGGACTCCAACGTTTTATTCGAGAAGACTTGGGTATGCGGAATGCTACACAAAAGGATAAGTTTCCGGAAGTGCATACGCGCGCACATAGATCACATCAAAGTCGATTAAAAGCTGTAGATTGAAAACGGTTTGGTACCCTCCTGCAAACTAACAGTTCGATGTGGAAAAGCCACCATTTGCAGATCATCTTCCTGGGTTTTCCCGGGGGGTTCCCACTCGTCGCCAAGGCTTTTTGCCACCAGCTACGGGCACAGAAGAAGATCTTTTTGGACGAGCTCCAGTCCCAAAAGATGCAGAAGGATAGTTTTTCGCAGGGCCATGGGGGTTCTTCTCACACCAGAGAACACACACACATGTATATATATAATATGCATTATATATATAATATGCATTATATATATAATATGCATTATATATATATTATATAATATTATATAATATAGTATAATATTATATAATATAGTATAATATTATATTATATTATATTACATTATATTATATTATATGTATAAATTATTTGCATATGTATACACATATGTGTGTGTGTGTCTATTTGTCTCATTGTTCATTATTCTTTGTCATGCATTTTTTGATTGCATACATCATTGTATATATATATATTTCATTTGTATCTATAATATACATATATATATATACTTATCATTTGTGATCATGTATTTAGTGATATTGAGGCATCGATTTTTTCGAAATGAAATTGGGAAGCAGTAGCAATGGGTGGCAATCCGGCCAGGAGATCCTTTGGGAGGCCTGCCAGTTTGACGATGTCCAAAATCAGTCTGTACACGGATGGCGGGTTTTGCTCCCAGTTGGAGGTCCTCATATTGTACACAAACATATGTACAGTATATATATAAATACACATATATTACAAACACATATATATATATGACATGTGTAAGTGTATATCATTTACCACAGATATCTAGAATGAATTTGTATATGTGTGTGTAAATTGACTGGTAGATACTGTAGATAACTGGCCTAGAGGGCCTAGTGACCTGATTCGGTCAGTTGCTCCACAGGCACCGTGGTCCTGCCAGACAGAGCATTCCTGGCAGCGCCCCCAGCTGAACCTCGAAATCAATAGATCCACCGATCACCAAACCAGAGTACGTTTTCGGACGATTGTGAGAGGGAAGGGGCCATAGAAATGCCATTATTTGACTCATATCTTATCATCATTCTATGCCATTCTGCTCCCTTTCCCCGTAGGCAATGTGTGCCTTTAGTTCGACAAGGAGCATGGGTAGCAGGCCGGGTTTCATTTTTTGAGACAGGAACATGTCCAAAAAGTCATCGCATGCGCATTTGAAGGCGGTTTCTTTGGGGCAACCAGCGAAGTTCTGTGTGAGCCTCAGCCATCTCCAAGGGGCATCGATTGACAGGAATCCAGATACAGATTTGCTTGAGCTGGTGTCCTGGTCGTGTGGAAACACCACTAAGGGATAGCCCGGTGCCAATTGTGGCAGGGAGCACCCTGTTGGCTCCAAACAGTTTTGGGATGTTTTAGGTACTCGACGGCTGGGAGGTGGAACCAGGGGGAAAGGTTTCATCGTCGATTTCCCGGTCATCCATAAAGTTTGGCTCAAGATCATTGCGAGGAACCCATATGTTTGCAATGATTGCAATGTGGATCCTGCAGTGTCTCTGCAAGCTGCAGGATTGGAAGAAGGAGACCACCTGACAGCTGTTGCTGTAGAGGCAAAGATAGCGACAGCAGGAAGGGCTTTCGCAGTGTTCTGCTCTGGAGGTAACCAGGTTGTCTCGTGGGGCGCGCGCTCCAGGTTATGGTGGTGACAGCTCTGAAGTAGCAGATTCAAGGAACGGAGTGCGCATTTGCTGCAATCCTGGCGGATGGGTCAGTCGTGACTTGGGGCAATCCACATTTTGGTGGTGACAGCTCCAAAGTCCGGGATCAGCTCGAAGATGTCCAGCAGTTTCAAGCAACTCTGAGCTCATTTGTCGCTATCCTGGCAGATGGATCGATTGTGACTTGGGGCGATGAAGATACTGGTGGTGACGTCGCAGATTGGTTTGAATATGTGTAGTGACCAGATTGGCGCAAAGCCGCCCTGCAGTCGAGAATCCTCGAGTGTTTTGGTTGGCTTTCAGAAAAACATTTGGTCGCCTATGATGGCATTTCTTGAGAGGGCGGGTTGCACCCTCTACAACAACGATCAAATATGATTTTTCAGGAATTGTGGAGGGTTTAAAACTGAGCCCTTCACTTTGCCGAATTTGCATAGCAGTCATCATCTACAATCCCTCGGCATTCCCTCAGCCCTGCAGAATGTGGGCTTTCAATGGGTTGTCAGAGTCCAAAAAGTGATAGGATCAGCTTGTTAAGACCAATTTTCTACAGGTGGGGGTTGCCCAAACATCCCAAACATACCCAACCATGCCAAATCACCGTGTCTTCAATGTGTACAGGGAACCAATTCAATTAATTACTTACTTACCACAATGGTGGGCGGCGCATGACCTTTCCGACTTTCACCTTAGTTCAAACAGGATGCCCGCTGGTACAAACAAACGCGTGAGATGCTTTGAACACTTGAAGCAAGAAAGGTGACAAGTCTTTTGGGAAATATTATATAGGCCAAAAAAATCACTGTAGGCCCTGGCCAAAGATTTCAGACCGCTGAGGTCCGGCAATTCTGCAATCAGACCTTTCGAGGCTGGGGGACGCGCTGGCTGAGCATCGAAGACGTGTGACGCGCGATCGGCATTGGTTTTCAATGTTTTGCATGGTATAGTTTGATATATATAATATTATATATATATATATACGTGCATACATCATATACCACATCATTCAATTGCAATTGAGATTAAGTACCATTTGAATGACATTGTGTCACGCAATACAACCCAACATACCTTGCTCGCGAGTTGGTTGGACTCAATAAGTACCATTCCACAAATTTTCTGCTTAGCCTAGACGGTTTTGATTCGTTTTTCCGCAGTTTATTGATCTCTCCACCCTGGATGAGAAACTCATCAAGACAAATCGCAAAAACATGGGAGGGAATGCGGTCTGTTTTTGCGGACGTTTCACCAAATCGTTCATGCTCTTGCTTGGTTCAAGATTTAGCCATGGCAAATTGCGGGTTTAAAATGGTCAACTCTAAGACTCTAACAACAGCTACGTAAATCAAAATGCCGCAGGAGCCAATTTTTTTCCTCGGGTATTGCGCACATGAGTTGGAACACATGTTTGATATGTCGGGTTTCACATTGTCAGAGGCCACATATTCTCTTTTCAATACCTCAAACATCCAAATTCATGCTATTCTTCAATGAAACCTCTGTGCAGCATGAGTCCGCAGATCACAGCCTACCCGCTATATATACCACTACCGGTGATTTCTATCAGGGCAACCCGAGGTCAAAGTCCACTTTTTTTGCGGAATTTTTAGTGACGGGCCCAGAGCTAAAGCGTTTACGTTTTCGCTTCGATGCTTGAGCTGGGAAGTCATGCTCTGAGAGACTTGGCCATCAGCGTGGAGGCTTCAGTTTGTTTTCAATTCCCATCCCGGGATGACGATCCCAATTAACATCAATTGACTAATGGATCGGTTGGAACCAGCAACCAGCCTTTTGATGTTCTACTCCTGTAACTTGTCCTTGAGGCTCATTTCGGTTTTGGTTGATCAGTGCTTGGGGTGTAGCCGCAGTGGTCCTCAGATGTCCCAAATGTGGTCAGTGTTCGTGATGCCCACCATGTTCTTGCTGGACACTTCCAGCACATATCCAGTTTAGGCCGCGACTGGTGCGCAGTTTGTGTTCGTTTTTTCGTGGCGCCGCTCCGTTTCTATCTGCCCTGGCTGAAATGCGCACAACAGTTTTGAATCAATAACCAATAACTAATGCAAGATATACTGAAAAAGATCAATGGTTCCACATGCAGGGTTCAAATTGTGCATGGACTGTTCTGAACTCATTGAACTTTATAAGACAGGTCACCCCTTGATATATAACTGCTGATCAAGTAGAGTTGAGAGTCCAGCTCGTTAGCCCTTCAACTAGTCTCAGGCGATGTTTCCCATTGCCAAAACATGCCACCAAATACATACAACAATTCTGACCTAGGAAAACCAGGTCAGCAACCTGCAGATTTTTCTTGAAATGTTTCCCTACCGAAATCGGCAATGCTGCTGGGTCGTCCACAGATTGAGGGTTCGCAGTCTGGCCAGCCCCAGCCGGGAGATTGCCGCATCAGAGACCACCCGGAGTTTGCTCAGTCAGATCCAGGGCGAAGAGAACGTTTCTGGGGACGGCGTGTTGCAGTCGTGCACTGGCGGACTCTTACGGCTGTGGCCCTGCTGCGCTGAGTCGGTGTTTTGGGCCGTGGCCCCTTGGGGGGCTCCCGAACTCCAACCCACCAAGGCAGAATGTAGAATGTGGTTTGTGAAGTGAACTGTTGGAGAGTACCAATCTCCGATTTCTTGCGTCATCTTGCGTCCTTGCATGCGGGTGAGCTGCCAATTTCCTTCAAAACTCAATGAATTCTGGAACATTTTTGGTGCAGTGGTGCATGAATATCACATGATTAAACTATTTTTATATTCTTTATGTGGATGCTATAGTGAAAGAGAATTTAGATGAATTCAGAGCTGGCGATTTAGTTTGACCTTTCAATCTTTCTTCACACCTGCAGACGCTGAGGTCCATGCCGGGCAGCGTCTTCGTGGGTCAGGGCTTGCGCGTGGGAAGTGTGCCGGCCGTAGTGGTCCGCTTTGACCGCACGGGAGTGGTGGCCGCAGCACTTGATGTAGCTGAAGCTGGTGCATCCGTCACTGGTCGGGGGTATAAGATGAGATCCCCATGGTAAAAAACTGTTTGGGAAACGGCACTTGTTTATCTTGTTGCAAGGGCAGTTAAAAGAGTGGGACACACACACACACAAAAGGTTATAATTTACAGAGGAGGGGGAAGAAAAAAACAAAATCTCTGAAGAGTCCCGGATCTCCTTGAATTAGAGAAAATTTGAATCATTGAAGGGAGCTTGTTGGAACTCCAACTGTGCTGTCCCAGGATGCTTGCATAGTTTCTGAGTGAAACAAAATGCTGTAATAAACTTTGCATGTTCTGACCGTGGTTCCTGAAATCAGCGCAACCACTTTCACTTGCTCACTTCTTCCACTGGCAGACCCGAACTCCGAGATAGCGAGAGAGAGAGAAAGAGGGGGAGTATATATATATATAATATTATATATATATAGCTGTACATCACCTGGTCCCTATATACACGGCAAACAGCACCCCTTGCACCTCAAACCTTCTCCGTCCAAGTGGGGCCATGTCCCCAAGCCATGACAAGCCCAGGTCAGCTCGTGTGGCATGTTGACTTTGAAGCAAAGAGATTGGCCGGCAGGGTTGTCCAATTGTCACTTGGAAGATGTGGCGCCAGCGGTAGTGGAGCTGGAGAAATCAATGGAAATCAAGTATATTTTTTGCACCATGCTCAAAGTGATGCACCTGCAAGGATTTGGTGGTTGCATTGTGGTTTCTAGGAGGTTCACTTGTATGTTAGTCATCAGACCCACCTGGAGGCTTGTGTCCGTTCAATATATTTGATGTAATGTAACCCATTCTAAAACCGAGGTTCTCTTTCTGAAATTGTGACGCCATCTGGTGCTTCGACAGAGAGTTTACTCAAATTACCTGCGTCTAGGGCTTCCAAGCGCCTACAGATACAAAGACACTTACCGTCTGGATTGGCAGCTGTAGAAGCGCTCCTTCCTCTTGGTGAGGGTCAGAGATTGGGACTGGTGGGGCCCCCTGGAACTGGCAAAAGCACGGCACTCAGGACCTTCGTTGCTGATGGGAAAGTTGTGGTGTTTTGGATTTGGATGCATTTATACTATAGTATAATAGATTCTGGATGATTTGGGTTTCTGGATCATTTTGGTATTCAGCTTGCATGTTCCATCCATATCCATTGAATCCCCATCCTGGCACCGATTTCAGAGGATGCTGGCGACATCACAGGCGCCGGAGACTGCCGTGGTCTTTGTGGCGCACCGGCGACATCAGAGTCGACTGGAGGCGGAGTTTGCAGAGCTCGGTGATTTGGCACCAGCACCACTTCCAGGAAGTGCCCCAAAAACGAAAAAATGACAGCAGAATATACTGTACAGTAGTAGTTCAAATATATAGTGACAATGATCATGTTTAACAGTTAACACTTTAGCATCTTTAGTAATCATCATTAGTTATATTAATGTTTGATTTCATTTGAACATGGACATTTACAGGAATTTGAGGGCAAGTTGCCGAGAGAGCTATTGGAAGGGCCCAGCAGCATGGATTTTTTGATCGGCACCTGGTTGTCCTGCCATCCTCAGCCATCCTCGGAAGGAGCCCCAAAAAAACCAAGTCTGGTTGCCAACCATGCCAACAACACCTGGCTATGAATCAATACCTATTAATACCATTTTTAGAGGGATGAACATCTATTTACCAGCTATTTTTTTGTTCACCAGGGGTACAAGGTTTTGACCCACTGCCACCTGAGGTGATCGTTCAGCTCCATTTGTGGCGTTATCTGCTGAGCCATCCTCCCCAGCCCCTGAGCGCTATTTTCTGCTACTTGCTGCGCTGCGCCTGGCAGTTGAATTGGGCAGCTCCCACCGCAACGTTGTGCTGGCTGTGGACGCTCGCTTTGCAATTAGATTTGACACGTGCATGATTTTATAAGGCATACTTAACCCGCACTCGTTTAGAGTAAATATATGTAAATGATTGTAAATGTATCACACACTTTAAACCCACAAATATGGTGTCACAATCTTATTACTTACTGTACGATTTAGCCTGTATTTTATGCATTGCCCTAAAGTTTTCATTATTATTTTTTTGCTTTGTCAAGTATATATGGCTATGTATGGCTGAAAGATACTGTGGATGGAAGAGATCCTGCACCACCTTGGATGGTTCAAACATGTTCCAACCCAAGAAATAATGAGAACCATCTACCAACTGGCTCCTGGGGCGATGGAGAGGTCTACCAACTGCAGGATTTCGCAACCATCCGCAGAATATATTTCACTGGTAATTTAACAGTTTGCTATTGAAAATCACCATAGAAATAGTGGATTTTCCCATTAAAAATGGTGATTTTCCATAGTTATGTTAGTTTACCAGAGGTAAACCTCCATTTTCCATCATTTTCCTATGGTTTTCCTATGGTTTTTCACTTCACCATTTCTTAACTCACGACGCCGTAAGGACGATGCTGTGAGCTTCGCAGAGGCCGCTGCCGAGCTGAAGGTGCCGCCGATGTCAGCAGCGCAGGTGGTGGCCTCTACCTTAGAGGCAGCTGGAAATTGGATTCTTGGCAGAAGCCATGATAAATATGGGTGGAATATATACATATATAATTAATATATAATTAATATATAATTAATACATTATAGTACTGTAGTTTCTGTATCCCTATTATGGGTAATTAATTATAGTACTGTAGTTTCTGTATCTCTTTTTTTTTGGATAGGAAGAATATGCAAGAATCCCCAATCAAACAGGGAATTATCCTCTTTTGTTTTGGTAATAAGCTCCAATCAACCAGGTAGTATAGCATATTGTTTATAAGCCCCCTGCTGCTGCTACTGCGGCTGCGGCGGCTGCTGCTGCTGCTACTGCTGCTGCTTGCCTGCTGCTGCTTGCCTGCTGCTGCTTGCCTGCTGCTCCTTGCCTGCTGCTCCTTCCCTGCTGCTGCCTCCTATTGTGCTGCTTCCTCCTGCTGCTGCTGCCGCTGCTGCTGCCTGGTGCAAACATTTTTCCGAAAAAGGAATTAAAGGACCGGATAACCCCACATGTTACCAACTTCTTTAGACTTAGACTGACCATAGAAGAGCAAGAAGGGAAGAGGAAGTATAAGAGTGATGGAGCGGTGATGGTGGGTGAGTTTGT
>Ga0126342_10002631_pt1 | contig 28364 bp, 22 predicted proteins | sample Cyp1metagenome_FD_92528 | JGI IMG/M metagenome (GOLD analysis project Ga0126342, IMG submission 92528) | Coral microbial communities from Lord Howe Island, Old Settlement Bay, Australia - Cyphastrea 1 metagenome | ecosystem: Host-associated > Invertebrates > Cnidaria > Coral ... | reverse complement strand
TATAACACACACACACATAATATATATATATATTATGTGTGTGTGTGTTATATCCAGTCTTCAGGTTCCACTGTCCTCTTTCTGGGTACAATTGGTTTGGCTCGGTGTTATGCCATGCATTTCAACATAATGTATGGAATGAATGTTTGTGGGGATGATGCCCCGACCCATTGATCAAGGATCATTGATCAACTCTATCATACTCTATCCTCATTTTTGCCGGGCTAAAAAACCATAAAACAAACCATAATTGATGGCGTAATCTCCCTGTAACCAACCAATCAACCGGGTGCCAGATTGCAAGGCTGGAAAAATGGGCCTGAGATGGCCTAAGTATTCTTTTTTCCAAACCATCAACATCAAGGCTTTTTCATCTCCATTGAACAAAAACCCGCCAACATCAGCCAAGTAAATCTCTAAAAGACCATCTTAAAATCATGGTTTCTCGGCTTTTTCATCTTATCTTGGGGGAAAAAAAGCACTGCCCGGGCTCCTTGATGGCAATTTTTGGGGCCTTAGGTACCCACCTTCGGTGCCCAGGTCACTACTCAGCTGCTCCCGCAGCTTGCCGCCGCTCTCGCTGTTGCCCAAGTCCGCTGGCCGCACCACGCTGAAGGCCAGCGCGGCCAAGCCGCCGCCCAGGAGCTGGAAGAGGACATAGACGAAACCTGTTTAACGGGCTGGAAACGGCTCTGTTTAACGGTGAAGCCGATTGGCATGGTTAGGCTGGAAGAGTCTGTCTCTATGAATTTTGATATAAAATATCTTTGGAGTATTTTGAAGTTATATTCCAAGTTTCCAGACAGGTCTCTGGTGGTGACACGTGTTAATAACTGGGATTTATATAGATGGATTTAGAACAGATATATCGATAGATCTACAGTTGATGGGATTGTTATGGTTTTTCCGCCCAAAAGAATGGGGAAACACTTTAGAAGTAATTGACCTCAGGAAAAACATAAACCAAACGGAGATATCAAAGATATCTCATTCTCAGTGAGAAAAGGCACAAAAGAACATGGTTCAATTAGTGGTTTGTGACATGGAAGAATTGAGTAACCCCATAGGATCCATGTCTCATTTGGCTCGTTGTAAGCTGCTGATGGAAATCCAAACTCATTCCGCCTGTCGGTTCCAATTCCTTTATACTGCTTGGTTGATAGGGGTTCCCATAATCCATCATGGGTCAGCCACGAACTCCCAATAAACCACGTAGGTTGATACCCCACAACCACAACCAACCAACGAGGAGTTTGAGTTTGGTCGCTCAAATAAAATGTCATCATCCCGTTTCCATATCCCTCGAGAAACAGTTGCCAAAGCCTTTGTTAATGCCTGGCGGGCGAGTCACTGTCCGCCAGAAAGGCAACAAAGACAGTGATGTCCATTGATTTCCCAGATATGCTACTTCTACACCCTGAAAATCATGGAAGCAAATCATGGAAGCAATGCGCATGTCAACAGCTCTTTGGCAACACCCGGATTCTATGAGCTCACGAATTTCAGTCCAGATTCAGTTTCAACTCCCAGAATCGCAAAGCACTTCAGTTCTCCCTTCCAATGTTCATTCTCAAATCACTTTGAACCTAAACGAGTTCTCAAAATTATGGGGGTTGTCTGAAACTAGGGTACCCCAAAAAACCACTGATTTAACCTGTTCAATCTCATGTTCCCCATGAAAATTGCAACTTTGGAGGGCCTATAATTGTCCAGAAATACCCCTGTTGGTTATGTATCGCGTTGATTTGATCCATGTTGATCCTAATTTTGTTTTTGGTTGGCTTACACTACTTTCAAGATGTTTTAAATATACAACCACCATTCATTGGGTAACTCCATGCACATGTCAGTCAAATCCCTCATCTGATTAGATCAAGAGGTAAAAGGACCTTCCTCTGCGGCTTTCATTGACGTATAATTTGATGGATTCCGAATGGATTTCATCTCTATCAATCAAGAATCTCAATCAAGTATCAAGAACTGAAACCCCTAGTTGATATCCATTCAAAGTCGGAAAATCCGCGTTCCATCCATTTCCCCCATATTTCTTCTTCTTACCCTCTGGTAAACTAACATAACTATGGAAAATATTGGAAAATCACCATTTTTAATGGGAAAATCCACTATAAATGGCCATTTTCAATAGCAAACTGTTAGTTTACCAGAGGGTAAATCACCTTCAAAACCACCATGGCCCCCACGGAAAACCCAGCACCGAGGCCACCGAGGCGCTGGTCAGGTCCAGTCCCACCGCCACCGCCGGGTTGAAAGCGCCACCGCTGATGGCGCCCGCGCCGTAGGCGCCAGAGACGATGCAGAAACCGATGGCCAGGGCGAAATATTGGCCCTTCTCCTCCTTGTTCTTCCTGACAATCCAAATGATGTGGTAGTTCATCCAACTGTAATGATGTATGATTAATGATGTCTGTATAACATGTGGTATTATAATTTATATATGTGATGTGGTAATCATATGGAAGAAGCGATGGATTCCTTAAAGCAAACATCCACTAATTCTTGTGGTCATTCTCATAGTTTTTGGATGGTTATATTATAATGGTTTTAATTCCCAATGGTTCCATGATAATGATGGCATAGTGTATATGTGATGTGGTAATTCCGACATCTGGCATCATGATGTATATATGACGTTGGTTTTGATGTAGTATGCTATATTGTATGTATGATGTGCGTATAATGATGTATAATGATGCAATGATGCATAATGATGTATAATGATGTACGTATAACATGTGGTATAGTGATGTAGTTTATATATATATATGTTATGTGGGAAATCTCATGGTTTGGATGGATTTCTTTGTTATGGCTTCTGAATTGGGATGTTCGAAACTCTTTGTTGTTCCCTGCTTTCTTGGGGGAAAAAAACAATCTTTGAAAAATAGATGGACAAATTGATGGTTTGGTCATTGTTATTCCTCCTTGTTGTGAAATTGTCATGCTCGTTATTCCGTGATTACGGAAAAAACATGTGGCAATTTGTGTGGGAATTCTCGTGGTTTTGGATGAACTTGTTTGTTCTGGTTTTGGAGTTGAGATGCTTCTCCTTGTTGTTCTTCCTTGATAGAGGAAAACATGGAAGCATCAATGGAGGAAGAACATTCCAAAAAATCTGAAAGAACCATGCGCATATTCCATCACTTGTTTCATATTTTTTCCAGTATGGTTCCATCTTTTCCCGAACAAGGAGGGGAACATCCCAATTCCAAAACCAGAACAAACGAATCCATCCAAAACCATGAAAATTCGTGACATGTGTAAAACAAGGAGGAAGAACCACAAATATTGTTCCATATTTTTTTCCATAGATGTTTCCATTGTTTCCCAATCAGGGAAGAACAAGGAGAAGAACAAGGAGGAGAACATCCCAATTCAACAAATCCAAAAGTCATGAGAATTCCCATGAAATCCCACAAGAAATACCACATGTTTTGCCCAATCGAGGACTCGAGGACGACAATTCATGACTGTTCAAAACCAAGGAGGAAGAACCAGGAAAACCATCTTTCTCCGAATCAAGGAAGAGATTTGATGACAATTTCACACCAAGGAGGAAGAACAATGATCAAACCATCACTTTGTCGATATATTTCTTTGATTCTTGGGGAAAATGGAGGTATGTGTACTTCATGTTCGGTTCACTTAAGTTGTCGTGGCTGATGGGAATATATGGGAATATATAAAGGGATTGTGATGGATTTTTCTGACAGTTTTGGAATGTGGATGTCCTCTTCCTTGTTCTTCCTGATGTTTCTTGGGATTTTGTGGTGAAATGTCATGCATATTGTGATGGATTTTCATGGCTCATGGGGGTTAAAATGATTAAATCAAACATTGATGGAAATACAAATAGGGAAAAACATGGGGAACACCAAGTATGAGTATGATGGAATCAGGCTTTTGTGGAATGATAGTTATAATGTATAATTGGTGGGTGTGAATGTGCTTCGCCTTGTTCTTCCGCATGCCTACGTTGATGGATTTTATAGATTTTCACTCAATGTTCTCCTTCTTGTCCTTCCTAATTTCTGTGGGAATGTACTCCAAAATGGTTGATGTGGTCAAAACATGTCAGTCAACACCCGCATTTATGGGGAACATTACTGTCGCTATGATTCAGTTATACACTCAGTCGATGGTGGTGGTATTTACCAATGTGATGATCTCATCCCTTGGAATTCCACTGGTACCTCTGGGGGTTTGATTTTAAAATCCTACAATGCTACTCCCCCAAGTTATTTTGGAATTGGGCCTCTATAGTCCTTAGCAAAATATACACCCACATTTGTTGGACACATGGTTTTCCCCAAAAAACTAACTACTGCCTCTCTATAAAATCACACCCCTGAGGTGCATCTATTTCCTAAGTGTGAGGTTGGGGGTTTGGCCATCATTTTCCGTGGGGGGTCTATGTTACCAAACAACATGGATAAATCATGAAAAATCTGTGGAAATTGGATTGCACAAACTATCCCCCCATCGTTGTTGCTGGGATTTGGGATGATTTGGGTGAGACATCGCGGCATCTTTTTGCGCTGAGTATCTTGGCGGCTGCGACGTTCAGCACCACAAAACAGAGCCTCGCACCGCAAGGGTTCCCTGGTTTAAGATCCAGAAAATCACACCCCTGTCTTTGGTCTTCCAAAGCACTTGTTCATCATCAATTCCATTGGCAAACATCTTGTCGGATTTTGACTCAGGCAGCTGGAGGAACTTTGAATCTATCAATCTGTCAGCTCCTTTTGTTCGTCCGTGGGTCTAAACTTCCGCGAAACGATTCATGGGTTCGACCCCCAATTTTTCCTTGCCAGAAAAGCATCTCACATATCTCAACATTGGCAGTGATTTAGGATTAAACCCTCAGAGCCCAGGGAAAGTGGATGGGGTGCGTCCTGTGGCAAACAAACGATGATTTTTGGCATTCCAAGATGATGATTCTCCGAAGGGTACATACCACTAATAGAGCCCCAAAATGGCCTTGCTCCCGGAAAATCAGCTTCCATTAAACTCACTTTTGGGTTCTATACATCAGTTCTTAGAGGTGTAAGACTTGGTATAAGAGTACCATTCTTGGAATAAGCAGCATGAAGGTGTAGAGAAGTTCGCACATACCAGCAGCGAAGATGCCTTAGGAAGTGCACATGGCAGGGCCGCAGGGAAAACCAACGATGGGATTTCAAAGACTGACTTAACTATTATGCTAAAAATGGTCTTGCATTCTATTGAATATTTCAAATTATTTCAGATTAAGCCAGCTCACGGCGACCATACACTCACAACATCTCACAACCAATGCTCAACAAAAACAGCCGTTTCACCACGGATTCCAGAGAATTTCACCTCAACATCACGTGATACATGACACAACTCCCAAAAAACACCAACCCCCCCAACCTTTAAAGTCTCAGTGCCTTTTCCTCCACCATTTTTTCCGGGGCGCTGTATCCCATCGCCGGCTGTAGCGGTGCGCCATGTCCGAAAATCGCGGTGGCCAGCAGAGCGGCGGTGAAACCTGACAGGAGTTGGACGCCGCTGTAGATGCCAACCTGGCCATGGCGCGGCTTTCCGAAGTGGGGAGAAACTCACCCCAGATGGAGAAATGGGGGACCACCAGTTTGATGTCTGAAAATGGGGACATGAACCCCCACAAACGGCGAAATGTTCATAGGAACAATGATGGTTGACATTGGTTGACCAATGGATACTTGATTTTCAGACAAAGCCATATTGATATGTTTGATGTGATTACACTGACACCTTGTTTAACAGTTTAACATGCCGTTTCAGAGGACTGCGAAAAAATGTCTGTGATATATCTCTTGGTGCGCGTTTTGGGTACAAAGCTATGGTGGTATTTGTGGTGGTATGTTTAAAGAATAAGCTAATCCAACATTAATAAACCAGGATTGAGGGCAGGTATCTTCGTGATTTCATGTGATTTCACCAGCCAAAAAGTTGGGGAATCTGAATCAAGCCGTCGAAATGATCGGTTTGTCTCTCAAGTCCAAAAACATCCAAAAATTGTGGCATGTTTTGGCCATAAACAGGGAGAAACTTGTGGCTGTTCCGTCCTGCGGAGTTGGGATGTCCGAGGTTCTGCCAGGCCAAACCCAAACCGGCCTGTTTCCAGTCCATGCCGGGGCCCTTCAATGCTTGCAAGCATCCTTAGGTGATCCGAAGCTCATAACAGATACCCTCTGGTAATGACTAATATAGCTATTGAAAATGGTGATTTATAGTGGATTTTCCCATTGAAAATGGTGATTTCCCATAGCTATGTTAGTTTACCAGAGGGTATAACAGCCATCCGCCATGTCTGGGGGATTCACCGACCCAAAACACCGAACCTGGGGTCCGACACAAAACGCCCTGCGCAATGCCAAGCATCCCAGCGATACCGAGACCGCAGGATTGAAATTTCCTCCGCTGATGCCTCCAAGGGCTTGAATTGATACCTGGGATGGATCGGCATCGGGGCGAGTCCAGGACAGTGTCCTCGAGAATGTTGGGATACCATTCACACTAATGTCAACCCCGGATTAATAAACCATGGTTTATTAATTAGGGGGGTACCCCCCAATTAAACAGCCTAGAGGTTTCTTAATCCGGGGTTGACATTAGTGGAACCTGACACTCTTTTGTTTCAGCCGAAATAACCAGGAAATCAATGGTTGATGCTTAGCCTGGGACTGGGGGATCAAAAAGACAAGACAATTACTGAATGCACCAGCTACATTCCCTCCGACAATTCATATGTATACAGTATACACGTACGTATATGCATATTTATTTATATATATATATATATATATACTAACTACTGCAATAAACTAAAGAAGCCCAAGGACAATGTTTTTACTATCAGGGTCCCTTTTAGAGCTTTAGTTGTTGAATGGCGTTCAGAAGATAAAGAAGAAACGCCTTTGAATTGGACTTGGATACTGATTGCTTTTCTGAAGGGAGACTCTGATCTAGTGTAGCAGTGGAAATCACAAGTTGATACAATTTGGAGGAGAACAATGATTTATAATTTTTATAATGATTTTTAATAGATTCTAAACATAGTCAGATTCTCCATCGCCAAGATATACCTAGGTGTTTCGTAAGGCCTTAAGATCCCCAAACAGCTTTTCTGAGATTCCCCCTGTGATGCGGTCGCCAGAGAGATCGAAAAACAAGGCGCGAAAAGCACCATACCGATGGACAAGCCTCCCGGGGAGACCAGGACTGGCAAAGCAAAGGGGCAAACATTAGTATGAAATAATGTGGGTAAAACAATCATAAACCAATTCCCAAATAGGTGGTTTATTTTTAAATTTTACCTTAATTGTTCTTAAATTCATGCTTATTATTATGGACACATAAAGAAGGCTGTTCTTGGATACACCCTGCAACAAAGTCTTTTTTCACAAAGGATGATACTCTCCATCATGATCACAATGTCACCCTAGTGCCTATGAAAGAGCCCACCTTGCTGGGGACGAAATAAGTGCAAGAAAATCAGAACGACCACAAACGCAAATCGCTCCGGGTCAAAACTGGTTCATACTCTGAGTCACTATATACCCTCCGGTAAATTAACATAGACCCTGGCAGATACGAGTAGGGGTTGGAAGATTAGTTTCCATTCAAAATTGGTGATTCTCAGGGTCGAACTGTTAATTTACCAGAGGGTAACGATATTAATATTGCATAATATTGCACTAAACGGCCCTTGTGGGTGGATTTCTTCTATTGGAAAGGCCGCGATATTTGGGACTGCACAGGACCTCGGATTCCCAACACCCCAACGGCCTGCAAAAGTCGGGTTGCCGACTGAGACATTGCACTCCACCGTGAAGACCAGCAGAAATGTTCCAATAAATTCCTCACCACCCGGGTCAAGATGCCGAATCTGCTTGGTGGGTTTTAACCATCTTGAAAAATATGAAAGTCAATGGGAAGGATTATCCCATATATTATGGAAAATAAAACACGTTCCAAACCACCGACCAGGAATGTGGCACCTTTTTGAGAATGGGTCTCCCGCCGGGAAAAACAAAAACAAAAAAGACTCGTTTTGAATAGCGAAGCCAACTTTGACAACTCAGCAGATTCCAGCAATCAGTTTGTTGGTCTCATTGAATTCCTGGAATTTGGAAGCATGATTGTTTGATATTGTTTGTACAAACACAACAAGAGCAAGAACTCATCCCCCTTCTGCGGCCCAAGCGTCTGCTAAGCACTTCGTCGACAAAGATGGTTCTGCAGCCATAGCCGCTGAGTTGTGAGGAATTCGGTACCAGGAAAGGAGCAATATAGATCGGTCGATATATGAAAGCTCTGTGAGCCAAGCAGCAGAGAGATCAGCTGACGACAACTGGCCATTTCGAGCAGAATGGTAGTCTGCAGCCGGGGTTTATTCGAACAGTAAATGGATACATAGCAACTAGGCATAATGAAGCATAATTAGGGTATATGTAGATGTCATACGTATATCATACAGGTAGTTCAGGCTCAAGACACGACGCCCATCATTGATGGCTTCCGTTCAAAAAGACCTTGACCCTGATGGAGAACCGCCCTGTGCTGTTGAATTGGATACCATTTTGGTATTACATTCTCACTATTTGGGGGCAACCCTTAAGAATCCATTGTATATTAAAAGTGGCACATTGGGGCTGCGAGTCAGCTACAGAAGTAGCCGCGATTTTGTACCAATTTTTGTGTGATTGTTTACCTCTTAGAGTGAAACATGTTGGGTTTGACTAACGGTTTTGACCATCATTGAACTGTATACATGCAGAGTCCGGCAACATATGCGGAAGATACATCCTAGGGTCCTAGAGTTCGAAGAAACCACCTGGGAGGAATCTTCCAGAGTCCAGAGATGACATTAATTTACTCTTTGGATTCCGGCCCATTTAAGCTCTGAACTTCGGGTGCCATGGTCGCATGGTGTGGATTGGTCATCCTCATGGGAATCGTCCAAGAGGACCATGGCCACTCGATCTGAAAAATCTATTTAAGACCTATGGATTGTTTATTTATCTATCTATTTGTCTAATTATAATATTGTATAACTATATATATAATAATATATAATATAGAATATACATATAAAATAAACAATATACATATAAAATAAATAATATATATAATTATATGTATTAAATCATATCATATTATATTATAGTGAACTATATTATATATGTGATGTATACACCACATTTGTAGGAACTCTCCAACCAAGGTCCAAAGAGCACTGGAAAAAACCCGTGTTTTCTCCGAGATGCCAAGAGCTTTGGACCGTGCCGCCTGAGCCGCAGTCTGCGGTGATCGACAGGTGTAAATATGAGAAAATCATTGCCAATCTTACATACCCTGCAAAAAACTAGGTTTTTTGCTGATTAGTAGATAATCCCATTGATACCAAAAGACTAAAGGACTAAAGTATCCATGTAAGATTGGCCTAGAAATATGGGAAAATATGGGAAAATCCACTAGAAACCGATGTTTCAATGGGAAAATCCTCTGGAAATTTATCAGATATCTTCTGAGAATCTGACCCTTTGTCATGGAGTTTTTCACCATTTTAACTTAAGTGAATCACCTCACTACTAACTACATTGGCCATTTTCCATAGCTGTATCAAATTTCCCGAGGCTAGATGCTTTTCCCATGAAGAATGGGAAGCTCCTTTTGGTATCCAGTTGCCATGTTAATGGTATACTGGTACACTGTGCTCCGGATCCGCCTGGGTTCAAGGAGCCCCCATCTTGATGGGGGCAAAACCCTGAGTGATCAACACCTCACATCCTCAGGGCCAGGCCAGGTGCAGCAGTTGGCGGCATACCTCAGCAAGGACCAACGGTTTCTTGCGGCTCAGATTTTGAATGTGCGTGTACACTTACTTGATAATGCATTATATACATTAATATATATTATATTATGTGTGTGTGCATGCGTCTCTCTGCATCCACTAAACTTCTGTGATTTGTCTAGATAATTCATCTCCCTCTCTCTCTCTCTGTCGGTCCATCTGTTTACATCTCTCTCTCTCTCTCTCTGACCTATGAAATAATGAAACATCTATGTGTGTAGCGATCTACCTATATATCCATCTCTCTCTCTCTCTCTCTCTCTCAAACTAGCTACAATTTAGAGACTTTTAGTCTCATGTGTGGGTGCCCAAGGCCCCATGTGCTGTCAGCAATATAGCAAACCCCAAAAAGGTAGAAAAGCAAAGTCCTACAAAATATGTTTGTTGTGTTTGTTGTTTCTATCCTTTTTGGGGGGTTACTACAGTTCTGTAAATCAATCGTTATTTGGTTTTTATTTTGGCATGGCAAGTGCGGCACTTGGGCGAATTTGGTTTAGGGAAAATTCCTTGGAAACAGTTTGATGGGAAAAACCAGGTACAAACCATCTGTTCCGGTGAAGTAAAACAATTAGTTGAGGTTCATACCCCCAAGTGGACCTCCAAAGTCTGAATTCTTAACCCTCACTCATCTGAATAGCACCTCCGGCTGTTCTAATTCATTACAAATGAAACTTCAAACCCTTTCTCAATGTTTGATTAGTGAAATACCTCCTTAACCAACCATTCATCACTTGATTTCGCCAAATATCAAAGATCCATGGAATCCATGACATGTCCAGTGGTTGGTTCATCGGCTAAGGTCCCAGCTATCCTTTGGCCCATAGATCATCGACCTGGCGTTGAAGAACGTTGAACCTTTTGGGCCCCAAAATTGATCAAAATTGGCTACTTAGGGAAAATGAAGATACACCATCAAGATTGAATACAATTTTTTCAGACAAAGATTGAATATAAATATATATATATATAATATATGTGATATATTGTGATCAATTGTGAAGAAGTTTGCATAACAAACTATCAAATGGGGGATGGCTTTACCCAACAAATCACTGACCGCCAGTTGGAATGTGGACAGGTGCAATGAGTGCAAGGTGGGAATGAGCCTTGGATATCACTGAGATATAACTGATGTAACCCACCACAGGCCACACAAACATAGAAACATCACAGGCAGATGGGGCTCCCGGAAGGAGATGTTCTGCTTGTATTCGAAGTCGGACCTCGGCAAGGCCATTTCACCATCGGTGCCCCAGAATTTCTAGGGTTGGTATAGTTATAGTTATATCAGTTATATCATGATATATCTACCGTCAACACGTTGTTTTAAACTTGGGGCACCAAGATTTTATATCAGTTGACTGGGGCCCTGGATGGGTCAGTCAGATGTCCTGCCATCCCTGAAAATCACCAAACCATCCGTGATCATCCCGTGAATATTTTTGGGGTCATCATTTTGGGGTCATCTCTTTTTGACCCATGGGTGCATTATATTATGATGGGGTCATGGATTACCATCTGGTGCACATGGATCCGTCATGGGTAATTTTTCATGCACCAGATGAATTAAATTTGTTGCATTTTATTAATTACCCATAGGATCCATGGTGCTGCTATGTATGGTAACATATGGTAACATGGATCCCATCAATATACCCCCTTTATGTTAGTATATATACCAGAACCATGGATCCTATGGGTTAGAGATTCCTCACATCACGTTTTGTATTGCTCATTTGGCATCCCCAAGCTGCCAAGCCGGCTCCAACATCCCGAGTTTTGGCCACGAGTCGCTGCATCAACTGTCGCGCAAAAGTGGCCGATTTCGAAATGTGAAACCAATCTTTGGACCAGCAATGCGAGCCATAGTCAGAACATCTGCGGAATGGCCATCCGGAAAGCTGTGGAAAAATTGGACTTGATTGGAGTTCCGCAACAGGTGGATGCCACTCTGGAACAATTCCTGAAGCTATTTGTCTACTCACTAATTGATGAATTTAACAAATTATATAGGCATAATTAACCCATCATTCAGTGGTAAAATGCCGGCTGCGGGTACTGCCCAAACGTTTATTTGAAGTCGAATCACCCCAGCTGTTTGTGAGTCTAAAGTATGATTATTATGGGTATTGCATTGCTCACCTCAGGTTTCGTCATTCACATGTAACTCTCCTCCAGTTGCGGATGAAAAAAAAGGTACACCAACCAGATCAAGGGTTCCCATATGTTCCCGTTGAAAATCCACTACAAATCCCATCAGAATAGCGTAATTTATGATCCATGACCATCCCAAATTGGAAACAATACCAGGCCATCTTTTCAATGGCACGGCGGGAATGCCACTGCTTGTTTCGGACGCTGGAAAAGGCCCCATTTGGCCGATTTTTTGGAGGATATATCATGCTATATCTGATTCTTCCAGACTTTTTGCTGGGAAAAATATGGAAAAATGAATACACCAATTTTGTTTGGTATTGTTTGGATTTCTCATAAAGGATTGTGATATGATTCTGAAAAAATCCCTATCTTGGATAGATTCGAGATTCGGATAGAAAAAAATGTGGCGGTCAAATTTCAAGACCCAGACCACAAAAATGGCGTGGCCTATATATATATGTGTGTGTGTGTTTATAACAGACGATTTATATATATGTGTGTGTGTGTTTAGTATTAACCATCTGATATCATCTTATTGGGGTACCCAATTTCGACCCATAGCCCATGTATCATCATTCATCATCGGCCACAAGGGCTAACAATGGGCAGCGCTCCTAAGAATTCACAATCGCAGCTTCCCGAGGTCACAATCGCTCCACGATCGGATGGGTAATGCGATTTCAGAAAGCCATGGTTTAGTGATGTATCTAGTGATGTATCTAGTGATGTATCTAGTGATGTATCTAGTGATCTAGTGATGTAGTGATGTATCTAGTGATGCATCTAGTGATCTAGTGATGTAGTGATCTAGTGATGTAGTGATGTATCTAGTGATGTATCTGGGGATTAATATGATTGATACATAGAACCACACATTGGGGATGGAAAATCAACCGCGGGAGGATGGGATGGCTGATCTTACGTGTGGTGGAAAGGTGGTGCTGTGGACCGCCTTGGGCCATCAAAAGAGTTATTGGCTTTGTCACAAACCCGGGGGGGCACCCCTAGCCATGCTCCAAATTTTGAGACAAGCCATGACGAGCACATATTGGAACTCTGTCAACTGGCTTGACTCGAGATATACCCCGTGTTTTGTCCTTCTGCCGCGCTCACAGTCACATTGTTAAAAATTGCCCTAAGAAGCAGGCCCTCGTGCCTGCGCCATGCGGTGCTTGGGAGGCAACCAGGGTGCAGAGACGATTTTCACCGTTTCAGCACTCAGCCCAGCACGAAAAAGGCATGATTGAAATCAACTGAAATGATCTTGATATTCACAGATGATCACACATGTTTTTCTCGATGTTGATTGGATTTGGTCAAGGAACCAAGCAAGAATCACATCTAGGCACGGCATGTCTAAAAATATATAAACATATTACATACCCAAATGTATGGCCAATATGGCCAAAATTTCATATGGTCATGGATTTTCAAAGAGCCATCAACTTCATTTCTTCCATATGGGAAAATTTCGGACTCGGCCGTGGCAAAGATTTCCCTCCTCCCACGGGATCGCTATGATCTGCGCAGGATGAACATCAAATTTCTGATTTTTTTCAGACAGACCAAAAAAATGTGCCTGGATAAAAATATATGTTATATATAATTTATAATTAATATCATTTACTAGTACAGGCATCCATATCATTTACAGGCATCCATCCATATCCATCCCATCATTGGAATACAAGAATGGGCATCTAATTCTATATTGATCGATGACCCCAATATGGGGAACCGAACCCATGCTTTGACCGTGCCACACATGCAGATGTCCTTAAAATTTGGGTAAACCGTAAACCGGTAAACCATTGGTTTTCCAATTGAAAATGACCAATTTTGGATGATTTTGGGGCCCCCCATGTTAGGAAAGCTCCACATTTCAATTCCTGGAATTGGTGGCTTCCCACTTCCCACCCCCTAACACGGGATATGCACCTGAAAGGTCCTGCTAGAACCGGGTCCAACCTCGGAAATTCCCCGGCTCGGTCAATGATAAAAAACTTGAAAATGACACTGAAGGCGGATGAACTTGGATTTTTTGTTGGAAAATGATGGAACATGACAACGATAGTAAGCAGTAAACACATCATGCAAGTGCTGTGATTTTTGTTTGAGGAATGTCATGGCGTTTTTGTCGGGCCAGGGGAAACACACTCAAGTGACGAGAGATTGCGCTTCAGTTGGACAAAGGAAGCCACTTGCAGTCACTTGCAGAGGTCTCGGTTGAATGACATGAGGGGCCCCGAACATCTTATTTCAATTCTAATGCAACAGCCCACTAAATAATACTAAATATCTACCAGACAGGTAGCCCATGTCAACCACTCCATCGTCACCTGGTCCTATGGCTTGCCCTGGCTTGCCCACTCATAAATATTCATACATGGGATAACCCCCAGTTGTATATGGCTGGAAGTCAAACATGTCAAAACGTCGACCAGTTGAGTGGTACCAAAATGATTTGACCATATTTGACCCGTATCCGTATCCACATTTATCAACACCTCACTGTGTGAAGCTCACGGGGTCTCAAAGGAAATCATGGCTTTACATGGCTTTACCAATTTCAATACTAAAATGGTCGAATTTTACATGATTTGGGGCTTCTATGGGCTTCCCGCTTTTAGAGAAAACCCCGATTTGCTGGCAAATCAGAAGGCATGGATCGAGGCCCAACCTTTGAGGTTCCCAGCTTTGGAACCCTTCGCCTTTCTCCGGGACCCGGCCGCCATGGCCACCGCGGTCTTGTCCAGGGCCTGCTGAAACTGGAGGTTGATAGGTGTGATATGGGCCTACACCATTATTTGTGGGGCATTAAGGGTTTCAACACGTTTCAACCATGGTGGTGCCGGATTTCTTCCATCCACAGTTCCACAGTATCATGCCTTTTTTCATCTTTTTTCTGGGTTTACTTCTGGGAACTTGCACCCTGGGTCACATTCCTAGAATCCCAGACCACCATCAGTTGCCCAAGTTGGCTTGGGCTTCCTCTGGGTTAGGCTGTCCCAGTGATCCTAGTGATTCGCACATGTCGGGTTTTCGATCATACTGTAATACTAAGCCCCAGATGCCGAACAGCTGGAAACCCATGAAAATATGACAAAATATGACAAAATATGATGAAATTATGAAGTAGATCTCATCCAGAAGCATCCTGGTAGCACACTTTTCCGCATCTTTTTGGGGGCCGCTGAAGCTTCAAAAACCCATGCCTCAGGCGCCACGACATCGCTTTGGTGCATGGAAGCCTGAGTTGATCCAAAAAGCAGATGCCTGGGGATCGGATGGGATCGGTTAAAACCTTCTCTAACTTTATTTCAAAGGATGGGATGAACATACCATTTACCATACATTTCAAATGTTCACCAGAGTCCCAGGGCTGCTGACTCGGCGCTACATGCATGTTCTTTGCTTTTTTGTTTTTTATCTTTTAGGGGACGAAGCATGGAGCAATGACATGGAGGGTTTCCCGCAATCTCAATGTTGATTGCCTACCATTGGAGTGAACTGCCCATGACGAGGTTCTTAGTGCAAATTTCTGCATTTCATGGCCATGTTTCAAAAGTTCCTACTGTTGATATACCCTCTGGTAAACTAACATAACTATGGAAAATCACCATTTTCAATTGGTAAATCCACTATAAATCACCATTTTCAATAGCAAACTGCTAGTCATTACCAGAAGGTATCGGTCTCAACTGCAGGTGATTCCAAATCTCCAAAGACGCCAAGATACAGGCGCCACTTGCCAGAAGCGCGGCAACGCTGCATCCCAGTCCTGTAGAGATTCCCAACTTGGACGTGCGCGAACCAAATATACAACTGGAGATCTTCTATGAGTTGAACCGGGTCATTATAAACTTAGTTGGGCTAGTACTAGGTGCCCAAGGATAAATGACATATCCACAGTTAGGTTTCAAACAATACGTACATTTAGTTCATGCCATTAATCTAACTGGGTTTCAAGCACTTTATTGAGCTCAAATGGTTATATATTACTGGTGTTATTCCATTAAATCTACTGGGTAAGTTCCATTCTTTCATGGTTGCCATGTTATATATTACCCACCCAGTGGGCAGTTAGGCGCTTTGCTGGATGGCGGTCCAGCGAGCAAGTGCGAGCACTGCAACAGCCTTTTGCCCCGCATCTCCAGTGATGACGTGACCAGATTTGCAGCCAACCTCTCAGAGTATCCTAAAGTCACTTCCCAACTGTTCCCCGTTCCAGACTCACAGAAAATACGTGCAGGAATCTCTGAACCAATGATGGCTCAAGTTTCCCGTCAAGTTTTCCATGAAGTCAATCCAGAGGTCGACCTTTTGTTGGGCGACCGATGCAGACCAGTCGGCTCAGAAGATGGATAAGAAGTCCTTGGTGCTGTGGGGCATCCCCAGTCCACCTGAAAAATAGATTGCCAATCAGGAAAAACACTGGAGGAATACTTGGGGTAGCCCCAAGCCTTTGTGGATCAAGGATGTCGATTGATCAAGGGATTATATCCCTAAAATGACACATCACTTTGGAATTGAAATGGAACCCACTTCATGAAACTAATCAGTGATAATTGATTATTTATCCTGGTTCAACACTTTCTGACAAGCACTGATAAAAGGGAACAGTACTCAACCAAAACAGCACGCTGAAGACAAAAAAAAACATGAGACTTGGGATTTGAAAAAGAATCGGATACATAAATATGTATATATATATATGATACATATATAAACAATCAGAAATCGGGTCATAGAATGGTCGAAGGAAACAATGCATCCTGATAGGAATCTATGACAAGTGTTCGATGCTTGTAGAAATGACCAAGTCATCCAAAGTCATGGTCAGATTTGGTTGAAGGAATCTCCATGTTAATCCTATGATATTACCCAAAAATGCTTCGTGGAACAATGATGAACAAGGCCCAGAGTCGGCATGTGGCAAAGACTCTTTGACCTTCATAGCCGCCAGCCACTTCCCATCCTCTCCTGTTGGGTGCTGAATCAGTGCTGAAATCAAACCATATGCCATATGGAGATGTTTTCCCTTACCTACTATCCAGTGACGAAACGACATGAAGTCATCGTTTCTTTCATACATATATGATATAGACTTATATGACAAACAACATGCACATACATACATTACATTACATTACGGACATTACATTACATTACATTACATTACGTTGCATTACATTATATAATGTAACATTACATAAAATAACATTACATTGCATTACATTACATACATACATATACGTACAATAATGTATATAAACAATTCTCTCTCTCTATATATATACTATGTACAATGTCAACCCCAGATTTTTATGCAAGGATGTTGATCCTTCAGGGGACATTGAAGTAGTAAATCATCACTTTGGGCGAGGGAGTAACCCTCCTAATTACTCAACGAAGGTTTATGAATCCGGGGTTGATACCATTACCCATAGGATCCATGTATGGTATATATACTAACATTGGGGGTATATTGATGGTAAATGTTACCATATATAGCATACATGGATCCTATGGGTTATATACCTAACCAAGCGAGAAGCAGAATGATGAAGGCTGAAATGGATTGAAATGGGGCAAGCCATGGTAAATCTGCGCATGGAAGTCATTGTGAACCCACCAAAAACCCTCGTATTTTCATATGATTTTCCAATGCTCAACATCACATAGACACAGAGTTACAGCATGTTACACCAACTCTTCATGATGAAATCCCTCTCTTGGTGCTGAGTAAATCCAATGTTGGTTGGCTTTATCAGACTCTTCACCACTTACATCCAGTTTCCCTTCCCTTCAACAAAACCCGGTTTTATTGTTTCAGCTGGTTTAAACGGGGATTGACCAAATTGAGTTCTAGCAACAAAAAACGTAGGCTCCTTAAAAAAAAACAAAAACAAAAACAAGCTAGAACGGTTTGATGCCCGGCCATGTGAAATATCGGGAGGAGATTCCAATCCTACAATGTGGTAAACCCAATGCCATCAACCATCCTATTAATCATGACTGCGGGTCGTTTTACAAATATCATCCAAGTCATAGTAGGGGCATATCCAATGCCATACACCCCAATTGGGGATGGATGGTTTATGTTGATGCATTGGCTTTAATAACACCTCATAACAGCTCCATGTGCAGGGGGGTTCCCATTGTCATGTCTGATTGTCTGATTACCAATATCCAGTTCCATTCATCATCATCACCATGAATCACCATCACCATTGACCATGATTAACATAAAATGAGTGGGATGGGAATAACAATTAAGATAATAATCAATAAACATCATTAAGCATGACTAACTATCATTGACTCTAATTAACTATCACTAACCAGTACTAACAACTACTAACCCCCAATATCATTAATTAAGCATCATTGAACATCATTAAGCATCAGGTCACCAGCCCGAAAAAAGCAGCCCTTCGACGCTCCAGTCGTGGTAGTCGAGATGCCATGCGCGGCAATGGCCACCTCTCCGAAGCCGTGCTCGATCAGCAAACTTCGCGCGGCCGCGAAGGGTGCCTCTTTTGGCATCGGTTTTCGCGGATGTCAATGGATTGGTTTAAGGGAAAATTTACAGAAAACTCAGGAAACCATTGTTTTTCCCATCAATTGATAATGTGAAATAGGGTGAAGTATGATTTGATGTGATTTAACTGGTGTTCTATGGTTTTTTTCTGGCCTTTTTTGTCCGCGGAAATTTCCGAAGTTTTGACTGGGATAAATACATATAAATACTGAACACCCACTGGGTTGCACGTGTTCTTTTTGTTTCTTGGTATGGGAAGATCTATGTGAAACTGCGTTCAAGGCATAGGCTGATGGCGCGAACATGCATTTGGAACAAGATGCTGGGCCTTGATTTCCAGTCAAGATGGATCACACGGGATGCAATGGGGCAGCCCGGGAAGCAACACGAAAAGCAAATCAATCACCCCATAGGATCCATGTATGCTATATATGGTTACATTTACCATCAATATACCCCCAATGTTAGTATATATACCATACATGGACCCTATGGGTCATGATAAATCAAAAGAAAACGTAAAAATGAACATCTGTAGAATCATTGTAGAATTCCATATTTCCAGGAAACTCCATGCGCTGCGCTCACAAAACATCCAAAAATCCGCCCAGTCACATGTGCCAGACCAAAGTTGTCGACCTGGACAACCACCTGATGGCCGCAATGCGGCCGGGATATGGATTGTGGGTACCATGGGGTGCCCCAGTTTTCACCCTCGAGGCAGTTCAGCAGTGCAACAGACTGGTTGGTGCCCTTGGTCAATTCTTTGGGCTCGTCCAAATCAGAAAATCAAAGTCAATCAAGAGTTGAAAGACGTTGAAAGACACATAAAGACACAAAACACCACCTGGCTGTAGGAACAATACCCTCTGGGAATCAAAGATGATAACATGGCAATGGCTCATCGGATCATTATTCTTAACTCTTGACTATTGGGAGCGTTTTCCAATTATAATAACATAGGAAAGTAATGAGAGGATGGCCTCGGAATTTGCACCACAACCTCCGTAGTTTTCTACCTGGATCCCAAGGATCATCTTAGAAAAACCAACGTTCCTCTAACTGGGGATGTGTGATGTGGCACTTTTTTCTGGATTATAGCCGTTATAGCCGTTGTAGCCCCCAACAAATTGCTAACTAATGCGCGCCGCAGTTCCTAAGTGGTCAATAACCCATACCTAAGTGGGCATATCTCCTATTTCCATGGATTAGACACATTCTTATGCACCACCAAGTAGGATCCTTCCCTGGATCAAAATGGGCAACCACTGCTCCGCTGCTCCGCTCCCCACAAGAGGCATTGATTGACCACGCTTGCGCTGCATGGCCGGAATCAGCAGCGACACAGCATCCACGGTGCAGCCATATTCGATGCCTTTTAGCTCCTAGGGCAGGGTGATGTCAGTTGGACTTTGGATGGTAGACCCTCCGATCATGGTAGACCCACGACAGAATCAAGCCATTAAAATCACTTGGCCGTCCCCAGCAACTTCAAAACACATTCAAAACGTGCACACGGAGGTTTCTTAAGTCAAGGGGGATCCCCAGTCGTCACCATAGTCATTGGAGTGGTTTTAGGGAAATTTTTATAGGATTTTACCAGATTTTACTGTTCATATATGGGGAATTCCCATGGTTTTTACCAGGAACGACGTGGGTCATCCAGGACTGCCTCCAAGGCTCTGAAGCCACCGCCACCTCGCCGTCCTCGAAACGCACAGCTGCGGCAAAGACCAAGGGATACCTGGGCGTGCGTCGGCTTGGAATTTCCGCTGACTGAGTTGAAGTGTATAGCATATATATATCCCCATATATACATATATCATTCATACTATATGTAAGATTGATAATATTGCAATGTGCCATCAGGACTATATACATATAGGTCTATATATTACAGCGGGTTACATCGCAACTTGTGGGTGTCGCCATGGGATGCCATGCTTATCCTCCAGTCAGGCGGGTACCCCTTTATCGCTGGATGGTAAGGGAAAATCCCAATGTCAAATGGATGATAAATGTGGTACTCCTAGGAAACCGCCATTTGTGGTAGAATCATGTAGAATCTGGTTCAAGTAGGTGAACTTGCACAACAAAGCGAGCCCAACTTTTATGCCATGACCTCATGAAATTGCTGCAAGGTGCTGCGAGTATATGCCAACCCTTGGACAGCAAAACTACGTATAGATTTTCCCACAACCTTGGCCTTGGCCGTTTGGTGGAACTTCTTCCCCCACTATCGAGTAGACCACCATGCGGTCAGGTTGCACCACCGTCTGCCCCTTCTGCTCCTTTGCCAGGGTCAAAGCCTCCTGTGGTGGTTGAGCCGAGGGCTGCCATCCCAAATATGGTTGAACAAGGAACATGTCTGAAACCACCAGCCCGAAGCAGCCAGCACACCTAAAGGCAACCATGGTTTTCACTTGAAGGGTTTGGTCTAAGTCCAAGTTCTCCCTTAAACCAATTCTGAACAGCAAAACAACTTCTTATCGCGTAAACATCGTAAATCTTTTATAACACTGAACCACTAAGCAAACCATCTAGATACTTAGATATAGATATAGGTTGAAATCCTGGCTGTTGGTTCTATCCCTACTTTCACCTGGAGACTGCCACACTGCACTCATGACATTCCTGCAGTCCTCAATTCTGGGGGAGTATGCCCTCCAAACATGGCAATGAAAACTGGTCCAATTCAAAATGGTTCTCCTCTTGAAAGTCATGATTGCCCATTTCCTGAGGAAGAATGACCAGAGGGTACTGGTTAGGAAACCCCAATCTATTTCCATCCTGAAATTATCTGTTTTTTTTACACGGACAAAATCCCAAAACCTTTGGTGATTGAATTTCAATTTTGCATGAACATCCCAATTCTTGCTGGTTAAATGACTGGTTGGTGGTATACCTACCCCTCTGAAAAATATGAAAGTCAGTTGGGATTACTATTCCCAATATATGGAACAATAAAAAATGTTCCAAACCACCAACCAAATCATATTGATTTCGAATTTTGCATTCTCACTCGTCAAAACTGGTCCAATCCCCTGGGCCTTGTAGGCTGTCGCCAAACTCTCCTCCTCTGGCGCAGTGACCTGTTTTTTTCGATCCAGCAACCCATTCAAAGAGTTGCTCTAAGGGAAAATGCCTAGGAAACATCAGGAAATCCGAGTTTCTTCCCATGAAAATTCAAGGTTCCTACATATTGTCCTTTTCATACAGTTCTAGGATAATGATGCCTTGCATACCCCCCCTACCAAATAAAAATTGGCGGTTTCCGCTTAAGAATTGTCATCGTGCCTGAATGATCTTTCCGCTAGATATGGCTGTTCTTGGGTTCCAATTTGAGATTGCAACCCTTGAAATCTCACATGGATTCAGAATTTCCATTGCCATATTTCAATAACACGGGATAGCTGGGGGTGCGGTAATCCACTCTATGATGCTGGCACATTTGCCTCATGTCTCGGTCATTCTTACGGTACATGCAAGTAAACAGTACCCCCACAAATGAAGCATAATATGAGTCACATCCTATATTATCCTGTGTCATCAGTCTACTCTCGTTTACAACCTACTCAAGCTACAATCATCATCATCATCATCATCATCATCATCATCATCATCCATATATCAGATCATATATCTGAATAATTCAAGATACTTCAACTTCACCGGACTAAACTCGACTATAGTGACTAAACCTCCATGTTTTACCACGGTTGACCGCCGGGTTGACCTCAAATAGAATCCTTCCATGGGACCCGAACCGGACCGCCGATCGCCTCGCCTTCTGCGCTAAGTCGGCCGCCAGAGTTGTGGCGTCCTTTTGGGACCGGCCGCGGTACAAGGAGGGCAAGGTCCTTGGTGAACCAAACTGCCCCGCCAAAATCAACTCATTAGTCATTTGACCTTCAATTTTACCATAATTGGACCATAACCCCAAGTATCCCCAAGTCATCGATGCCAAAAAGATGCCGGGAAGTGGGGAAATCATGGAACATCCCAAGTATGAAGCAAATATCATCAAATATCAATATCCTGGCACACTTCTGGGCATCTTTTTTGGGGGTGCTGTATTTTGCAAACACCATTGTGATCATCCACAAAGCAGTGGTGAAATGAGTCATTGGGATCCGGTTATGACATATGTGATATATGCATCACCAGCAGGATGAAATAGGATTCAGATTCAGTTCCCCTTGGTTACAAAAACACAAAACAAAAACTGGTGCAGTATTGTGGGTCTGTTCGTCTTTTGGGTACCGTTTTAGGAGTCTTTTCGGATTTTTTTGTGGGAGATGGGATTGGTATAAAGATGCATACGGTATACATGAGACAACATAGCCAAATGCAATACAATGTACACCTGATGCTAAAACACTTTGTAGCATCCAATAACCTGTTGACACAGGAGAAACCACAGCAGAAATCCACACGCCATCGGTCTTTGCAGCTGAGCATCAGCAAATTTCCTCGGCGCTCACATGGTTGCACTGCGACTGGAAGAAAACATCACAAGCGCACAATGTATGGTAAGTAAGTGTATAAATATATATATATACTGCCGGTCTTTTTCTGTGAGAATCTTAGGCCCAGGCCCATAGTCATGAGACGTTTGGCAGTTTCTAAACGCAAAACCTAGACTTCGGATTATTTTTAGCAAAAAGTGTGGAAAAGACAGTCAGAATTCTCACCTGTTGGGAAGTTTGAAGTGCACTGTCAACCTGGGTACAAACGGGGGGATGAGTTGGGAGCTAATTGACTACTCAACATTCAACCACCATTTCACTAAGAGTTTTAGCAAGGTAAATAAGTGAGAAGTGTGGCAAAACTCTATATAGCTCACAACTTCTCAAAAAAAATGTCTTCTCAGTGATTTTCGGGATGTTGACCTCCAAAGGATGGGAAAACATAAAATGATTTCGCCATATTTCGCCACCATTTTTTAGCCGCCGTCCAATCGTCCAATCGTCCAATTTTATGTCCAGTGGCTAAGGGGCTGGGAGACCCACTTGCCATCCGCACCTGTGGCCACAATCTCAGCCTGTGGCGAACCTGCCATGGATCCATCGCTCGTCAGTGGATTTCAATGATGGTCCCAACATGTCCCAACTGCTAACTGCTGAAGTGAAATGAATGACATACGGTGACATACGCCTGATTAACAGTTATGTGTTATTATACATGTTTAAATATATTTAATATGTTCAGTGTCTTGATATATCTTGATTTCAACCATGGGCCCGAACTATTAACTTCATATTTACCTAATACAGCTTTCATGTAACCTTTTACAGCATCATCCCAACCCGCTCCTGGCTACTCCAGCTGTCCAGTATTGTTGAAGGAAAATAGCTACGAGTAAGAAACTTTCGGATGATAATCTGATAGGATGTCAGTTCACCATTCCTTTGAACTAGTTTCTGGGATGTCTCTGGGCCCAAAAGCTTCCTTTGATCACTTGAGATTCGCCCGGAATGGCTCATTGCAGACCAAGCGCAGGTGGAGGTGAGAAATTCGCGGCACAAAGGGCCAGGGTAGATGGGATCCTGTCGCCAATGATCCATGGAGAAAGCTGAAGAAAAACCACTTTGGCGCATTTCTACAATGTGAGGCCCCCAAGATATCTAAGTTGGTTAACAAAAGCCCCAGTAACTAAAGTTATAAGTACCATAAACCATAGTGAAATGGGAGTTATGTGCACCAACTTAGATATCGACCGGGGGCCTCACATTGTACCCCCCCAAAACAAACAGCCATCCAACTGCCTTGCAATCTGTGGCACACACCACACGGGTGATCTTCGCTCCATTCTGTGCTTCAGTCTTTTGGAAGGTGCACCTAGGGGCTGGCGAAGCATGGCAGCAGTGCATTGCAGGATGGGGTTACATGATGTTACATGATGGTCAAGAAATGGCAGAATCGATTAATCAAGCCATCCCTTCCCTGCAAAATTCGATAATTTGCTGGAAATCCGGGTTTAATACTCCAAGTCTGACTATGTATATAATTTTGATTACGTATAGCATGTAAGTAGCCCAAAGGCCAAATCCGCCAATTCTTCAGCCTTGGTTCAAGGCACATGGCCGCCCTCTCGGCACAAATGGCGCCACGGATGTTGGCATCGTGCGGCTCTGCATTCACAGCTTCAATGGTGCCCTCTGAGCCATCCTCGCGGCTAGCCACGAAACGGGGCTGCATGGTGCGCCATCAAAAAAATCACGTGGCGAAATGCGGCACATGAAACCATCGCAAGATTACTTGAAATATCTTGAATCCACCTTTGAAAATACAAGTGAATGTCATTTGAATGTCATTGATGTTTACTTTTGGCTGCCATAAGTTGTTTCAGGGATGCTGGCCCAATGGCTTCTCTGGGCCTTGCGTTGGAAGCGCAGCACCGCGGAGACGCGGAAGTTCGACTGCAGGGGAGGCGCGTAGCTTTCGCGCAGCACGTGGGACGCCTTCACATCCTGGGAGAACAGCCTGGGCCTGGAAGGCCCCGGAAGGCCCCGGTGAGGCGGACGTGAACATGCCCGATATATCCAAAATTCTGCAAATATACCCTGGGGGAAACTGACATAGATGTGGAAAATGGCTCATATGTGGATGATTTACCTATTGAAAATATGTGAAAATGTTGATGTTCCACATCTATGTTAGTTTGCAGGAGGGTATTTGATGCAGCCCAACGATCTTCTGAACTTGCTGCAAGCTTCTTGCAAGCATGATCACCTAATCTAGCTTGAGCTCCAGTGACTATATGTAATATAGTTGCCCAGTTGGCCTCATTTTATCAAAGGGCCCAGGTTGGAACAATAGAATCGAGGCCCAATCAAAAACATCGCATAATTGGGCCATATTGGGCCCTCAATGGCCCTTATAACACATATAGTGAATGAAGCCTTAAGCCTTACCGTATATGTAACTCAACCCGCCAGCTCCTCTTCCACAGTCACAGGCTGGACAGGCCCATTCTTTTGCTTCGGAGAACGGCTACGCGCCATGGCGACGCGTAGAAGCTGCGCTGCTCAGCTCCGACGAGGTCACCGAGTCTGGCTTAAGGGGGTCGCGGTTGATCCCAGCGGTCTGCGATTCTCCAATGGCATATGGAAGGCTAGAAAACCCCATTGTTCCATTACCCATAGGATCCATGGTGCTGGTATATATACTAACATTGGGGGTATATTGATGGTTAATGTTACCATGTATAGCATACATGGATCCTATGGGTATTGTTCCAGTGACCAGTAATTAGCCATAGTTCTGTGTTACATTTCCGTAGCTGCCATGTTGAGGACCCCTTGAATCCCTTGAATGAATGGGATGCAAACCATAAACTGTTTTCTTGCCATGCCAAGTTCTCTGCTGATACTGATACATCACTAGCCACAGCTTGAGCACACAAAGAAGCAAACATGGATACTGAAGCCGGAAGGCTTCAGAGAGTGTGCCGATGAAAAATTTGGGTGCAGTCAAACATGGCTGTAGGAAATTGTCAAAACCAAAGTGCATATTTACCCAAATCTATCTATTGCGGGAAAAATCAAATCTACGATATCAAATCTTTTTTGGGACTATATCAAAATCTCTGGGTCCTGGGGCATTGAATTGAGACATATTTCGAGCCGTCTGATTTCACGTTATGGGAAGCGCGAAATCACCCACGACCTGCCCAGATCAGAGATTGGAGCTACTCGGTTGAAACACCAAGCATTTATCAAGTTCAAACATCCTACACTATAGCATACTATAGCAGGTCTAAACTTACAGCTATAGCTCAAACAGTTTTTAACCCTATGCTCCTCCAAAATCTCTGCTGCGCGACGACTTCCAGTGAGTTCTTGGTGTTTCCTCAGTGCTGGTTGGCGGTTTCAACGACCTCAAACATATTATGTTATGTCGTAGGCCCAACATAAACCTACCATTTGGGGATGGTATACGCTATACCAATCATGATGATTTTGGGGATGGTTTACAATGTTTTCACCAACAATATAGTAAATTGGGATCATCATCCTAGGTAGGCAACAACTGTGCAACAATAAACCGGCTTTGGAATATTAGTGAAGGATGAGAAATATTGGGAAATCCCAAATGTTCTAAGTGTTCTACAATGTGTCCTGAACATGGAAATTGGCAACTCCAAACGCTAAAACCAGGTAACCAGGTAGGTATGATTGACGGATATTGACGGTGGGTTCCCCACAGTACCACATCAACGTAAACTACTAGGTCAATGATGTGCAATGTCATTTGCTAATTTCCCCCCCAACACACGCACACACACACACACATATATATATATATATATACGTGAGTAAAATATAGAGTATAATCAGATGCGTACTATCGATATATTGATTGATTAATATGCACACTAATTACTGGTAATATAGAAACAACTTCACATCATGTACAATATCTATAGCATTTATATGCATGTATATATCTTTATTTATTCAATTATTCAATATTATTGAACTATACATTAAATTACACATATGTTGCCATCCAACTCCACCCCAAAAAACGACGCCCAGCTGCTGCACCAGTTCCTTCAGCTGCTCTTCTCCTGCCTCGGAGCTGACCCGGAAGACGTTGCGCGCATTGTCGCGGTTGATGTCCAGGGCGTTGTCGCGCGCGCTTGCCTCCAATCGCTAAGGTCAGCCGAGAGAGATGTGATATACTTCAAAAGAAGGTGCGGAAAGCTAGAGATGACACCTAATATCACCTAATGAAATCTAATAAAGAGACACAATATAATATATATATATATATATGTATACATCTGATAATGATATTGACGCTTCTTACCACCAAACATGTGTGCTTTGAATCGCATTTCCATTGTTGGGGAACCCTGAAACCCTTCGATTCCGTCAAGAAATTGCTGGGTTCACCTGGATGTCCCGCCTCATAGAGGTAGAGGATGCCTCCACTCATCCCCGCCGCCACATTTCGGCCCACATCACCCAAGGCCACAATGACACCGTTGGTCATGTACCTTGGGCTGCGATGACAGGTGCTCAGCTCAAAGAAATAAATAAAATTGTTTGCCATCCAAATCATTGCTTGAAGCAGCAGAAATCCGATTGATGCCATGCATTCTGCTTATACATGCCCTTTCTTATCACCGGAAACTCTGACTGTTTTTTTGGGTAAAATCATCTCAAAATCACATCAATCCCAATTTCGATCCATAAAAAACCCTCAAAACCATTTAATTACAACATTTACATCTATATGTGGTTATATAGATATATATTGGTATATATATATATAATATTATTATATCTAAGAACAACAATGGTTTTTCCTAAGTTTTCCGCTGCCTCACCAGGTCTGCCGTTTTTCCAAGCTGCTCTCCTAGGTGGTCGCCCGCACCCTCCACGACGGCACAGCACCCTGCGTTGCGGACACCGAAGCGTTCGCCCACCGTGCCGTTCAGGAAGACCTGTTCCAAGCAGAAAATCTGGGGAAAATCTGGGTGGAAAATTTCAGCAGAAGTTGGGATCTAATTAGCAAACTTTTTTGTGATTTAATCATGAAGTACTTTGAATTTGGGATTGAACTTAAATCTAAATGTTTACTGTCGAATGCACTCCATGCACTCATGTCATTTAGCATTTTTGCTTTCGCATGTCAGTTTCAATCAGATCTGCCACATTTACCTGTGGCCATTTCCTTTCAACCATCCAGAGGGTGGGATTCTTGCAAAGCCCCTGACGGCTACGCGTGTGCAAAAGGGACTTCGTTTGCCTGCACTTGCAACTACTT
>Ga0126342_10002630_pt1 | contig 28365 bp, 30 predicted proteins | sample Cyp1metagenome_FD_92528 | JGI IMG/M metagenome (GOLD analysis project Ga0126342, IMG submission 92528) | Coral microbial communities from Lord Howe Island, Old Settlement Bay, Australia - Cyphastrea 1 metagenome | ecosystem: Host-associated > Invertebrates > Cnidaria > Coral ... | reverse complement strand
GATCCCGGGATCCCATCAACCCAGAGAGCGTGGAGCCTTCTTGGCGAAAACTGTGGTGATGTTGGGACTTGGGCAGCGAACCATGCAGACTTTATATTCTTTCGGCTTCTGGGTCAAAGTTGATGAGTTGATCAGGGACGAACGAAATGTTTTGAAAGTCTTGATCACACTCTTGTTAAGTCACTTACTAGTCTGCAATCGAAACAAGTGGATTGTTTTTTTGGTTTCCAATCTCTTGCAGCTTGCATTGCTGCATGGAGAGTGCGTATGGATGATAGAAAGTGTGTACTCTTCAAGAGGGGGGTGAATTCTGTGAGCTATGATGAGATATGTGCTAGATATACTCTTCCAATCCCATGGACTCCATGGACTCCATGGACTCTATGTGCAGTCTTTAAACGGCTCAAGCGCGGGAACCAGTGATAGATGTTCTTTTTGGATGGGACACAGAGATGGCTACCTCGTGGCTGGACCTTCGGTAAGAAACACCAGCTGCTTGGCAAAGGGTGACCAAAACGTCATCCAAATTGCAATGGTGGGCCAGTTTCTGAGAGTGTTCGGTGCAAATGGCAAGCGGAAGAACTGTAATTGAAATATTTATTGAGCTGGGATATAATGATGTATTTGTTGATACTGTTGATGCATTATGAATCATTATGATGCATTGCTACATGTCTGTATTCCCTTCGGAGGTTCTCGGAGCTTTTGCTGGAGCCTTCCACTCCTGAAAGCGTTGAAAGCGGTGCGTCCCCGCGCAGAGAGCTCGGCAGGCTGGGCGTGAGTGCGTCAGCAATGCTGAGCCTGTCGATCTTGCTACTTTGAAGCAAAAGAGGTCCTTTTTTTTTTGGATTCATTTTTGTTTAATTTGCGCTTTCCGTTGAACTCGGTGTACACCCGCGCCTACACATGTTTGATCGCGCGTTTTTGGCTTCTTTTCCGATGGTGTACGAACCTGGACAGAGACCAAATAGTTTCGCTCTAAGTCTTGTGATTTCTGGTGCTTGTAACTCTGGTAACTCCTTAGCAAGACTTGAAGCATCTTGACGCTCTGCTTCCGGATTCTAGGCTGATTGGCTGGATGTCACCGCAATACGCTCAAAAGCTCGGCGCCTTCCAAATCCACGATCTGCTGGCGAACACACCCGTGATAGCAGCACTGGTGGTGCAAAGCTCCTGGTCACTGTTACTTGGATTTGGTACTCATTGATTCAGAAAAGGACTTGAATTCTTACGCCCTTCGCCCAATCAGACACAGCTGCTCTCATCAGAACATACGATTGGTTGCATTTCATTTTTGGTGAACCCTCACAGCATTTTTTTGGACCGCATGACTCAAACGGCTGTTTTTTGGTGAGCCGTCACAGTAGTTTGGAGAGCCGTTTGACTCAAACACTTGTCCACCAGCTTTTTCCATCAAAGAACCCAGCACGAACGTAGCTACTTTTGATGAATTTGGCAAATGGCACGGATGTGCTGTATTATTCATTTGACATGAAGGCAGTTTAAGTTGTATTTGATGGGTCAGTATTTTGATGTGCAAGATCTATTTAATAAATTGATAAAAATGCCTTTCATTTGGGCAGCCAAACAATCCAGCGAGCCTTGAGGCACTCCATCCGGTTCCAATAACACTAAGGGGCCCACAGGGTTGCAACTGCCTTGTCTCAACTTTCAGGTTGGCCCTAGTGCCTTTTCATTGCCTCAAGTCTCAATCGGCGGAACAGGGACCGCAAGGGCGGCATGCGCCGCAAGAGGCTGGGCCTTTGCTTCGCTTTGTGTCGTTTTTGTCGCTGCCAGCAGTGGGACCTCTTTGGCTGGGGGCCATACCGCTCTCGCTCTGTGCTACGGCCATGCATTCGATGTGGTACAGCTCATTCACACAGACCACACCTGCAGTGAATACTTTGGAGTCTCGATCAATATTCAGTGAAAATGACTTGTGTGTGTGCGCGATCGAAACCACTTTGTTAAGCACAAATTTACATCAAAGATGACCCTAGACTTCTTTCTTGCGTCACGGCAATCTGCTCACGTCTCGCCATCTGGGCATCTCTAAATATTTTTAGTCTAGTTCCTAAAGACCTGACAGCATCTGACAGCTAGGAGGGTCATGAACTCATGATAACATACAGCGTTCTCCAAATTGTTCAGACTTTTTGGCTCAGCAAAGCAGCTACGGAAACTTGTATCAGCAAACCGCAGCCTAATCCTTCTCTTCAAAGTGTGCGGCTGGTCAACTGAGGTGTGGAACCTCGATATTGTCATTGCCATGTTGCTGGAGGCAATAGTCACTCGAAGAGTGCCCAGCATCATGGTCATTGTTGGTGGCTGCATCACATTGTTTGGTGCCTTCTTGGCAACAGATGCAGAGGTCGAAGGCAGCTCAGCTCAGCTTCAACAGAGATGGTTTCTCCTCTCCTCCGCCTTCACATCATTTTGCATCATTTTGAGTTTTAGATATATTGTGCCTAATTGTGCAATATAGATGTTTTGGGTCTTGGCTTCCGCCTTCAATCGGTCCCTTAGCACCATATTGTCATTTTGGATCGTATTGGTCCCTTTGTGCATATTCCCATGGCTTGGCTCAGGTAACAGCTTGAGTGGCTGTGCGCTTTGTCTCACTGCCACGACACTCTACTCACTTGTGGCCATCATCGTCTCCAGCCTCGATTGCGAAGTGACGGAACTTTTGGCCTTGGAAGGCCTGTACAGTCTTGCAGTGCTCACAGCATTGATATTCAGCACAGCGCTGGGAGCTTCAGGCGTTGCATTTGGCTTCACAAACCTTTCAGATCTTTCAGGAAGCGCTGGCTTTCTCTCCATGAATGACCTCATGTTGAATTTGGGATGGCTTTCCTGCTCCAAGTTGATGGGAGCTTCGCAAACTGCCATGGTCGCTTGCTTGTCCATACCTCTGTCTTTGCTCTTGGATGCAATGCTGTTGGGCGCGGTCCCTTCTACACCTGAGGCGCGGGCTATGTGGTTTCGGAAATTAAAATCTATGATAGAAAATAATTCGTCAAAGTGTGAAACTAGAGTCAACAATAATTAACATATAATATATTTGTGTTAATGACATGTTGTATTATGTTCATCTCATGTTCCTATGCTGTGGATTGCTACCCAACGCTGCTACAAAGTGATCGAATCTTTGGAATTTCAGGTGACGGGCAGCTTGCTTGCGATTACTGGCTTCTTCTTGAGTTACACACGGGGCCAGTCAGAGGACTCCGTCAACGTGTCATGCGCTTCCACTTGCACTTTTTGAGATCTGCAAAGCAGTCTAAAATTGGTCGCGGGACCGTCAAGCTGCATCTTTGAGGTATTGACCTCCAGCTTGCAAAATGCAGGTACTGACTGTAGATAATTGTAGATACTGTAAGATACTTGTACATGTTGATATACGAAGCAGTGCCTCCAGTTTTGCCACAAAAGATGCTTCGTAGACACTTCTCTTGCTGGCCCTTGGCAGCATGATTTTTGCATTCACGCTGCACACTTATCGCGAATCTTTTCGCATCCCACAATGATTCACAATGTCGACACTTTTCCGCAGCCGTAGATCAAAATACGTCGGTCACCAGCCGACCTGAAGCTTTAGGCGGGGGCAAGTAGCCTGTGAGACGAAGATTCGCCACACGTGCCACCACAAAGTGCAGACCTCTGAAGGCTTTCTCCGACAGATGTGGCTCTAATGAGAAAGGCCAGCGAGAGAGTCAGGGACTGCCACACACGGTTCTTGTGATATCTCTTGCAATTTCAGTGGTCACCTAGTCATGGAAGTTTAATAAATAGATTGTGGATCCAACATCGTCCAATGCCTTGGCCAGGGGAAGGCCAATCTGGCCTGCAATCTCAATGCCGTGGGCACAAAGCTGCAGGGGTTCCCAGTCAAGCACCAGAGTGTCAACACTTTTTCTTGGCTTTGCTGCAATAACAGGGTAGGTATAGGTATCTGTACCGGGGACCGCGAATGCAGTTACCTAGTTATGTACGTTGAACATGTTGAATATCCTACAAAATGCACCGCTCACCCGAGTCAAGCTGACACTTTGATGCAGTGCTCAGGCAAGTGGAGAAACCTCAGAGGCGCGGAATCCGCGGAATCAGTGCAGTTTTGAAGCAAAGCCTTGTCTCCTAACCAGCGCAGGTTGCTGGTTAACTCCGCATCCTTGCCGCCCACAAGGAGCCGAGCGAGCTGAGCGATGGAGATTTGAAGATCGATATGGAGTGATTCGGAGTGATTCGGAGTGATTTGATGATTTTGATATATTTTGATGTGATTTCTTCAGGAGTTCTGTCTCCACATCCTTTGGTGGCACGAGGTTTGCTGACCGTTACGACCTGTGTGCCAAAGACCGACTCTTAAACACTCTCCCAGGAATCTACACATTTACCATCATTTACCATCATTTATCATCATTTACGGCTTGTGAATGTTAGAATCTGTTGGAATGTCATTGCAAGATGTATCAAGCGGTAGTGGCAAGTGCTGTGGCAATGAAGCTTGGATCCATTTGGATCCATTTGGATCCTGGAGCTTGGTCAGGGAATCGTACTGGTCCGAATTCTCTTCGAGGAAGGGCCCTGCAAGCTGTGTACGCTAGGGGTTGGATGTCTAGCCATGTGCATCATGTGCTCTGAATTTGAGGCATCAGAAAGATCAGAAAGATCAGAAAGATCAGAAAGGGCATGCCACGTGTTTCAGAGCGCATTCATGTACATTATACGTACATTCAATGTCACAACGTGTCACAACGTGTTTCACATTTCTGGGCGCTTCCAGCGCTCTGGAGGTCAGACTTCTCCTCACCCATGCCGTCCAGGCCAAGTCACAGTCAGTCGATGTCCGCAGTCCATGATGTCTATGGGTTTATCAGAGGGTTTTTCAGTGGGTCTCTTAGGACTCTTGGTGCGCTCATGGTCTATTTCATGATGGTGTATGACTGTGCAGCAGCAAAAGCTGGCGTTTTGATCAGTTTGAAAGTGATTTGGGGCATTCTGGGGCAATTGAAATATCTTTGGCCAGAGTCCGAGAGGTGTTTCTCGCCCTCTTCTTTGTCATCGCTTCAAATCACAGGGAGCGAAGTGTTGCGCGAGTGAACGTAGTGACGTAGTGAGCCCTGGAGTTCTGTGTCCGTCTGGAACACATTCTTTTGGAAATAGAGATCTCAGAATTTCGCGTGACAGAAATGAAAACGGCTTGGAAGTTTGTGCTAAGACTTAAGAGCCCGCAGTTGTCTAATGGCTGGGCAGGAGCTTTGAAACTAGCACAGAATCAGTTGAGCGAAATGTCCGGGACTAAGTGGAATGAGACCATGGAGTTGTGAATAGCTTGAAAAATAAAATGCAAAAAACATACTGCCTTACAAATGACACTGACATCACTCCCTTCGCCCCTCTCGTCATTCAAGTGCTTGTGGATTTGTGTTCACATTGTATTCTAAGTAGTGGTCCGAGGCTACTGCAGATTCAAAGGGCCGCCGCAAAGGTCAAAGGAGACCTAGAAAACCAGAGACGCAACGCAGACGAGGTTTTCCAGGTTGTGACATGTTGCAACTACCAAATTAAGTAACTTAAGAACAGCGTTACACAGATGTAGAGATGTAAACTGATGTAAACGGGAGTCCTTCTATCATGCGGCAGGAGTCTCAGTCAGCCTCAGCATCCCAGTGGTCCTTTGCCGAAGCTGAGCAGAAGGCTTGGCGCCACTTCGGACATCTTGGGACACAAGCTGTGCAAATGCGGAGTGGCACAGGAGCAACGGAGCAACATCTTGTGACAGCCGGGACTCTGACATAGTTTGACGTCGCACGATTTGTGGCTGCAAAACCCTGGCCAATTCGACAGGTCTTCAAGGGTAGCAACTTTGCCTCCCATGGAGGTTGCCTTCCCCGGTTGCCGGGAGTTGGGTGGAGTTGTTTTGGAAAATTTCGTTGTGTGGCAGCCAAACAATTGACAGACTTGGTGCCACTTGACGCTATGCTTCGACTATGCTTGATGTTTTGAAGAATCAATGAGCTTGAACACAAAGCCTTTTGTGATTGGACTTGCACTCAATGATGCGAGACGGTCGTAGTTGTCCAACTACAACCCTCAATCAGGCCATTTGCTTGAGAGAGTCAAACACCTTTTGCGCTTCGGCCGCCAGGACATTGAATTTCCGCTGGATGTGATTGGTGCTTCGTTCAGTTTCCATCTTGGGTCTGAAGTCTGGCCGCTGTGGTCAGTGTATAGGCCTAGGCTGAGGGATTGTCGGATATGTTCCGTTTTGAGAGCAGTCCTTTAGAGAATATCCAGGGCAGGAGAGGGCTCAGACACCAGGAACGAACAGGAGAAACAAAGGACGAAGTCACTTTGTTGTCAATGATAAGCCTGGGATTGAGGTTTAGCTCCTCATGTGCGACGTTGGAGCAGGCTGTCGCTTTGGGACATTGCATCGCTGAGCTAAATAGGAGCTACATATCTATGAGAAGCAAAGAGCACCTGTGAAGTATTTCCTTGATTTTCCTCCCACATGTGCTGTTGTTTTGTCTGCTCACCCTCAGATGTGTATCTATTCTATTTTAGAGCAGTGCTGTGGACCCTGGCAGGACCTGCAGGATATTTTTAGGCAAAGCCACGGTGCCAAAAAGAAGCATGTCACATGTCCTCACCGGAGTCGTCACCCGGTCGGAAAAGTGCTGTCATGTGCCAAACGCTTGCGGCCTGGAGGTCGGGAATGGGAACAGCGCAGAGTTCAGTTGGGTCAACGTCGTTGGAAACCAAGTGTGACAACTTCCATTCGAAGACAAGATCTGCAGATGCTAAGACATTGCCGTGCTATGAACAACATGGATTTTACATGGCTATTGCATGGATGTTACAACTGTTACAAGATTCGTGAGACCCACCGACACTCCTTTGGCTGTGACTTGGCAAGGTCGGCATGGCAGGATGGGTCACGTATGGTCACGTGGTGAGTTGTACGATGTACTGAAGCCGTGCCGCAAAAAAAATCAAAACTTTCACGGTCTTTCACGCGTTTCACCTTGGAATCCTTGGATTTCTTTCAGACCTTTCAGGAGCCCGACCCAAAGGACCGAAGCCGGGTTGAAGTTGGAGGGAAAGAGGGAGACTTACTATCTGAGTTATCTGCATATTTGGTGAAGCCTTACTTTTGGGAAATTTCCCTCAATCTGCAGTTGATCTTGCTTCAGGCTAGGGTTGGAGACATGCTGAAGACATGCTGAAGACATGCTGAAGACATGATGGTAAAAATGAATCTTCGGGCCAGACCGTCTGACTTTCTCTGGCATTTTTTGACAAAACGTGTGCTTTCTAAGAGCATGATACAGATGTCGCAGTGCCTGCAGCAACTTGGCTCACTTGGCTCTTTGCAGGATCTTGGAGACATGCACAAGCAACGGAAAGGTGTCCCGCTCATGACGTGGCTTCAGGAGCGGAAGCAGCGAATTAGCGGACATTGATGCAAAATTGCATTTCTCCCACTAAAACATGTAAGGATTTCAAAAGAATGGTTCGTATGTGCCAGCAAGACACATCACAATTGAGGCTTTGTGGTCAGTGCTGAGCTTCCCGTCTTGTGAAGTATCAGAGCTTGGGGTTTGAGGGTCACAGTTGAGGTGGGTGCTCCGATCAGATGCATTTGTAATTTTCATAGCAAAGCCTTTGCTTTGATGAGGGATGACACAGTCGCTCGATTTTTTGTTGGACAAAGAAATCGATGGGCCATTGCGGCCATTGTGATTTTTTGGCAATGTGGCTGAATCACAGGAGATGGGCGTTGATGTCGATATGAGCGACCTGCTGGTGCAGGGCCGTTCAGCGTGGCATGGCTTCAATAGCCGGATGGTGATGATGTGCCGGAGATCCAAACTTATGCCTTTTGAATCCTTTTGATTTTCGAAAAGATGGCCTGGGGCTGGTAACACCATTTCTCTTATCTGACTGATTTCTGGTTTTTATGGAACTTCAGATTGGGGTTGGACAATTTTTTTGAGTAAAGACTAGTAGAGACCCAAGGTGGCACGCGTGACTTGCTGCATGATATGCAAGATCCATAATAATTATATAATATCTGCACATGTTCCACTTCAACGCGCAGATGTTCCGATCCGATCCCCAGCTTTCTCCCACAGCCACAGCTCCGAGGATGAATCGTGCGAGATTGCAGCCGATGAGCAATTCGCGGCGAGCCCGTTTAGATATGGCTTTTGTTGAGCACCTGGACAGGCAGGAAGATAGTGAAACGGAGTGAACCAGTTATTTTTGTATAGTTTCATCATGTTTCATCACAAGCATCCCAACAAGTGAACTGAAGTGAAACGTGGCGCAGGATCGCGCCGGAGCGTGATTTGCCGCTGGAGCACCTCTCGCAAGACCTACAAATCTTCAGGCTGAAGCTGCACTCGCGTCAAGCTCGACGAAGGCAGAGTCGGAGTCGGACGAGTCTTTTGAGCTTTGATGATTCTAATGCCAGTGATTGGACACTGTGAAGAATCATGAAGAATCCAAGTCCAACTCTGCAACGACTGCAACTACCTGCTTTAGTGATACTGACGTTTTGCGGCCTGTTCATGGATCTTGGCATCTCTTTGCATGATCCTGCTGCTAGCCCGCTAGCCTCGTTGCAACTGTTCCTGAGGCTTCACGATATATTTGGGGCGAAGCGGCGGCGAGTACCACCACCGCCAGAGTTTGCCAAGGTGGTGTCGATTCCGGCGGTGGAAGTGCCGAAAGTGAAGGCCCGGGAAGATGGATTGAACAGTTTGAGACTGTTCCAACTTCGCAGATGTTTCATGTCATGCTCATGTCATGTTCATGTCATTTACAGAATGTCTTTTGCTTGCGATTCTTTTGCTTTGTTTGCGCTCCTTCTGCGGAGTCTTTGAAGATAAATTTTTGTTTTTGACAACTTAATTAGCTGACACATGATAGGTTGTTAACACTGATAGCTTGTTAGCACTGATAGCTGATATAATATAAAAATAATATATATATATATAATATAATTATATACAAGTGTCATACGAAGACCTCGCCAGGAGACGGTGCCGTCCTTCCCGGACGCCTACATCCCCCGGACGCCCAAAGCCGTGGTGGCCGTGGAGGTCCCGCAGGTCCTGCCGACCGATCCCAGCGTCGCGCCGACGGCGCCCGTGACGCCCATCAGTCGGAAGCCCACGCCGCAGAAGCCGACGCCACAGGAGACGAGAGCAGCGTATGCGACGTATGCGACGTATGCGACGTATGCGACGTCATTTTTCTATGAATCGTTTAATATGGTTAAATATGGTTTATCAAGTTTCTCCATGTTTCTCCATTTTCTCCAAGTGCAAGTGTGGTCATCCGAGTGCAACGGAGTGCAATGGAGTGCAACGACATGACAGCATCAAACTTCATGGCAGGAGGTGGACGAGCCTGTTGCACCAGTTAAAACGCCCAGCGTGCAATCTGAAGAGGAGGAGGTGGTTGAGGACTGAGACAACGGACACTGAACGGACACTGAACGGACACTGAACGGACACTGAACAGACTTACGCATTCTGTGCATGTTGTGCTAACATGTGCTAACTTGATGACAGTCAATTTTGGGGCAGATTGCGGTAGTAATATTTCATTTAGATCTTAGTGACTTTAGTTCTTCTCACTGCTGTCGTCTTGTGGCAACTCTTAGGATTCATTGAACTGATTGAGAAGTAAATCGATGCTTGTTTGGTGATATTTTCAGAGTTCATTGTGTGTTTGCAAATTTTGCAAACTTAAATCATCAATCGCTTCATCTTATCATGTCCTGTGTGCAGTTCGTTCTCCAGGAGGTCACTCGGCCTCAGCCAAAGACTCCGACGCATCCGTCAACGCCAACCGTTCAGCCGAAGGCACTTGGAGCCTTCATTTTCCCATGTGTAGAAATGTGGTGAATGGTGACAGATGGTGACAGATGGTGACAGATGGTGACAGATGGTGACAGATGGTGACAGATGGTGACACATGATTTTGTGCATGATCTTGCGTCAACAGATGCTTTACCTATCAGTGTTGACATTGTGGATGACTGTGGGGTAGGTAGTGTTTCAGGTTGTGACGATTAGTATCATTGTCAAGTCATGTCAAGTCATTGCATTTTTTGGATGTGATATGGGTGGAATATTGGTCATTGTGTATTACATGTAATACTATAATAAATCTATTATATATGATTGAAGGCTGCAGACTGCTGAAGCTTTTGATTTTTGACTGTGTGCTCCGAAGCTACACCAGGCGAAGGCAAAGCAAGAGCTGCCAGAGGTGAAGCCACCCACGCCTCAGGTGCGTCACATCAAACTTCCGCATTTTGCAGCATGGCAGCATGCAAGCTTTCACAGTGTTTACAGCGTTTGCCTCAAGGTTAAGGAAGAGGTGGTTGTGGAACCTAGAGGCCTCTTCAGAATCAAGGAGAGTCAAGTTTGCTACTGGCAGTGGACAAAGACATCCTTCAGACCAGACAAGTTTCGGCATTTCTCTTTTGGCCGCAGCGCAAAGTGATGAGAACATACTGGGACGACTAGTTTCAAAATCATTTATTGCTTGTAATTTGCAACCATTATGACGGGATGGCTAGCGTTGGATGATGTTCAAAATGCTGACTTTTACTCAAATTAAGCACTCTAAGGTGCAGGATTAGTGCAGGATAACTGGAGGATCAGTGTTGGTGCAAGCATTGCTCCAGGATAGCCTACTGGATCCCGACGGTGCGAAGCTGTTCCCGCAACGCAGACCGACGAAGGACCGGCTTCGATGATTTTCCAAGTCAGAATGCGAACGTCGCGATGGACATTACAAGTAAGGTCTAACACAATGGAACACCGATGAAAACCGGATATAGTATATTAGAAGGATTCAGAATTGGGGCTATCCGGGCCTCACTTGAAGTTCTTGCTCTCAATCTGAGGAGAAGACAAAGTCTAAAGAGACGGTGTTGCACGAAGACGAGTGGTGGTTCCAGGTTCAGTCTCTGTCACTTTGTGTCGCTTTGTGCTGCTCTGTGGTGCAGCTTTGTAGCTTTGTTACTTGGTGAAGCTTGGTGTCAGGAGGAGTCAGAGAAGCCCCGAAGCTCTCAGGGCGAGTCTCGACCGGTTTCACGTTCCTTTGCAGCACTTGCACATCCAAAGATCTCCAAAGATCTCCAAAGATCTCCAAAGATCTCCAAAGTTCATCGCTCAAACGATCAACCGATAAATATCGACAAGTGATATGTGGCACATTAGGGGAAGATGAAGCCTGAAGCCGTGTAACTTTGTACTGTTTGAAATTCGATGACCGTTTGGATATGCTGCCAGAGTTCAGCATGCTCTGAGCTGGAAGAATCTCATTTGCCTTGATCTTGATGATTTGCTCGCCTTCTCAACACATCTCCCTGTTCCTTCAGCAGTGCAGGGGCGGCCTTGGATTTCAACCGTGTGTTTATGCATTGATGAAATTTGATGAACGCAAATAACAATGCATAACATATGCACATCGTATAGACATCGTATCCACATCGCTCCGCGCACTGTGAGGCCGGCGCTTCAATTTGGCGGAGCAGTTCAGGGAAGCTTTGGCCTTGGCCTGGCAGCGTGCCCTGCAATCGCTGGAAGATCAGCGGAGTGTTGGCCTCAAGTGGCAAGTCGCAACAAGGTGCAACAAGTATCGACAATTGAATACAGGTTGAAATACAGGTTGAAATACAGGTTGAACACAGGTGACCAAGTGATACTCGACTGGACCGAGTGTGTTTGACCGTTCTGAGAGTAACTGACGATTTCCATCTTTTTTTCTGTGGTACCCCATGAAATTTCCCCATTAAGAGTCCGATCTTCATCATGGGCACAAAAAGCAGACTGAATTATGGAACTGAGTGTCACAATTAGATTGCAAGTTACAAGCAACAACAAGCGACAATCTTGGATTATTTGAAACCCGATGTTTCTATACAGTCCAAACATTCAACGCCAGGTTTTCACGGTTGATCTAATTCGCATCCAGGTTTCCCAGAGCAACGAGAGGAGAAGGATGAAGACGAGGACGCTTGATATGAAAAGATCACACGGTCGTCACATGTCATTTCATGTCATTTCATGTCATTTCATGTCATTTCTGTGTCCATTTTGCTACACACTCCGACACCTCCAAAGCCTGTGAGGAGGATGAGCAAAGCTCGGACAAGGAGACCTGCAGCTCAGCCTTCAAACACATATTGAGCTCGTCGGACTCAGCCTTCTCTCGGCCAGGGGTTTAGTTTCAAACACGGTCAAAAATAGTAGATGTTGCAACATCCTAGTCAAACTGCTGGGAAATAGTCTCTTTTTTGGAGTCAGCTTGGCTCCCATCTCAAAATTCTCAAGCTGTTTTAGAGTGTTTGAACGCTGAGACAGCCGGGTTTCTGCAGGAATTCATGGAGACTTGGACGTCACTCTTCTCCGACTCAGACTCTACGGTCCCTGGCAGCGTTCAAGCATCGTTTTACATAATATATACATAATATATACATAATATGACATGATACTATGACACAGTATGACTCGACCAATCTTGGCCTATTTCTTCGAGAGATTCAATGGGCTTCAAATTCAGCTAACCTGTGATGTATGAAGTAGTAGGAAACATGAGACATGGCTCTTACACGCTGGGAACGGCCACAGCATGGATACCGATCGATACAATTGGCAATACAGCATTGATTCGATATGATTCGACCATTTTCAAGTCTTAAAGCGCTGTGCAGGAGAGCCTCAGTCTGTCAGAGAGTGCCAAGCGTTTGCAGCGGCGTCGCTACCGGAAGCGCTTGCTGCGAAGAACACGTGGCAACCAAGCGCGTGAGAGGACAACAAGGCGCGCAGCCGATTTTCACCTTGCAGCGCTTCCAAGTGTTGAAGGAAGTGCAGGGGTTCAGAGTGAGGGTTGATGACGATTTTTTTTTCCATACCTTTCTATACCTTTCTATCATTGATGCAATTGAGTTGTTTTAAGTTGTTTCCTGATCCTTGCTGAGTGGAGCTAGCTTTGTTGAGGTGCTGGACGAATCGCATGGAGGCTTTGGAATTGCATATAGTCTTGGCATGTCTTGGCACAGTTATTACAATTCAATTATAGACGAAACATGTTTGTACCGAGCATTACCGCGTGCTTTTGCACTTCTCACAGTTCACACACAGGGTTGATTTTCATGGCCCTTGTCAGGTGTGCCGACGGCTTCTTCAATCTGTGGATGTGTTAGCGGCCAAAGGAACAATTTCGCCGTGTTAGGAATTTTTGCTTTTTCGGTATCCAAAACTTGGGATGTCTCTTCGGAATATTTTGCATCTCCTGAAACCGGCTAGAGCCGCTTTCAGAATTTGCATAAAATTCGATGCATTTCGTAAGCTTTCGAAGATGTAGTCTTCGCGGAATGTCTGTTTTTGTCGCTGCGGAGCGCTCGCGCGATTGACAGTTCCATAGCTAGGGGTGAAGTACAAGAGCTGCTAGAGCACTTCTTCGAGGGGGTCGATAGAACATTGCAATTCAATTCACTTGCAGCACAAGTTGCAAAAATTGCAGAACGAGTTGTTAAAGGACCAGTCTTTTTGCATTCAAGCCGCTAAGCGTGCAAGTTTCACCTCCTAGATGCGATTTTGCTGGCAAGAGGAACAGTTTGTGACACCTGCAGACCAGAGCGCCGGCAAAGCGTCAACCAAATTACGCAATTTCGATCTCAGAACTTCATTTGCGAATTCACACTTGATTTTTGAGTCAGATCATTCACATGTTATGAATTCTACTGGACTCTTATGATCAGCTTTGCGTGTTCTAATTCTGCGAAAGGGCGTTGCAGAGCTCAAGTTCAGCAGTCTTCGTTTGGTTCTCACCATTTTGCCGTGCCTGGTTTTGGCACAAGTTTCCAACAGCCTCGGATCCCAAGGATTGAGCGCAAAACCAATGTGCTGCTGTACGCAACGGTTCAGCAACTGATCTTGCCATTGCTGTTGGGATGGGCAACGGCAGCAACAGTGTCACAAAACCATTTGAGACATTTCCATCCATTTCCACACTTCCCGCAGCCACATCGTCTCTGTGCACCGCACCAGAGCGAGCAAACTTGAATTGCCGAAAGAGTGAGAAACAATTCGAATCGTGTGGTAGAGAACAGTAAGAACAGCATTGTGCACATTGCATCTCTTTGTGCTGCACCATGATGGCCGCAGTGACTGCTGTGACGGTATTGTCTGCAGTGGGTCTGATTGTGGCTGTGGCTGCGGCAGCTGCTTTCATCCTCCGACGGATCGCACAATCAGCCCTGAAAGCTGCATGTAACGATCAGGACGCGTATCCAGCAGCATCCAGCAGCATCCAGCAGCATCCAGCAGCATGGGAGTCCCCACAGGGCTCAATGTCATTTGTTGAATCACCCTGCAAGAGCAGTTTTGACACTTCTAAGAAGTTCAAGAAGTCATTTGTTTTGGTGCTTGAACTGGCTGCAAGCCCAGCGCTGCAAGCCTTCGCTTTGGAGGAACGCAGCTTTGTGTTTGACACCTGGTATGGGCAGCTGACGCCAGTGACCTTTCTCTCACGCAGTGTTGCACTTCAAGCTGAGGCCATGACTGAGCAGTGTAGATGAGAGATGATGAGAGCATAAGAGCAATGACAGCTATATTATAATATATTATATAGATTTATATAATGATAATTTAATGATAATATTTGCACAGAGATCATAATCGTGACACCAAACTGAAGGGATTTTGGGTAGAAGCAATGTGGTCAAGAGTCAGCAAAAGCACACCTCTCAATGAGTGGATGCGCATGACACTAATAATAGACATGATAACATTAAAAGTACTAATAACAATAAGTAACAGTAATAGTAGGAAAAGTAATAATAGTGATAGTAAGAATAGCACTGATAATAACTCAATTGTAAGAATAGTGCTTGCTGGTCTAGACCAGCAGGCACTGCCAGCTTTTCCCCTTCAAATTCCTTTTCTTCACCTCTTACCTTCTACCTTTCAACTCACACCGCTATTGGTGAAAAACCTGCACGGCAAAGAAACGCCCACAGGCTACGTGTGGGCGTGCATTTTTTGAAGCCTTGGGTTACAGCATTCCCCTTTGGATTTCTGGCATTCCCATCGTGCAATTTTCCACCCTTTGTACAGCCCAAACACGCTCAAACTAGGTACACGGCCTTAGACGCCCTCGCGTTTTTTAATAGCAAATATAGCAATAACAAAATATACAAATTGACAAACATAATAACAATAAAGGACATCATAATGGTCAAAACAGCAACAAGAATAACAACCATATTCTGATCATAATGAAAAATGCCTGTCCTAATCATGCCATTTGGAAAAAATCAAGATCACGGTCGCAACCAGCATTGTATCTCACTGCTCTCACCGCAGATCCGGTGCAGGATATCGAGGCCTTGGCCCGAGCCACGGATGATGCTCTGGCGCTGATTCCTTCGGGCAAACGCCGCGCCTGTGACGTGAAACGCCTCGAGGCTTTACAGCGAAAACTCGATGATGCCATCGACGAAGTTGGGGCAGCCTTTGTGCGTCTAAACTATTTGTCACCAAAGGACCGAATGGAAAAAAAAACTCTTGGAGTATCCTGGATTATAGATATACATAGATAATCATAAATATATCTATCATCTATCGTTTTTTTTTTTAATTATTTCATTATTTTCATTGCCTGTTATATTGCTTGCCAAAATTTGTGCGGGAATGTTCTTGGATAGAAAAAAAACACGGACCGGCTTCAGGACGCTGTGATGGACAACCTTGAGAAACTCGGTGCTGCGAGCAAATGGCCTGAATTCCAAAAGCGAGTTCGGAAGGATTCCCGGAGCCAGGTCATGATTTGGTCATGATTTGGTGATGAATATTTTACAAAAAATCAATTGCTGCGATAACATCGGTCTCAAATCGTTGGATTCTGCTTTTGCAATTTGAATGACGTTTTTGGAAAAGAAAACGATTATATTTGGATCTTCATTTGATGTTATTTTTGAGTTCTGCGCGCTGACAGCGCAGGAGATGCCGGACGTCGATGAGGAGACCCAGCGGAACATCGCGGCTGTGAGGATGCTGATGTCACTGACGTGTGTGAAAACCGGCGACTTGCATGAACAGAACTTGAACAGAACTTGATCTGACAGCTGAAATCAGATCAGATGGGGTCAGATGTTTCGGGATAGGAACCAGCTGTCACTTAGGCGGAGAGGCTCTATGGATGTTGACGAGCCTTGAGCAAGAATTTGTGGTATTTTGGGAGGATCATGAAGAAACCGTTTGAACAACTACTCGTAATTTACAACTGTAACGCCTGACCTAGCTGACACATTATGATTGAGTGTTACCTATACTGCCACCTAAATACTTGGTCAGATATCTCTTCAGTTGCTTCTGGATTTCGGGTGGTGGCACTCTTGTCCTGCTGTTGGTGCAGGGGAGAAAGGTGCCAAATGGATCCAAATGGTACACAAAATGAAATTGCTATGGCAGACTGACTGATATAAATTTAAGATGCCAGCAGCGATGCATTGTTCATCCCCTGACTGACTCGTTTTTTGAAATGTGCAGAAGGAAAACATGACATGTTTGTTGCCAAACACAGCATTCATCCGTTGGCAACAATATGTAGATTATGTAGTTTGCAAAACCACTTGCCAAGATTGCTAAGCATGAGATGACCGAGTGCTTCAACCAAATCTTGAAAAGGGTGCCTCCTACCACATCTTCTATATGAGTATCGTTTCACATGAGACAGTTTGTTGGTTGAGAGTTAAATGCGTTAAATGCCTAGACCGTCTAGACCCAAGGAACAGTCACAGAACCTACGAGGATTTCTGGCTGCGACGTTTGCGCATCCAGTCTGTCGGCATTAAAGGCATTGCAGACAGGATACAGGCGCCACAAAGGATGATGCACAGTGCTTCAGTTTGATGGGAAGACAAGCATAGATAATCATAGATATAGACTATCGATGACTATCATATAGATACATCATGATGCATCATGATACATCATGATACATCATGACATTCGCTACATGAAGAAATGTGTGACAGTGGGCATACGACAGAATCTCAATCGAATTGCGCCCGAGTCTGCATGGTACGCGTGGGACGTGTTTTACGGATGTCCCAGCAAGCTTCTGCCAGGTGCGGCGCTGGGAAGACCGACTCTTGGTGGAGACAGAGCTTCGAGGCACGACCTCGATATGGAAGAAATTGTTAAGATGTGTTGATGGTTCGTTCTTCACATTTTCCACTAACACTCATTTTCTGTTTATTTTTCTGCATGCAATGAAGATAAACAAAGCAATGCAAGAAGACACATTTTTTCAGAGTTTTTTTCATGTAGCTTCGAAGGCTTTGTCTTTGGCGGGGAACTGACCGCTGTGACGCAATACCACTGCTGCACGGTGGTCCCACGCTTTGTCGAGGACTGCTTCATTTGCTTCCAGACAATTCGCACTCTTGTGCCAAAACAATCCAAAACAGAGTATGAAATATATGAAATAGTATTAGCATCTATTAGCCGTTGTTGTGACTACAGTATCTACAGTGGCATTTTGGAACCAGATGTGCAATTTGAACTGTGAACCAGCATTCTCCCAGATTTTCGCTCTGCTCAGGATCCAGATGGTACTTTGCAAAAGGTCTTGGATTTCTTTGGTCATCACGTGCGAGCTCGGCTTTTGTCTTCGTTCAGTGCCTGTGTGGTGGACTTTGCTTTTCTCCAAGGCGTGGAAAAATCGGAAGCTTTTGAAGATCCTCATGTTTTGAGCATGTCTCAAGATGTCCTAAGCATGTCGTCGAAGACCATATCACACCGTGTCAAGCTATGTAGACCTGGACAGTCACTGGACAGTCTGGACATGTCTGGACATTTGAATCTCGTTAAGGTGGCGGTATGTGCGTCATCGAACTGAACCCATTTGGCCCACAGACTGGAGCCCTGCTGTTTGATTGGCAACGGGATGCCTTGATCTTGGCGGGCTGGTGGCCGCGGCCAGTGTTCAGGTGGGACATGGCCGGACTTTCTGTCATTTTTCGAAGCGAGTCAAATTGCTCGCAGGTATGTGACCACCGATACTGGAGGACATGGGCTGCCGCTGAAGCAGATCTTAGGAAAATTGGATGCCCTGGTGCAATAGGCCGGGCCCGGCTCTTTGGGGGTTGCCCTGTTGCCCACGCTTTGGTTTGACGTTGAATAGACACTGCATCACGGTTGTCATGATTCTTCGGGCCTTCGGGGTGTCCATGGGTGTCCCCGACCCCTCAATCTTCCTCCGCCAGGTGCGGGTGCAAATTCCCGAGCTTCTTGGAGATGAGATTTGAGCAGGACTCAGATCGCATGATATCGCATGATATCACACGCAGGTTTGGGGTTGATGGTCTGGGAGGGGCAGCAAGATGCAATGAAGGATAAGGGATGAGGGATGATGAAGGATGATGAAGGATGATGAAGGATGACAGGACCGATAGGATTCAGCTGTTGGAGCTTTGGGGAACTTGGCCATCCTTGGATGATCTGGATGTTGAAGATGTAGACGACCCATGACCTGAGTGGAGCTGACAAGGACCCACGCCAGCGATTTCCCAGGTGAAGGTGTGCGACTGAGGGGCTTGGTGATTCTGATTCGTGACTGCGGCACAGTGCCGAGGTAGTAGCAACAACACTTTCAGATGATACCGGCGATACCGGCTATGATTTTCGATGAAAAGCAATTGATTCCAACACGTAGAAAGTGTGAATTCATTTAACTTTAATTCATTTTTAACATATCTTAAAACCAGTAGATTTCAGCACCGCTAAAGTAGAGATCCTTAAGTGTGGATATTTTGTTGAAGCCCCACCGTGCAACTACCAATCACGAATATGGGTCCTACCAGCGCATGATTGAAGACAGCTGACCGCTTTGTCGATTTAACCTTGGATGTGACTGTTTGGGGCTGCATTCTAAACAGTACTCGTAACAGAAGAACAATAACGTGACGCGAAACATTAGCAAACATCAAAGGATTACATGAAACCAAGGATATATTAAAACAAAGTGTCTCGGGCAGACACATTTGGCATTGGGAAGAGTAGATGCTCACATTCAACAAACATACTTTCCCGGGCAGGCACACTTGGCGAGGCGGAGAATAGAGGAAGAACGTGACACACAAGTTTCAGAGTAATCTGTGTTTGGGTCGATCTTGAAACCTGTAGGTCTGAAATCGGGAGCAAACGTCCAGCAGTTCCTAGAGGCGAAGGGTTTGGATTGTGTCGCTAGTAGTGGAGGGTTACTACTGGAGTTTTGTTTTTGTGTTGCTAACCAGATCTAATCAGCCTAATAAAAGAATATAAAAGAATATAAAAGATTGATATGCCTGGATATTCCTTCTTCGTGTGCAACCGCTGAATTCAAAGTAAAGAGTCCATTCAGATCCATTGGTTTTCACAGGGCGGCCCATTCAAAGACAACAGATAACAACAGATAACAACAGAGTATGAAGTTTCTATGCAAAATGGTATAAAATGGTCAGACACGCATTTCAATCGTTGGGCATATACTGGCACCTCTTGATTTTCCCACTGCAGCTTATTTGTCTCTGTTTTTGAGACATGCATTTTTTGAATGTACCATTTTTTCATGAAGAAGATGCCAGAACGTGCCAGCACTGGGCCTCAACTTATGGCAAGAGCAGTGATTGGCAGCAGCCATAAAGGCGAAGAATGCGAAGATCACCGCAACACACTTCTGAATGGAAAAGACTATCTGACTCTGTCAAAGACACTGCAGAACCTATTGCAACCAGATGCAACGAGAACTTAAGCTTCGATGACAAGTACTGTTTGACACTGAATCTTCGGACAAAGGCACGCCAAAATGCAATTTATGCAGCATGCACTTACGTATGCGCCTTTGAATCTTTGGGCCATGAAAAAGCTGCAATGGTCCGCGTACTATTGCCATTGCTGCCTCTCCTTGCTGCTGCAGAGTCACTTGACACGGTGAGTTTGCGCATATTATAAGTTGCAATGTTGTTTACAATTTTGTTTTCCACTTATTCTTTATGTTTCAGTTTGTTGTGATTGCAAGTACTTTCTGAAGAAAGCAGATTTGATCTGCTTTTCGATCTATTTGCGTCATGTGTGAGTGCACAGACGTGAGAAACTAAGGTTTGATTCCCTCCGGCTTGATTGTAGATACCCTCCCAACTTTAATTGAACATGCTCCTCCTCAATCCCATTCCAACGGCACTTGCGAGTCTCTTGATGTCTTTGGTTTTCAGACACCCAGGATCGAATCAGTCAGTGAGACTGGAAGGCGGGGACACCAAGCGTCAAGCGTTGACATCATCTGTCCATCGATCTGCATTTTCTCCAGTCAAAACACATCTGTGTTTCAGAAATCCGTAGAGATTACGCAGTCATACACAGCCAATCATTCGGAACGTTTCTGAACCATCGGTCAATCATTCTTCAATTGTTGTGTGATGTGCCCCACCATGCCCCACCGGAAGCTTCTCAGAGGCGCAACGAGACCGTCGCGAACCTCAGCGATGCTCGTGAGGTGAGTCCGGTTTGAATTTTGGGGAGCTGAGCACCTATATACTGATATTACTGATTATACTGTAAGATAACAATAGATAACATAAGTTAATCATAGATAATCATAGTTAATCTACAAGCGAACTTGTTCAGCACATTCAACTTGTTTAACATTGTTTAATTACCATTGCTCTTCCAACCAGGGGTATCGGGTGATCAGCTTGGACATGTTTGGACTAGACGGGCACTGGACTGGATGAAACAGGATGAAACAGGATGAAACAGGATGAAACAAAAATCGAAAACTCATGGAAACATTCAAGAACCTTCAAGAACCTTGCGCCAGAACCGTGCCGTGCCGTTGAGTTATGGCAGTTATGGCAGTTATGGCAGTTATGGCCTTGGTGTCAGGCCGTGGACCCGGTGACATCGGTGACGCCGTCGGTGCTCGTGGCGCCCACGGAGCGCAGCGCGGTGCGGCGCCGTCCCGGTGCCCTCTGGGCGCTGTGCCACCTGGGCGACGCCGCCGTGCAGAGCGACATCAACTGCTCCGAGGCATCGAATCAAAGATATCAAAGGGATCTTTGATCAGCTTTGATCAGAAAAATCAGAAAAGTGGTGAACCAACATGGATCAACATGGTAGTCTCACATCCTCACATCACATGAACCATGGTTGCAATTTCACCATATGTTTTAGCATGATTTCATACCACCTGCAACGAATGGAATCATCGAAGGATCAAGCATGCATAAGAATGGAATTGACAGGTCAAAGGAGAAGCACAAGTGGAGCACAAAGAAATATTATATGGATTGCCCCTGCGCCATGCGGGCTTCTGACATGAGAGAAAATTCGTGAAAATGGCTATCTCTTACCTTCATCGACTCAGGTGTTGCTACCGTCGGACTACTTGCAGGTGGGTGACGGAATCTGTTGTAAATGGCAATTGAGAAGTGAGAAACATACGTTTTATGTTTTTTTTGTGCATTTCAGGTCGCAAGTCAGTTTGGGTGTTGATTATGAATCATTCTGAACCCTTTGACAGGTCTGTGGGCGGTGGCAATGCCGCGATCCGCAGGTGGATTATTGTTTTTTTAGTGGCGGATTGCGAGACCACGAAGTGGCGATGGCAAATGAGTCCAGCAACGAGGAGCTTTGGGGGCAATGGGGTGGAACTTGCTATGACTGATGTTTCAATGGCGTAGCTGCATACCTGACGTTTCGACATGTTTCGACGATTTTCAAGGTTTTTCATCACATAATGGCTATTTCATGCTATTTCAATTCATGAAATCCCACACATTCTGAAACCATCCCCCGGAAAGGAGACTGCAATAAGCCTGCAACAAGCTAGAAATAAGCCAGAAATAGAGCGGAGAGAAGAACCCCAGAAATAGCCTGAAAAAAGGAAATAATAGAAAAAAGTAACTACCCTCAATCAATGAAGGGTTAATTTCCCCAAAAACACCAAATTGTTTCGTTTTTGTTGCCACCACATTGACCATGTGTTTCCTTAGCAACCAGTCCTAGTAACCTTTGATGATCTTTGATGTTTGCCCCCAGTCCACGAGCTTGCCCTTGCAACGCACCTTTCGCTGGCGCCCGGACGTGCCGCTGGAGATGCCTGTGGATAGCGACGAAGAGAAGGGCGACTTGGACGAGAGATGAATGGTTTCATTGACAAATATTGAGAAGTGATGTCGAGTTTCACTGGGCTAGATCAGTCATGGTGAATCCTGAAATCTTGGCTGGGGCTTGCTACTACAAGGAACCCAAAGAAGCTTTGGAGTCTTCAAATTGAATATCTACAACGCATCCAGATGCATCCAGTGTTCCTAACTTGGGATAGAACTTACCCGAGATCACCTGGCCCGACACGCAGCAAACGGAGTACATGCTCAGCACATCCTGAGAGTTGAGCCAAGGACCAGTTCCTGTTCGACCTGTGTGCAGATGGCCTCGTTTCCCACTGCGCAGATGGCCCAAGAGCTACGAAAATCTTGTGGAGCGACAGGCGAAAACCACCGTGAAGTCGCCGCGGCCAGCCACACCTGCAAGGAGCTGGAGACACTTTACACATATCTTAAACATCTTTACAAGAATTTACAAGTCTTTGCACAACGCATGCCCCATCTTCACTCATCTAAAAAAGACACATCCGCAGTCTTACGAACCTTTATACTGACAGGTTCGCAGTGAAGCAACAAGGAACAGTAACACGGCGTAGCCTCACGCAACTTAGAACATAGAACATCACGTTAAGCAGACAAGAGGTCAAGGAATTCTGTATTGCTGTATATGGGAAAGTTCCCAACTGGCCATTTTTCCGCTTCAGCTGACTGGGAAGGGGCCCACAGACCAAGTGAAAAGGCAATTTTTCCCCTCAAAGAACTACCCCCATTGAAGATCTTGCAAACAGATTGGGATAGGGTCAATTGCGGTGTGAGCAGAGAGCCAGCAGAGTCCAAACCAATGAAGCGAAACAAAGCGAAAGCATTGGAGGAGCTGTCCCGAGAAAAGCTGCTGCAGACGTTCCCAGCCGTTTTTCCGCTGTGACAGCGATTCTGGAGCATACTTGTCGAGGTGCGCCGGTGAAACGCACCAGAAAAAACACTAGGGGACTCTGTAATATGATGTAATATGTGCATGTGGACATCCATGTTGCCACCTAGAACCTTGCAAATCTGCTTGAATCCAGACCATCAGATTTGACGGCTGAGTTGCACAATGGCAGGATTTGGCATCGTTTTGGTGATGCCATGGTTTCAAAGCTTCTGCCCTCATCTCGCTCTGGCGAATGGCAACATTGTGCTGATGAAGGACAGATTTGCCTCTGTCTTGGTGAGGCAAGAGTTGCGTCACCAGGAAAGCAGCTTCTGTAATTGAACGAGTGGTGATTAAGTCCCAGAGTTTCAACATGTTCCAACATGTTTTTTTAAATAACATGTTTCAAACCGTTGGAAGGTTACAACATGCATTACAACATGGTACAAAATGGTACAACGCGGTACAGAGAACAGCGGTCTTCCAAGGCATCGAAGGTTTCTCAGTTTGACCGTGCCATACCGTGCCATAGCAGGTGCGCTTTGGCTTGGAAGCCTTCCCGGAGGATGCTGCCGATGTGGCGCAGCAATGGGCTTCCGAGACCTTGGTGGCCAAAAACGGCCTGGTCTTCTGCACAGAGGACATGGGATGCCCATGGGATCGTGGGATCGCTGGCAATGGCTTGGGTTCCTTGCGCCCATGCCTCCAACGTTCATTGAGGGAAGTGCAATAAGAAACACAATGGTAGCCTGGTAGCCTCCCCAGTCCCAGCCGGAAAACCACATCTTTCCAGACAAAACGAAAGAACATAAAAGAACATAAAAGAACATAAAAGAACATAAAGGAACATGTCTTCATGATGTCGTCCTTCCAGGAGACTTTTGGTGGTCAATCGGTGCCAAATCGTTCTGGTGAAGCTCAAGCGACTCGAGTGTGTCAGTGCCATGCTGTTTCTCCCGGACCGCTGGTGGTGCCGAGCAACGAGACGAGGCTGATATCAGCAGACAACGTCAGCCGCAGCAGTGCTCGGGCGATGAGCGAGGAAGGCAGATTCATCAGGTGCCGTGAACAGAATGCAGATGGTTTCGACATGTTTCAATGTGAAGCAACATCTACCATAGAAATACTTTTATAGACATTTTTAAATTATGGCTTTGCTTTGGGCATTTTCACACATTGTCATTTGTTTGATTCAAGGACGACACTTGCACAGTCAGGTTTTTACACAGGTCAAGGAAGAATTGCATGCAACTGCTGACATGACGAACTTCCTTTTGCTTTGAATTTGGCTCGTGTTAGTGTTTTGGCTACTAGGCTAGCTGATAGACAAAGTGGAAAGTGACTGAAGAGCTTTGTTTGATTGTCCTTTGAGGAGTCAACCGTATTCGGACGACTTTTTGAACGGGGTACGATATGACTACGCCTCGATGCATGCTGGAGCTCGTTTGGTAACCCACGCAAAGGGTCTGCTGCATGCGAAAGCTGTGCTTTCACCAGACAAATCTTTGTACATGTTATCTCCGTGCGAGACCCGGTCGTGGTTTGTGATCTCGCTTCTGGAAGATATTTTTGTCGAATATGTTGGCCTGGTGACCTTGGAACTTTTTGCATCTGGATACCGACATTTGCAGATCCTGGGCTCCAATCAATATCCCACTGAAACCTGGAGATTGCTGGGTGAAATAGAAAGCAATTCCACCTCCAACTACGAGCTGTTCGACGTGGGATCTCGTTGTCAACGCCTTGCAGAAGAATGTTGGGTGAGATTTTTGAAGATCCGAGTGTTGTCACATCATCGCATGGAGGACAACTCCTTTTGCGCCTTGACACGTTTCCAGGTCTTTGGTGCCACAGCGACAAATTACATCGCGAAGGAACGAACTGCAGAGGATCGCAGAGACCGACGTGTCGATCCCAGTTTGCTGGACATCGCCAGATGGCACGAGGAGATGCGACAAAATTGCGCCAATTGTATGGTGCAACAGAATGATGAAATCCAAGGGAAGGCAAACAATGCAAATACGAAAGGGTTATGTTGATTTATGTTGTGTTGTGTTTCTTTGAATCTTTGCAGTGGACATGGATTCCACTTGATTTCGTTGTCACAGTTGACTTTTTTTTTTGCAAGAACCATCATAATTTATTTGAATTTGTCTTATCATAACTTATCATACGTGTTTCACTTAGTATCATCAGAATCATATTGTAATATATTGTAATCTCAGAGTACACACATGATCTTATGATCATTAAGAACGTTTCATTGAATGACACAATCAATGACTATGACACCTTGGCTGTCTTTGAGGAGGTGGCCAGAGCTGCAGCTTTGCCTCCCAGTCTGGGCCAAAGCGCAGAACCCTTGGAACCAGCGAAAGACTCCGGCCACAGCGACTCCACAGCTGGAGACGAAAACAAGGAAGCCAAGAGCTACACTGATTTGTCGCTTGATGCAAGCTTGAGCTACTGTATTTAACATTTATTTAACGCTATTTCATGCTCTTTTATTATTTTTTAAAAACACTACAGTATAAGGTTTCAATTTGGGTCGCAACAGCATGTCAGAGACAAAGTTCTGAAGATTATTTATTTGAGAATCATAGGACAGCTCAAAGCAGTTCGCACTGCTGTTTTGTTTGTTTTGAAAAATAGCTCATTAGTTGATTCAAGTTGACGGTATCGTAGTCCAAAAAAGACCTCATGTACAGTATTTCACTGCACGAGACAAACACCTCATCGCTCGTCCCAGATTTTGTGAAGGCCCTTGGCGTTGATCAAAGACGTGTCCACCTGGCTGCGGAGCAAAGTGCTGCATCGCCCCGCCGTGGCGCCGCCCGAAGACGACAGCAATGCTTCAGCGCCGGTGGCTCAGCCAGAGACGAAGCCACCGCTGTCGGAGCTTCGGCAACTCACGGTGGAAGCAAAATCAGATGGGGATGAGGCACAAGATGGCACAAGTGGATAGGGAATGATAGGGATATAGAATGATATAGAATGATATAGAATGATATTACAATATAGATATGGTACATAATGGTACATAGGTATTGTTGGCATGGGTGAACGATTTGGGACCCAGGAGAACCAGAGATTCTTGCGGTGACCTGTAGGGTTTACGCGTAGGCAATCCTTGATTGCCGCATTGTGGCATGTCTGTTGTCGCCATTTCACTCAGGATATGCTGGTGGAGCTCAACGTAAGTACTCCAGAGAGTGGTGGCAGTCTGCGACTGAGAATGCGGTCATGCGTTGTAGCCGTGCTGGCTGAGGGATGGGCTTTCACAGCCCATAGAGATTCTAGAGAAGTGTCACAAGGAATGCAAAGAAGACCCGTGTCATGTGGATCGAGGTTCTGCTCATTTGGTTCGACTTTGTTCGATATTCTTCTTCGTTCCTTCTTTGCTTCTTCTTTGTTTCACCTGGTTTGTTGTGGCATGCTGTGGCCCCTCTCAGGTGGCTTAGCATCCCTGGAGAAGCTTCAAGCAACCCTGGATTCTTTGGCAGCGGAAGCACCGACAAACAAGGCCAAGAAAGACTCCTCCATGCCAGCACTGGTTGCAATCAACAAGGACCACACATGGACCCATGCGCACACATCGTGCACATCATGTCACATGTGCGCAGCATATTTCAATTTGAAAGTATGTCTCATTGACACACCACAGCTGTGAAGAAAAAATGAAACATAATGAAACTATATGAAACTATATGTCTCAGTATGAAGCTTGAGCTGATTTGGAAAAAAAGCAGCTTCTCACTTTCTCAGGTGCCTTTTTTTCTGCCAGGAGCTGCGGGAGATGCAGGAAAGCCAAGCGATACTTCAGGAGCACAACAAACATGTGATGCTCGGACAATCTCGGACAGTTGGACCTCGGACAATCATCGACTGATCATCTGAGAGTAAGATGCTCCATGGACGGACAACCACATGCTGATCAGAGATATCAAGATATTTCAAGTGTCAAAATGCAGTTCATGCTAGTTCCACCTCATATTGGTGGATTTTGAAACTCTGACCTTGCTCCAAGTGTGGCCTGGTGATTGTGTGGATCCGTGTGGTGTAGAGATGTGTAGAGTGGATGTTGTGGATCATTTCTACATGCAGTTGGTAGAGACTGATCATGTTTGCTGAGGATCTCATGCCTCAACACGATGCTAGCACTGGTTGTTCAGCTTTTTACGGAGCAGAATGCGCGCATGAAAACGCTGGAAGAGCGAACCAATGATGGGAACCTGCCGGACCTGCCGGACCTTAGGCATTCCTGGTGGCCCATAGAGAGACCATATTCCTATGGAAAGAACGGCCAATGTCAGGGTCAATGCCCAGAAGAACAGGATGCCACTGAAGTTCCAGGTGGTTTGCCAAGTCCTCTTTGGGAACAACTCCAGGTCCTTTTGTACTATCCCTTGGATCGAATCCTTCTGATTTTGATCTCAGTTTGGCTTCTGCTTTCTCGAATCTCATCAGCCTTTGGCCGAAGTTCCATCAGCTTGCCCTCTCCAGAGGTGGAAGTACACGAAGTGAATTCCACACCAAGCAGATCGAAAGGTTCAAGTCGTCATGCCTCGGCAAAGAAAGACCGAGATGAGACGAATCGCACCGTGTCAGGTGCAAGTGGCAGACGATTGCAGCGAGAGCTGCAAAGAGAGCTGCGTGACTCCCGTTACGAAACGCCACGACGAGACACATCCAGAAACTCGCGTGACTCTGCACCCTTTGCGCCCTTTCGAAATCCGCATAGTTCACGAGTTCGAAGGAGGAGTCGGAGTGCAAATCGTGCAGAGCATGCAGAGCGTGAGCGTGATCGAAGTTCCTCAGATTCCTCACGGACAGATGTACAAAGGAAAAATCTGCGGGCTTTCGAACTTCTATGTCAGCAGCTGCCACAGACGCCCCCGTTGCATCCAAGGAGTTTCTCACAGTAGTTTTTCCAGGTTTTTCGAGGTCTTAGGGGTTTGGTAATTAGTTTGGATGATCACCATATTATATGATATTATACTATATTATACTATATTATACTATATTCGAAGGAAGTTTAGAAGTCAAACTTCCGACAATATGGAGAGATGAAAAGCAGAGCAGGGCAGAGGCACAGAGAAGAGGAAGATTAGAAGAGAGAAGATCAGAAGAGAAAGAGGAAGAGGACAGAAGATACAGATGCGCGAAAAGGTAGGAAAGTCGCGAAGCACTGTGTTTTTCCAATGATTTGTGGCTCCGGAGGGTCGAAAAGTAGGCTCGCTAAAGCGGCGGGTGCGGAGCCAGCTGG
>Ga0126342_10002629_pt1 | contig 28367 bp, 23 predicted proteins | sample Cyp1metagenome_FD_92528 | JGI IMG/M metagenome (GOLD analysis project Ga0126342, IMG submission 92528) | Coral microbial communities from Lord Howe Island, Old Settlement Bay, Australia - Cyphastrea 1 metagenome | ecosystem: Host-associated > Invertebrates > Cnidaria > Coral ... | reverse complement strand
TAGTAGTAGTAGTAGTAGTAGTAGTAGTAGTAGTAGTAGTAGTAGTAGTAGTAGTAGTAGTAGTAGTAGGTAGTAGGTAGTAGGTAGTAGGTAGTAGGTAGTAGGTAGTAGTAAGTAGTAAGTAGTAAGTAGTAAGTAGTAAGTAGTAAGTAGTAGTAGTAGTAGTAGTAGTAGTAGTAGTAGTAGTAGTTGTTGTTGTTGTAGTAGTAGTAGTAGTAGTAGTAGTAGTAGTTGTAGTAGTAGTAGTTGTAGTAGTTGTAGTAGTAGTAGTAGTAGTAGTTGTAGTAGTAGTAGTAGTTGTAGTAGTAGTAGTAGTAGTAGTAGTAGTACTAGAAGTAGTAGTAGTAGTAGTAGTAGTAGTAGGAGGAGGAGTAGTAGGAGTAGTAGGAGTCGGAGTCGGAGTCGGAGTCGGAGTAGGAGTAGGAGTAGGAGTAGGAGTAGTAGGAGTAGTAGGAGTAGTAGGAGTAGTAGGAGTAGTAGGAGTAGTAGGAGTAGTAGGAGTAGTAGGAGTAGTAGTAGTAGTAGTTGTAGTAGTTGTAGTAGTTGTAGTAGTTGTAGTAGTTGTAGTAGTTGTAGTAGTTGGAGTAGTAGTAGTTGTAGTGTTGTGTAATGATCGAAGGAAGTTTAGAAGTCAAACTTACGACAATGTGGACAGAGGGAAAAGCAGAGGTGGGAAGAGTCAGAGAGGAGAAGAGAAGAAGAGAGAAGATCAGAGAAGAGAAAGAGTCAGAAGAAAGAAGGTGCAGGTGCGCGAAAAGGTCGGAAAGTCGCGACTCACTGTGTTTTTCCAATGAGTTGCGGCTCCGGAGGGTCGAAAAGTAGGCTCGCTAAAGCGGCGGGTGCGGAGCCACCTGGCCAGATGAGAGATGGAAAAGTGCACGCCGTTGTGGCGCGAGCACATATGGAAGTGAAAAAGCTAAAAGCACTTCACGTTCGGAGCACTTTTGGAAGTTGAGCTGTTGAAAAAACGCACGCCATCGTGGCGTGAAGCACAATTCCAAGTCAAAGTGCAAAACATACCAGGTTCAGGGCACTTCCAAGCTAAGTTGAGATGTTGAAAACGTGCCCGCCGTTGTGGCGCGAAGCACGTTTCCAAGTCAAAATGTACAAAAATTTCAGCATCGGAGCACTTTTGGAAGTTGAGACGTCGAAAAAGTGCACGCCATTGTGGCGCGAAGCAATTTCGAAGTCAAGCGTGTTAAAACTGACGGTCTCGGACCACTTTTGGACGTTCAGATGTCAAAGTGCGCGCGGTTGTGGCGCGAAGCCATTTCGAAGTCAAAAGTGTTAAGAACTGACGGTCTTGGAGCACTTTTGGACGTCCAGATGTCGTTTCGCAAGTAATAAGCACCTTGTCAAAAGTAAGGGATTGTGCACCTTGTCAAAGTCAGCAGTAAGCACAAACAACGTGAGGGTTTTGTTGCAGTTTCAACTACAACCACCACTACACTACACTACACTCCACTCCACTACACTACACTACAACTTCAACAACAACTACAACTACAACAACACTACGTTTACACTACACTAAATGCATTACATTGGGCTACGCTAATTACATTACACTACGCTACATTCCACTTCCCTTCACTGCACTACACTACACTCAATTACACTACACTACACTACAATACAGTACACTACACTACAACTACAAGTACAAGTACAAGTACAACTACAACTACAAATACAACACACTACACACTACACACTACAGGCTACACACTAGAGACTACACACTACACTGCACCACACTCCACTCCACTCCACTCCACTCCTCTCCACTCCACTCCTCTCCACTCCACTCCACTCTCCACTACAACTACAACTACAGCTACGGTTACAGCTACAACTACACTACATAACACTACACTACGCTACACTACGCCACGCTACACTACACTTTACTTTACTACACTACACTATTACATTGCACTACACTACACCACACCACACCACACCACACTACACTACACTAGACCACACTACACCACACTACCCTACATTACATTACACTACACTCATTACACCACCACAAATGCAACTGCAACTACACTACACCACAGCTACAACTCCACCACACTAGAACTGAAGCTACAGCTGCACTACACCAAGCTACATCCAGCAGTTGTGGGTGAGGTGACCGACCAGGTAACCATTGCAACCATTGTAACCAACCACTCCAAAAAACACATCTCCAACCACCTTTCAGTCCATCAGTGGATTCGCTCTGCCATCCGTGATTCACAGCGACCAATCTGTATAGGTTTCCTATTCTGAAACTTCCGCCACCGCCTTGTGCGGTATTACTGGTAATTGTTGTTGTAGTTGAAGTGTAGTTGAAGTTGTTGTAGTTGTAGTTGTAGTAGTTGAAGTGTAGTTGAAGTTGTAGTGTACTTGTAGTTGTAGTTGTAGTGTGGTGTAGTTGCAGTTGTCTATCTGTCTGTCTACCTATATATCCGTTGATCTATCTGTGTATCTGTTAATCTCTCTATCTGCCTGTCTGTCTATCTAGCCGTCTTTCCGTCTATCTGTCTATCTATCTATTTATCTACCTGTCTATCTGCAAGCTTGAAAACGAAGCTATTCTGCGAGACTTCCTGAATTTTTGAACTTGACAACATCAAAAAAGCAGCAATTCTGCAAGGCTTCCTCCATTTTCGAAGGTGACAACATCAAAAACGCAGCAATTCTGCGAGACCTCCTCAATTTTTGAACTTGACAACGTCAAAAACGAAAGAATTCTGCGATACTTCCTTCAAGAATAGAAGTTGAATGCAGAGCTGGCAGCCTCGTACCAATGCATTTTTGCAAAATTCCCATTCCATCTGTCTAAAGCACTGCGCCTGCCACGAAACAGTGAGGCCAGGTCATATGAAGTGCTGCACCTGTCACGCAGATGTGTCTTAGCAAACCAACCCATCTCAAGAAATCAGCGCCCTGACCTTCTAACATCTCTAGTGACTATGTCCCTTGTACTGCGCCTGCCATAGGAAATGCATCTTTGCGGATCCTCTTCAAATGTCCCACGCCTGCCATCATTTTTGGACATGCTACAAAACCTTCACGTCTTGCTCACTTTTGGCAAGGTGCAGAACCCCTTGCGCCTGCCACGCAAAACCACATCTGAACCTTCAAAAGTGGTTTTTTCACTTCCATCTGTGCTTCGCGCCACAACGGCGAGCACTTTTTCATCTCTCATCTGGCCAGGTGGCTCCACACCCGCCGCTTTAGCGAGCCTACTTTTCGACCCTCCGGAGCCAGTGGAAAAACACAGTCTTTCCGACCTTTTCGCGCGCCTGCATCTTCTTTCTTCTGACTCTTTCTCTTCTCTGATCTTCTCTCTTCTTCTCTTCTCCTCTCTGACTCTTCCCACCTCTGCTTTTCCCTCTGTCCACATTGTCGGAAGTTTGACTTCTAAACTTCCTGCGATTGTATACATATTCACACACTATAAATTAGAATCATACAGAGGATATAGCCGGATATATGATATATATATATATTTATGATTATATGAAAAATCTCTCTCTCTCTCTCTCTCTTTCTCTCGCGCGCTGTACACACTGTAATGTAGAGGTTGTTGGTGTGTTCCGAATTCTTGGACGGACATCCTGGTTGGTAGTGGCTTTGAAAAGCAAACAACGGAGACTTGACGTGTAAGTCTCGAGGTGCCAGTTCCCTTCAATGGGCCGCCAATTGCACGCCTGGGACGCGAGGGGATGGAAGAGGGACCCTTTCTGCATTTTTTGCTGAGGGCAATAAATAGATTGGGGCCCGGTTTGACTGTGATGTCCTTTCTTAGATCACAATGGACGTGCAAGGCATGACGCAAGGTTATTTTGCGAAGCTTTGAGGCTTGTGGAGGCTCAACATTGCATAAAACCAGCCCAGGTGGTTTGGAACTTACCCAGATAGAAACTTGTACCACACCCTTTCCTGCTGCAAATGGAATCCCTACGCGCATAGTTGCTTTGCCTCGTAGGATCCCAGGACAGTTTTAAGGCAGATCGGATCCGGAAGTGCAATGGGTTCACCAACGACACACTTCGAAGAATCCAAACTGTCCCTGATCTCGCAGCATCTCAATTCCTGTGGCTGATGCGCGCCATGCCAGAGAAGTGCGAACGGTTCTGTGAAACCAATGCATTGAGCAACTGAAGCGGCACGTGGTGTTCCTTGTCCAAGTATACCATTACATCCAGAAAAACAGGGACGTGCATTGTGGATGTGGACGATGCCGCCAGTTTTGGAGTTTATTAAGACTTGGCTGTTGAGTTTTCAGCTTTCAGGGCTTTCAGTTGCCCAGCTCCCAGGCTGACCATGGAGGAGCCAAAATACAAGAGACCCACCAAGTCAGAGCAGACTTCCTGCACATGGTGTGCCTTGTCCTGCAGTTTGAAGAAGAGAACGGTGGTCATAGTTTTTTCTCGAATGCGTAGCAAGGGTTCCCGTTTCGCTCTGGGGGTCTGGGGGTTGAGGGTGTGTTCGCTCGACGTTGCGTTTATGTTCGCAACCGTTCGCAACCGTCCGCAACCGTTCGCATGAGGGCCGTATGGCCGTGCCTGTGGTAAGTTCTGCAGAAGGGGTCATTTTTGGAGGTTTCAAACATCGCATTGCTTCGTTTCGCGTGGCAGGCGTGGCACTTGGTGACATTCAGACGTTTTTGTAACCTGTCGAAAGTCGTTTTGTGTGGCAGGCGCACTACTTTTGCGACGTTTTCGCAAGATAAGTTGCAAATTTCGTGGCAGGCGCAGCACTTTGGACGTGTCCAGCGTCATCTTGCGTGGCAGGCGCAGCACTTCAGACGTGCGAATCGGATTGTCAGGACTGCGTCACGTGGCGACAAGGTGCAAATTCCGTGGCAGGCGTGGCATTTTGTGAGATGCGATGAAAATTGACGGAAGCTTCGCACGAAACATGACATTCCAACCTGTTTGATAAGGTGTCGAAAGTCTTTTTTTGTGTGGCAGGTGCAATACTTTTGCCTCGTTTTCACAAGATGAGTTGCCGTTTTTCGTGGCTGGCGCAGCATTTTGGAGATCTCTGTCGTCATTTTGTGTGGCAGGCGCAGCATTTCAGACGTGTCGCGCTGCGTGCTCTACACTCCACACTCTACACTCCACCCTTTACACGTCACACTCCACACTTTACATTCCACACTTTACACACTACACTTTACACACTACACTTTACACACTACACTTTACACACTACACTTTACACACTACACTTTACACTCACTTTACACTCACTTTACACCCCACACTCAACACTTTACACGTTACACTCCACACTTCATACTCTATACTCTACACTCTACACTCTACACTGTACACTCCACACTCCACACACTACACTTTACACTCCACACTCCGCACTCTACACCTTACACTTTACACTTTACACTCTACACTTTACACTCCACACTCCACACTCCACACACTACACTTTACACTCCGCACTTTGCACTCCACACTTTACACTTTACACTCTACACTCCGCACTCTACACTCCACTCCACACTTTACACTTTACACTCCACACTTTACACTTGACACTTTACACTCCACAGTCTACACTCCACACTCTACACACGACACTCCCCACTTTACACTTTACACTCCACACTTTACACTCACTCCACCCTTTGCACCCCACACTCCACCGCGCTCTACACTTTACACGCTCCACACTCCACACTCCACACTTAGCACGCGACCTTCCTCATATTCCACAGTGTATGGTGCACTGGTATGGTGACAGGGGAAAAATGTACAAGACTGTTCAAATAAACTCTTTCAGAAAAGTGTTCTGCGTGACTGCATTTTCATGTGTTTCGACATCTGTGCCATTAACATACGTGTGAGCATTCCGGTTCGTGGGCTGCATCTTGTTTTCTCAGATTGAAAACTCAGCAAAAACATGATAGGTGAATATTCAAATATGGCTATTCTGTTCATTTTTGGGCTGTTCACACTGCGTTCCTGGGTTTTGAGATCCTGGAGACATGTTGCAGATTGAGAGCTCGTGGTGTCAAATCCACACAGTCAACCGGTTAGCCTTGGTTGCCGGGCAGGTCTATGTCGGATCAATGCCTTTTTTGGAGGATATCTTACAAAATACTGGACATACATGGTGGAACGTAACATAAAACTCCGGCTGAAGTTGATTTTTTTTTCAAGGGTAATCCTGGATTGGACATGGGTTGTCTGGAAATAGGTACCCCAAAATAGAATGGTTTATCATATTCTGTCATTTTTTTTCCGATAAAATAATCGTCCAGATATTGGGGTTCCCCATTTTCAAACACACTCATATCATATTGTTGATGTTGCAATAATTGTATATCATATATATATACACATATTACAGCTCCCATGATATTGCCATGATATTCCCATGATATTTGCGTTTCCAGTGCAAATCGAGACACTGCAGTGGATAAAAACTGGCAGGTCGCATTGGCCTACTGGTCTTCGTGCTTGTGTTGGCCATCACTGGGCCAGTCTGGGAATCGTGGTTGCACAGAGTGTCGCTTGGGATTTAAGAGCAAAAAATCTGGGGATATAGTGGGGATATGATTGAGATATAGTGGGGATATATGACTAGAACGCCAAGTTCCTTTCATTCGCCGGGAAGCTGCGATGCTAACAATACTGCCTTTATATTGCTTGCGCTTTGTGCCGAACTTTCCACACTTTTTGTATCTTTTTGTTCTGTTTCTTGTGTCCTTTGGTTCCAGCCCTCGGAGCCCTGTTGAAAGGCCTTTACCATTGCCTCCTGCACCTCCACCCGGCCCTGTCGCATTGGCCAAATGTTGACCTTTGTGGAGGCCAGAGTTGGGACTGCGCTGACGGGTGGCTGTACCCAAACTGTTGCTGAGAATACATCCAATCATGGCTGCAAACGTGTTTGCTTGAGGCAGAATGTGCTGAGGGTGGGGGAGCAAGATCAGAGGCACGGTCGATCAGAGCGAGGGTTGTGTACACACGACATGACACTGCCTTACTTTCTTGTGTGAACACGTACATTTGTACAACTTGAGAAGTGGGAGCAGTCGCGGGAGAAGACTTTACATTTTTTTGAGCGCAGGAACTGCTCCATGGTGATATTTGCACTTTGGTCTGTGCTTGGGCAGCATTGCGATTCAGAGAACTTGGATTGAGCAACAGACTTTCGCATTTTTTTTGTCCAGATTGTCCAGATTTATCTCCCCAAGTTCGCTGCCTTACCATCTTGGGCCACGTCCAATGCTGATCTCGAGCAGGTGATGATCCCAATAAGAGACCCACCATTCCAGCGTTGCAATGAATCTCGGCAGAGGGAAACCACCCTGTGGCTTGATGGATGGCTGGTTGATGTTGATGTTTGCTGAGGTTGGTTCATGTTGCTGAAGGACTTGGGGATGCCAGTTGGGTACGGTTCAACATGTCTTACACTTCGGTAATCAAACATGGCAATGGACAATTCCCTCTTTTAGTTCGATTTTCCCACTCAAACCTCCATGCAGTGCGGGGACTAGCCATGTTTGATGACACTGGAGGGTAACCCTAATTGTTGGTTCTATATCCCACTATAAATCACCAACACCATTTATTACTGGTTATATCGCATTAATTGCCTAACAAAAACGAGCTGAGGCATCGATGGCAATGCGAGCGATGCTGAGATGGTTCAGTGTGTTGTCCCTCAGGTGGCAACAGGCGGGGAAGATGTCACCTGTTGTTGTGACAAAAAATGGTGGTTTCACGTGGTTTCCTAAAATGGTGGTACCCCAAATAATAAAAAAATAGACCATTTTAGTATTGAAAAAGTGAAACCCATGGTTTTGGGGATCCACGATTTCAAGAATCCTCCAAATGTGGATATCCTGTTCTCCAATGATGTCCTGAGAAAAATACTGAAGATGTGCGCTGCCAAGGGTGCATTCATACAGAGGCATGGTGCTTGTGTACGGTACATGCAAGCTGTGCCACGAGGCCAAGTGGATGCAACGCCAACCTTGGCCTCGAATCTGGGTTTGCAAGCTGATTTGAGGGACATGAACCCCCTTGTGGAAATGGAACCTACCCAATTTGTGTATGGTGATAAACTTTTGAATATGAGGATGCTCTGTTGCCACGTAGAAATCCCTGAGGGTAGCCCAAGCATCTCTTATAGCGAGGGACTTGCAGCTTTCCAGGACCTTCACAGGGTGTTCATGTTCAAGAGATGTATTGATACTGACAATGTCTGTTGACCCATTGGTACAACTCACCATCTTCATGTCTGCAAGTTGAAGAGTTTGAACACAGCAAAGTCAAAGAGTCCCATCTGTCTACACCCTTGAAGTGCGCGATGACCCCGATTGACGCTGGGAGAGGACTGCAAGCCCACTTGACTCCATCTCATTTCTCAGGAATGCCATAACAGAGGGAGAGCCGCGCCTGGTATGTGCTGAAGCGCAGTACTTCGTTTGCGAGGATCGGATGCGAATGCGATTCTCCTTCATTTTTTTCTTTATTTTTTTGGGACATGTTTGGACCTTTCTTGACTTTTGGGACAATTTCTTCCCACATTCCTGGCATCTTCAGATTCTGCAGATCTTGCCTTTGGAAAACAGGGTCATGGCACAGTCCATGGCACAGCCTATGGCACAGTCCAGGCGGCGCCGGGTGCAACATCCATCCTGATTCAATTGAGGAGGCAAACCAAAGCAAAGTGTGACTTGGTCACAGGATGTCGTCGAATGGGCAAGAAATTGGGGTACCGATGGACCCACAAATGGCTGGGTGATTTTTAGTACCCAACAAATATCTGGGAGTCAAAAACTTCAAAACCTATCTCAGCCTCTGTGGACAATCATTCTTAGGATCAAACACCATGTCATTTCTAGGGAATTACCTGACACTCCCATTTGATCAAACAGTCCAAAACCTGTGCTTGTTGACTTGTGACTTTCAGGGAATGTATTGTAGGTATTGTAGCACTGTTCTGCAGTTGTTTCTTTGCTAAGCGGGATGATTTTTTTGGATCTCAAACGTGCCAGAAAGCTGTGGCTGTGGGTCAGACTCTTGTACTCTGTGGATTCTCACCCAAATGCCTTTGGTGCCTGGAGGTGGATTCAGCATTTCCTTTGACCCATTTGACCCTTCTCGCCCATCGACTCACCACGTCAGGTGATCAAATCTTTGCGGAGTGTCGAATATTGAATTCAGCGCTTTTTGGATGCACTGCGGGCTGTTGTGATAGTTTCAATATGTTTCAATATACTGATTGCCGAATCTCTATTGTGCTCCCATAAGGCAGCATCAACTTTTGAATTTGCATGGCCTTGGTACTCAAATGTGCCATCCAAATCCCGCAGTGCAGGTTCACATTTCAGGAATACGAGTCTTGGCCGCAGCTGCAATGCAACATTCTGCAGCCCAAGCGTTGGACACTGTGACGAGTGGACAATTCTGACAGTTCATCAGAGCTGTGGATCGTGTTGTGATACGGGGATGGATCAAAACCTATGATACCATATTTATCTATCCATATTTGGTGGGGATGAACGGATGAACATTGATGACCATCTACGATTCGAAACTAGTTTGGGCTTCACCAGGGTACCAGGGTTTTGACACATGCTGTGGCCAGCACCTGGCAACCTCTCTCCTCAGTTGCAGAGTCCTGCTGCGCTCGCGTATGAAGCAGCCACTGGGCTTTGAGACGACCTGGGGTTTGTCGTATCGGATGAAATGACCACAGCATTTTTGACAGGAAAAAAACTGAGCTGTGTGGCATAACTCACTGAAAACATCTGAAAACTGACAGGTCCATCCTTGTCATTTGTTGATTCGTTTTGGTCGCAAAGGATCCGAACAACCGGACAAAGATGGATGCTGCAGTGCCATGGCTAATGTCAACAGCTGCAGTGCCTGATCTGGGGCTGCCGTTGGAATGGGAAAGGGAATGACAACCAGCTGTTCTTAGTCATCCCCAGCAGTTGGGTAGCTACAAGCTAATCATGCCGTGGAAGGTTGGCAAATTTGATGGAAATTGGAGGCAACATGATTACAATTTGATTACAATATTACAATGAAGAGATATGCGGCTGCGTAGTCCTCGAACAATTCCTGCTCAGATGGAAGATCCTGGAACATGTACGCTGGGCTGCTTCGTAGTTGCTTGGCGAAGCTAGCAGCCTCGTCCTCCCCGTGTCGCACTGAAAGGTACCAACTCTTCCCATATTTTATGGGGCTTTCTCATGGATGATTTCGGGATTCATTTCAAAAAATGCCCATATACCAATACTGTAAACAAGGTATGATTTTGGCAAGTTTCCGCAGCCTCACCATGCACCAATGGACCAAGGAGCTCTTCACTTCAGAGCAGTTGGCGAATCTGCAGAATGAGATTCAGGTGGCATCGGCGGAAGCCTCTGGAGCGTCACTTGGCACATGGCCTCATATCCAAACCCCGCAGATAAACTTTGTACATGGGGTTCGTGTAAAAATTGGTCTCTACCCCAAATCCGCCCAATTAATTATCATGTATGATCATTATCCCTCTTAAAATTGGCATTGATATACCAAATTGTCAAACCTGCCCAAGTATCCCATCGCGCACGCTCTTGGGTGGGTGGATCCCTTCGGAGCCCATTTCTTTGGAGCATTATCAAATATCTCAGTCTCACAGATTTTTACTTTGCCTCTGCGGTACCACAATATCTTCAGGGCAGAATCAGTGTATGAACGTGGACAGAGGTGCACCATGAGCTGACAGAGACAAATCCAAGGTTCCAGATGCCGGAAGGGCAGTATTCAACGACCAACTACTGTGGTGATAATCCAGGTGCAGTGGAATGGTATTTCTGGGTGACAGGTTGTGGATCTTGTTGGAATCCATGTTTCAACAACAGAAATCCTCAATTTTTGACATTATACACACATATTACTATATATATATATTATGTACAGTACCATGAAATTTATAAATAACAATACACACATACAGATAGATGCACACATATGTTACATGTATTTAGATATCTCTTCGCTACATTCCCATGTTGCCCATGGTTGGACCGTCTGTATCAGCGTCGCCTTTGCTCGAGGTCCTGCTTGTGTCCGCGTGCAGGGCTTGTGCGACATTTCCCAGGCACTTGGTATAAAGCTTCAGTGGGTTGGATATGCCATTTTTGCTCCTTGATTGGTTTAGACTCGCTTAGATCCTCATGATGATTGCGTAAAGTCACAGAACAAACCAATTTTTCGTGGTGAAAATTATCATAATGATATCATATCACCATATTTTTATGATATTTTGTGGTGGTGATAAATATCATATCACCATTTTTTGATGCCAGGATGGCGACTTCTACAAGCATCCGGTTTGCGTCTCGGGGCAAGCCCAGTGGTCGAAGCGACTTGGATGACTTGGATGACTTGGATGACTTGGATGACTTGGCCATGGCAGTTCTTTTGAGAATATATGATGGGATTATATGGGATCATATGAACTATTAAACTATTATTATGGGATATCAATTCTGGGATATCACAGAATCAGGCAGAATTTGGACTGCTTATTTTCACACAACACCACGCTTGCTGTAAAGGGATGAATGTTGAAGTGATCCAATTCAAATAACTTCTCTTCCTTTGTTGAGGGCAACCCTGTCCTGGGACAATCGAGGATTGATGGATCTATGCGAATTCGATATGATGGAGATGAGAGGAATGGACAGGCCGGCCTTGGGCATGTCACAGGTAGAAATACTGCTCCAATTTCAGCATTTCTGCTAAGCCCAATATATAAATCATGTTTCCAAGTCTAGAGGTATGGGTCAATTTGAGATCAAGGCATCCTCAGATATCAATCAACTATCCATTTTTGGAGGAGCAGACTTGACCCTTTCCTTGCTGTTGTGGTTTGTCCCGTGTTGGGCTTGCTGGGCTTGGCAAAGCCAGGCTGGAAAGTGGCTGCTGGAGACGGATGTCTTAGATCTGCTCTCCAGTGGCTATGGGAGCGAAGTTGGCAGACAGCCAACTTTTAATCCGATGCCCACTCTTGGTAGCACCATTTGGAACCTGAAGTGCAGGTGTCTCGGCCGCCTCGGCCGCCTCGGCCGCCTCGGCCCTTATGATTTCAACTCAGGGTCCAAGAATGGTGCTGTATACATGAGACTACACCATCACACCTTCGCACCTTGGAAGGTCACGCAAAATGCTGCAGGTACCCGAGCAACAATGGTCTTGGTACCTACTACATCCAGTGTGCAAAGTTGCTGCTTTCTTGCCTTGTCGTTTTTTTAAGCCTTCGCAAAGCTGCACGCCTGCTGGGCAAGTGATTTGGAGCAGGTACCGTACCAAAATTCTGGAGCTCGTTTCCTGCACATGTGACTCTCTGATCGTTGCTCGGCAGTTACTGGCTGTGGATTACGCGACGAGGGTGTTTTTGAGACACAGCCAGTAGCTGACACAGTCAGATAGTGGTTTGGAATTCAAGGAACTATCACCGCACTCTGGGTTATGCCTGCCCAAATCCAAACCCAAGTCACCGTGATGAGGACTGCAATGGCCGTGGCGAAGCAGTTGGGAGTAAAGAGAATGGTCCAAATTGTGTGTGGCATGGCACGACGTGGTCCCGGAAGTCTTGAACTCTAGGATCTCCCATATCTAAAGCACCAGTTGAGTCCCAAGTCCTGGTGGTGATGATGATATAGGGGTCACACTGATAAGTTTTGATGGAGTTTACTTAAAGATCCAACATGGGCAACCGTTGTTCTTTGTTTATATTAGTGTTGGGGCATTGGAAGAGTATGAAGAGTTGGGAAGAGGTGCATCATGACTGATTCTGAGGTGCGAATGCAGTCCAGATCGTGCTGGGGATTCCTGTGAGATCCCCCTTTGCCAGGCCCAGCCAGAAGCGGGTAAAGACTGAATATGCGACGCACATGGCCAGCCCAATCTGCCAATCAGGGGAATATGATTTTCGAAACCTTGGGACAAAATGGGGCTCCAAGTTGTGAACCAATCCCATCCCCTCGTTTAATCCCACTACAGGTGCCAGGCGTGATGAACTCGCGTCAACCTGCCTGCTTGGAGGGCAATTGGATCATGCCTAACGGCGTGTGCACACCCAGCTGCCAAGAAGGATACCAGTCAAATCACCCCAGCTTTACTTGCAACCTGGCTGAGGATCACTTGCGGGAGGGAAGGAATCGATTAGCCATTTGTTTGCTTTGGTTGTTGCCTTTCCGGTTTCATAAGACAAAGGGACTCAACACTCCCTCCTATTGGTGTTTTCTTTCTTTGTTCCTTGTGAATATTCAATTTTAATCCCCATTTTCTTCAGACCTTAGGACTTTATGACCTTCAGGTACGGAGGATGGTGCGTATTTGCTCCCGCTGGGCTTCACCTGCGACCCCATCTGGGTAAACCAAGCTCCCGTGGATGAGTTTGGCAACACTCCAGATGCATATGAGGAAGCCACCACCACCACACCACTGGAAGCTTAGCTTCAGGGAGTATCCTGAAGATTTTTCTTGATGGGATGTTTATCGAAAATCTTTCTGGATGGTTTGATGGGACTGGGAAACTGAAAGGCTTCGACTTGAAACACTTGTTTGTCTGGTGGGCACGGCAGAATTTGAGGAGTGTACAGACTTTGACTGTGTTTTCCATGGCACAGCCACTGGTAATCGCCGAGCGGATGATAGTTGCGAATGCATTTGCGATGCTGGCTATACTGGTCCGCAGTGCCGCTCCATTATAGGCATTGCTGGTCATACCGGGCGTATTCTTGAAAGTGATTCACTGATTCACCAAGTAGTGAGCGTTTTCTCTCTGTTTCTTGTGTTGCAAACAATTTTGCACCACGCTGAGTACGTTGCTGAAGGAATAGAATTATTGGGCAAGAAATAGTTGACAAACAACCAACTCATTTAGAAGTTTCGAGATCGGCCAAGAATTACAGCTGCTGTAGCAAGTTCTGCAGTGCCACCAGTGCCTTTCTGTTTCCACTTCATTCCCTGCAGGTGATTGTCTCGCGCCCCTGCACCGGAACATTCCAAACTCAGCCTTGTCTACTTGTGAAGAGGGCTCTCGACCAACTATGGTTTGTACTGCTCGCTGTGCTGAGATGTATTATCCTGTGCCTGCCACGCTGGATTGTCAAGGACTCTATGTTGCAAAAATAAATTGCGTCAAAGTCTCTGTTGAGGCATTCAACACAGTGGCAAAAAAACACATCTCAGCATTGTTTTAGGTAGATCGCCTCAACGTAGTGCTGTTATTTTCTTTAGCATTCTTTCCATACCAGACATTTGATCCTTCGTTTCCGGGGAGTTCCCTGACAGGAACGCAGTTGGTTCCAGACAAGTTCCGCTGCTTTGGTGGTCCTAGCACAGAGATTCAGTGGTGCGAAATCACTCAGATTTTTTCGCTGATCTTCTCTGGTTTGGCTTTCCTGGGACTGCTGGTGGCTTGCTACACTTTTCAGCGCAACAAGGCTGGGTAATGGAGTGATTGCAGACACACCCTTCGGTGGATTTCTTGAAGGCTGCATTGAAAATCCCTTGGAATTTCGCCTAAAGAATCAAACAAACAAGCTTGTCAAAAACAGGATAATTCTCTAGTGAATTGAGGCCTCCACTGGTTTGGTACCCCCAAAGCGTCCCTCCCAAAAGTCTGGGGGTGCGGGTTAGACCCTGAATTCAAAGGTGGATCAGTGAAATGGTATTTTGAACCTGAAACTGTTTGCCACTTGCAGGCGAGATCCTTCCAAAATTACCTCCATCATGACAAGTTGGTGGAAGGAGTGTCGGACGTACATGGAAACTACAACGTGGTGAGGATGACGAATGGCACAGAATACCATTCCAAACTGCCAGACCACATTCTAGCACACGATCCTCGAGAACCTCCCAAGGACTGACAACCCTTGCAGGTACACAGATTCCAAAGTGTCACTATAACTTGGTTGATTTGGCACCATAGATCTGTCAACAGGTCATATTCAACAGCTATTTTGATGCACTTTGGTCTCAGTTTGGTGACCAATCACAGCTATGGCCTTCAGGACGAGGCGAGCCAAAGCGACGAGTACGAGAATGTATCAACCTTTGCACCAGAGCAGGGTTTGCCGAGCCTTCAAGATGTCGGGGCCTCGTAGACATGACATGTTTAGCTTGTGAATGTCTGAAAAAGAATGGAAGAAACAATGAGAAACAGAGAAGGACATTCATTGCTGGCGTTTGGGTATGGGTCACAATTGTCAACCCCCAAAATGGCTTGTTTGATACTAAGGAATCACTTTTTTTTGGGCACATTGGTACAACATGACCCTACCCATACCCAGTTCTTTTCAACCTCAGAGCCTTTTGAGTTGATATATTTCAAAGGGACAGCCCATCGGAGAAATTTGCCTCAGGATGGCACCTACACTCCTGATCCACGACCCAGTGTTGGAGGCAACGACTGACTCAACCAGCTTGGCATGAACATGTCCTGCAGTGAAATCATGTCCGCTGTTGTTGTGGTTGTGGTTGGTGGTTGGTGGTTGGTTATTGGTTATTGGTTGTTGGTTGTTTGTTGTTGGTTGTTGGTTGGTGGTTGTTGATGGGTTGGTTGGTCGGTCGGTCGGTTGGTGGTTGTTGTTTCAGCTCATATCCTAAAGTTTCATCGTTTCATCCTGCCTGTGTTTGCACTTGCAATCTCGAGCTTGGCGATGGAACTATGACCTCTCTTGCAGTGGATGGCCCAGATCTGATAACAAGTGGATCAAGTGGATCTGAATCACCCTAGAGTCTCCCAAGGTGAAGTTCCAGGGCTGCGAATGTCACGCGTCTTGCGTCAGGTCTGCCAGGCCAGGTGGAGCAAGAGGTGGCCTTGGCCCTGACGGCCGGCCCTGGCTTGCGCAAGGGGGCTGAAGCCGGGGGACCTTGGTGGGGGGGGGTCCCTGTGGCTGGCTTGAAAGCACAGCTGTTTGGCAGACTGATATGGGCCATTCTTTCACTGGAAGGTCTATTCCCCAGGCTTTTCGAGTTTCGCTATGGGGTCTGGATCAAAAAACCAAGGAGGCTTCTGCACCCTTAATAGCTGGTGTTGTTCATCTCCCAATTCACGTTGACACATTCCACCATCCTCATTCTCTGCAGTGGCCATGTATATATCGCTATCTATGTCTGTTGATTGCGTTCCCAAGATGGTCCCATAAGATCCCATGAGTATTGATCCATCTCCGTATGTGCGTATTGTTCATTGGATTTGTTCACGGGACATTTTGCGGGAAACACCCAGGTCATCTACCAATTTATCATATTTCATGGAAAAAACATAGGTTTCTTGTAGATGTTCCATGATTTTCCTATATTTTCCTTAAGTTCTTCCGTTTTTTCTTGGCCCAAACTTCCCTCAGGTCATCGTTCGAAACATTGTGGGCCGTCCTGAGCTGGATGGGTCCCACGGCTGGGTGTTGGACTATAGTCACGAGCCACCTAGCTGCAACCGCTGCAACCCCTACAGAACAATGTGGCCATTGGAATGGTGATAATCATCACAATTCTCTGTAATTTTTGGGTGCCCCATTTTGGATGGAGATGTTTTTTTGTGACCAGGATGTAGGGATAAAGTAAGGTCACTAATTCTAAGTCTTTCTGATGATACCTCCGAGGACTGGTCTTTACGAGTTGGATCTTGAGGTGCAAGTCGGCCTGAACAAATCCGCATGCGAAGCATAGTTTCAGATGGATTTTCGAAAGTCAACATCATCCCAACCAGAATCTGCATGATCATCACAGACCTGCGTGGCCGGTTGAGCATGAACTTCTCTACGCATAATATATTGGAGGTTTCCAGACTCGAAGAACCACCAGAAGCTAACCCAAGCGGCTTGACATGACCATGTTTGATCATGTTTGATCATGTTTGCGTATGCTGTTTGCTTCGTTTGCTGTATGCTGTACTGCCAGGGCGTAGAGATCTTGAAGATGGTTCCAGAATCTTCCTTGGAAGATGTGGAGTTAGCAGCTGAGACTCCAGCCATCATGGCAGCTCCAGGCTGGAGCTGAGACACAACCCATGGGACCCATGGCCATGAGGTACAGCAGATTTCTCTGAAAATCGATTGAAAAGGATGACATAACCCTTAAATCATCCTAAATCCACTGGTTTCTCAGGGTTTGTATGGTTTATCATCATTTTTTCACGATAAGAAACGCCATGTATTGGGGGTAGATAACCCATTTTCAGTCACAAAGGGTGATCTCCCAGATTTGAGTCCTGGAAGGTCCACAGGCTTTGGACACCAACTGGTTGGTGAACATGCGTGACCTGGAGAACAAGGTGGAAGCCAATCGCCAGGAACGCTACAAGCAGTTTGTGCCCTGGCACTTGCTGCCGTTGGTAGGGGATGAACTCTGAGCTGAACTATGAGATGTTCAAGTTCTTGTTTCTTTCTGCGATTATCATTATCATGGAGGAATATTATTGTTAGATTCTGTAGCCAGAACACATGTACATAACATGTAACACACATACACGTACACATACACATACACATTCACATGCACATGCACATGCACATGCACATGCACACGAACACACATACACATTCACATTCACTTTCACATACAGATACGTAGATCGACTGATAGATTGACAGCTTATGTGTTAGATAATTTGCCAGATAGATTGTTGGATGGATGGATGGAGAGACAGACTAGATTAGATTTTATTAGACCATTAGACGGGACTACACTAGACTAGATTGGGTTAGACTGGATTTTAGTAACCCCCAAAAAGATAGACAAGTAAATATATAAGATCTATATATTCTAACTGATTTTTCACTTTTTTTCCTGTCTTTTTTTGGGGTTACTATATATATATATATGTATGTATGTATATATATATATTATATGTAATAGTTATATACACATACTGTATATCATGTTACATAAGTTGTATGTTTTTTGTGTATATTACACTAAGATTGGTCGAGTTGGCCACCTCTTGAATTCAAGGCCAGCGAGCAGGCCCGGGAGGAGACGGAACGAAATGCCAAGATCAAGGTTTCCTGGCGCCGGCAGGTTGTTGGTTTGTGGTCGTTGTGGTCGGATGGTGTTTTTCCTCTGAAATATCTGTTTCTTTTTATCCCAATTTTTGAATCTTGTTGAATACCAGGATCCTGCAGATTCGTCCTATTTTCTTCAAGGTTTTCGACACGCATTTAACCATTCTATGACTGGAATAGATTTGGGAGCTTCTTCTGATTGGATGCGGGTTGTACTGAGACCTTTCAAACATTACCCTCCCCCCAACTAACAGCTGGGTCTATTTAGTAGTGGATAACAAACGACTAAAGTTTGTGGAAGTATCAAGCACAATTGGTAGGTATCAACTATTTTCAAGGTACCTAGTGACTTCACCTTCAACTGAACAACGATCTCAGGCAGCGCTCCAAGAAACTGCTCCAATTCGTGCAGATTTGGAGGGTCGCCTGCGAATGGGCTTGAGAACTGGTGATGCCGAGATGCATCTTGGCGAGTAGGTTCTGGTGAGGTTGAAGATATTGTTTCATTGGGGTGCACTACCACTTTGGGAGGGGGGAATTTTCTCTGGGGTAAAGATCCCTGCTACCAAAGCATAGTCAGGAAGTAAATCTTGGCGAGACTGTAGAAATGATGTGTTATGTCTCAAAGACTCAGGTGCTAGATCATTTGTGAACATGCACTTGAGTCCTCGATGCATTTCGAACCCCGCCTCAAGGGAAAGCATGACAGGAAAGCATGGCTTTAACCCATCAACCCTAGGACCATTTGTTGAGTTCCCTGTTGTATCATTAATTTTTGGAGAAACCTCCACAGTTTTCCTGTGAATTTCCCAGTAACCAGGTTGCGGGAAGCCATTGCAGAGACCTATGAGCTGCTGAAGCAGCCGTACTTGGCCATCGCTCCCCCCGCTTCGTTGAGCTCGTTGAAACGCGTTCCTTGGGGAGCCGGTGGCAGGGTCGATCTGCTAGTGGATGGTTGATGCATGTTGATTTCGAAGGGATTCTCAAGAGCATGATTTGTGACCAAACTCCTGGTGGATTAGTTGTTACAGAAGGTAATACTACCTGATTTATTGAATCTAAATATGATCGAATGCGAGAATCCTCATCAACCAGTAGAAGATGACAGAGGGTTTTGAACACTGCTCACATGTGTGACATGGTCAAAAGATTGTTGTAGCTGAATCTGGTGAAATCGTGGTGCATCTTGTCATGGGCTTGAAGGGTGGAGGTCCTGTGAAGTTGATTTCCAGCCAACAGCTTGCTGATTCCGAGAACTTCAGGGACTTAGCCCACATGGAAGAATCTGATTTCGAAGGTGCGTTGTCATTTGCACTCAAGATGATTGTGGATTCCAGTCATGGGGCCAAACGTGTTGACATATCTGACTTCTTGGAAATTGAAGGATCCATGCAGGAAGCTTTCTTCGCTTTCCATGGTGAACACGAGCTGCTGAGGAAATTCCTGATCATGTTCAAAGAAACAGGAATTGATGAGATGTTGCAGAAGTGTGGATGGCTCGCAGTCTGCCACTATATGTCCTTCGAACCCCTGAAGATGCGAACCCTTTTCGTCAGGATACCAGGCGTTCCACCAACGACAGTGAATTTCCTGATTTCGATCCTCCGGTCTGCACTTGTCTGTGTAGGTATGCCAACTCCAACAGCTGGAATTGACGACATTGACACAAAAATCAAGCTCTGGAGTACGGTGATCTTCAAGGGTTTGCTGCCTAGGATGTATCCGGTCCAGAATTTGCTTGACACATGGGACCAGTCTTGCACTATTGTGGGTGACCATTTCACCATGCGCTTGGCAGCACACACTGGCTTGGTTAATCCAGATTTTGCATTGAAACATTTCTCCCGATGTGGTCCTGAAGACAAGACCATTGCTGTGTTGACATTCACTGGTGCTTTGCGTGGAGGGTTTTTTTTGGAAAAGGAGCCCTCAAACCAACATGAACTCAATGTCCAGCAAAAAAAGGACTTGCCAAGTTTCTTCTGGCGCAAGGGGCCGACCTCAAAGAGTCCCTTCATTTCATAGATTCGATCCTGCGTGGAGCGGGTCATGCAGCGGTAGCCAGTGTACTGGGTCAGAAACAGATCCAAAAAAGGTGGGAGGGACTAAGCCAATTAGCTTTGGCTCTCCACGTACCACTTCCACAGATCGCAGAGAAAATGCAAAAAGCCAAGAAGAAGGCCCAACAGAAGTTTCAGACTGTTTCCAGAAGTTTGCCTGCCAATTTGCCCATCGAAAGCATTGTGATTCAGAATGATTTTTTCAAAAATCAAGATGACACGACTTGCCAGCAGATCCAAAAGATTTCGCCTAATGTGTCGGGCATCATTGTCATGAAATACAGCGAAGCTCAACAATGGATTGACAGCCATGCAACTCTGTCGCAAGACGAATTGGCCATTCTTATCATTGGTTTTTGTGGATGTGAATCATCTGACTTGTGCAAAAAAGTGCAGGTCCCAGCATGCGTAAATGGTGAACCCTTCATTCTCAAAGCATGTTTGCACCAGTTAGGCGCCAAGGATGTCCACATTGGCAATGAAGAAGATGATCATGTGATTCCTGCAAATGACACTCATGTCGTTTCCTTTACGGCCATGAAAGACGACATGACAAAGGAGGAATGGGATTGTATCATCATGTCTCCAGTCAAGAACATGATGAAGAGGCTTGGTGATGAGGTTGCTGAGGTGACATTCGTTTCTCCTCCTTGGGGACGATCTTTTCAAAAGCAGTCGAAAAAAGTTGCCCCCGAACTGGCAACCACAATCCAATTTCATGCACGCATTCAGACATCCGACCTAAGAGCTATTTTGAGAGCGTCTGGAAATGGTGGAGTTTTCACATGTCCCAAGACGGAAAGCAAGAAGGTCTCGGGTGACTACATGATCGTTTGGACCAAATTATCTCAGGTTGAACTTGCAGTGAAGATGTCTCAATGTGAAAACCACTATGGACTTGTGAAAAGCTTCAAAGGTGATTCTACCGCGAGAGGCATCCGCTTCACGAGACTTGATTTTCCTGCAGCTTTTGCCAAGTTGAGACCGCAAGACAGCATGCCGAGTTTGATTTCGTCGAACTTCTTCTTTCGAGTGGAGCCGACACCTGTAGGAACCACCAGCGAGCAAGTCATGGAATGGATCAATCACCATGGTTGGAAGGCCAAACCTGTCCGACCCATCAGTGCCACCATTTGGCTCTGTGTTGCTGAAAGGAAGTTTGATGAAATTTTTCCGAATTGGAACAATGAACCTGTCCTCATTAGATGGGTGCAAGACAAGAAAGATCACCAACCTGTCGTTTTGGCAGGGAATGTTCAGAAGATGTTGCAAAATGTGCCAGGCGATATCTCTCAGAACGCTGCGCAGGAAAGTGGCAATTTGCAAAGTGACCCTTGGAGCAATTGGATCAAGCTGAATGGGACGTCTGGGATCTCACAGCCGATTGTCCCTGCCAAGCCTGTTCCTCAGCAGAATGTCGCACAACCTCCGAGACGTCTCGAGTCTCCCATTGAGGACAAGTTCCAGAGACAGGAAGAGCAAATTCAGCTTGTTCGTCAGAGCGCAGAAAAAGAGATTCTTGCACTCAGAGAAGACATGTCCAAACTTGAGAAGATGGTAGACTCTCAGCGTATGCAGATTGATAGCAACATGGAAGCAACAGCTTCTGAATTCCATGCCTTGAGAGCCGAAACCACCGACCAGTTTCAAAGCATGGCTGAACTTTTCAAGGACAGCCTCTCGAGTGCCATCCAAGTTCATGATAGTGCCATGTCATCGCAATTCATGGAGTTGAAAGAGTTGATTGCAGCCAACCAGACCAGAGCATCGCCTCCGCCAAAAAAGGCGAAATGCAATGAGAAAGACCCATACCAGCCTTGACTAGGTGTCAGTGACTTCTCAGGATTGACCGTGTGTTGCATGCCGAGAACAAAACGCAGCCTAGTTTTAATTCGTCATGTTGCCTTTCACTGGGATGACATTTTGTCATTCATGACTTGCATGTGCATTGTGCTCCAGCTTTTGCAAATAGCTACCCATTCCGAGAGGGATATAGCACTTACTAGCTTTTTCAGGCTGGACGGTGTTTCCAAACTTTTGCCTGGGTTTGAAACTTGGTATTGTCATTTCCATGCTCTTGTTCAATGCCATCGTGTTTTGCGTATGAATTGTCACTCGTTTTTGTATGCTTGCTGCATCGGCCAAGCCAAGAACCCCGGGCCCGATGGTTCTTCCGTGAAATTTGCAGTTGTCAATCCGACAGCGGTCAATGGCAAAATTGACAGATTGCTTGACTTGGGGGCTGACTGTTCAGCTGTTTCCGAAACCAGTGCCACCAGCATAGTTCAGAAAGAATGTACGCACAAATTGAAGGGATGTGGATTTAGAAGCTTTTGGTCCAAACCAGTGGCCCCTAAGAAATCTACAAATGACAACCGTCCATCATACAGAGGGGAGGCTCTTGGATCAGCAGTTTTTTCTTCCCTGACTTCCAGACAGTTGAGAGGGGACATCCAACCCACGCTGTGGGAAACACAGAGATTTTCAGCTTGCATAGCACGTTTTGGCCAGATGGAAGTTCTTGTGATTGCCATTTATGGTTTTGCCAATAGACACAAAGAGGGAATTAGGCCCAATGATTTACTCATTGCAAACCTTATACCGGTGATTGTGTCCATAGGATTGCCATACATCGTAGCCGGAGACTTTAATGAACCACTTGTGAAACTTCCTGCTTATAAATTTTTCCAAGACGATGGTGCTATTGAAGCTTTCCAATGGTATCGTAGCAGATTTCAATGTGATTTGCCTGCCACCTGTAGCGGTTCTACAAGGAATGACACGGCATTCATGCACCCTTGTTTGGCAGATCGGATCACTGGAATGTGTGTTTGTGCTGATCACCAATTTGACATTCACTCTCCGCTGCTGATTCAGTTCGATTTCCAAAAAGAAAGAACACCTGTTAGTTTGTGGAATACCCCGAAAACGTGGGCCACTTTTGCACCATCAAAACAACTCATTGAGGAATATTATCAACCTGTTGATTTTGACAATCTATTTGCACAGTCAGCGGCACCTGATGTAGGTCAAGTTGAGCATGCATTTCATGTATGGTCTCAAGAAACCGAAAAGGCTGTCGACAAAGCTTTGCAATTTTTGCATCGACAAGATCCCAATAGACACCCACAAATTGGTTTGCCATCTTCCCACAAAGGTAGATGTTCTCCTGACAAAATCAAGACTCATCAACCGAAATTGTCAGTGAAAACTGATCGCCATGGTGGTTTCAATCCTCCATGTGAAGTTTTTCACTTGAGAACAAGACTGAAGATTCGGCAAGTAAGACGGATCAAATCATTGCTCAGAAGACTCAAGAGTTTACCTGATGCGCTGGAAGACGATCCCAACTTGTCCAACAAACTGAAAGATGCAAACTTGGAATGGACGCAGATCTTGAAAGCCAAAGGTTATGGTAACTCTTGGTCTCGATGGATCCTGTCTTTTGAAGCAATTCCAGAAATTCCTTGTCATTTGCCTGATGTTGATCTTCTCTCGACAGTTGACCAGATTACTGAACACGACTGTATTCATGCTTGCCATGCCGAGAACAAATGTCGTTCTGATCAATTCAAGAGCATGTTGCAGATTGACCAGTCCGATGACTTCTGCAAAACTACTTACAAGATTCTGAGGGCCAAAAATGTGGACAGCCTGTCGGAAGTGCCTGTGACATGGAAAATCCCTGCAAAGCTTCTACGGTCGAAAGTTGGTAATACGGCTTTGAAGATCGATCACGATTGCTTGATTCCACTTCATGCCAAACTTCACTTTGAACAAGCCCAGATTGAGTTTGTCAAACAAGAAAATAAAAAGATTTTTTTCAAGCATGTTGATGGAGCCCTTCCTACCCAAGGGTTTTTGCATATCCAATTTTTTGCCATCAAACCGGATGAGATTGCTCAGGAATTCACCAATTTTTGGACGCCAATGTGGTTACGCGATCGTAGGGAGGAACAATTTTCAGGATCTACATGGAGCTCTTTTACTGACCTTTTGAACTCTGTTACCATGCCTGAGATATCTTTAATTCACTATCCAGTTGATGATCTGGATATTTGGATGGACATCATCAGACGCATTCCTTCTGGTAAAGCGATTGGACCATGTGGTTGGTCCAACGATGAGATCAAAGCCCTACCTTGCGTTTGCATCAGGGATCTTATTGTGATTTTTAAACATGTTCTCCGTTCCGGTTTTGGACCTGGAATGATGATGGCAAAGACGGTGTTGCTGTCTAAGGTTCAGACACCTCAATCCATGCACCATGCACGTCCCATAACTATTTTGAGCTGCCTTTATCGTTTGCTGGGAAAGTTCATTTTCCGTGTCACCGCGAATGTTTGGAAGGATCACTTTCCATATAGCATTTCAGGTGGACTTCCTGGACGTGGAGTAAAAGAATTGGCATTTGCACAGAAAAGAGCCATTGAACAATCACTCGCTGATGGGACCTCATTGGGTGGCTTCTCACTTGATTTGATTAAGGCTTTCAATACTTTTGGAAGATGGGCTTGTGGCCGCATCATGCAGAGGTTGGGCATACCTGAAGACATTGTGATGGCTTGGATACTGAGCCTTGACAAGATGGTCAGATACCCTACTATTCAGGGATGCGTTGCACAGGGCATACCATCGACAACAGGGGTACCTGAAGGATGTAGCATTTCAGTACTTGCTATGCTGGCAACCTCATGTTTCTACTATCATTTGATTTTGAGTGATTCGGTGCGGCCTTTTGCTTACGCCGATAACTGGAGCTGGATGTCTAAAACCCAAAAAGCCAATTTTTTAGCATATCAACAAATGTTGCGTGGCACCACGGTACTACGTTTACAAATCGATCATGGAAAGAGTTGGCACTGGGGCACCAAGAAGGAGTTCCGTGAATTTTGTTTGACACTGGAAAATTTACACCCTCAGGGTGATGTTTCGACACAGGTGAAATGCTGTCAAAGATCTGGGAGAGAATGTCACCTACAGCAAGGGAGGTGTATCATTGGGATTCATTAAAGACAAAATTGATGAAGCTGTTACCCGCCTACACAGACTTGAATGGATTCCTGCCTCATTGCAAGTGAAATCAAAGTTGATTCAATCAGCTATCTGGCCCATGGCCCTTTACAGCTCCGACACCTCCTACATTGGAAAACATCATTACACTGCATTGAGACGCGCGGCAATCAACTGTTTAGTTGGCAAGTGGCACAACGCCTCATCGGTGATAGGATGCACTTTTCTTTCAAAGTTTTTATGTGATCCGATGCTTTATACCATCCTGCAGTGTGCTCGAATTGTCCGTAGGATGTCCTCAGTGATGCCGGATTTGGCAAAACAGACCATTTGTGATGCAGTTAATTGGTCAGGGTCGAAACCTTTCGGCCCCGCCACTGCTTTTAAACAGTATCTCAAACAGATTGGTTGGCATTTGAGCGTTGATGGGGTCATTTCGGGACCCGACTTCATGTCATGCAATGTGCTAACTGACTCCTGCAGAAGAATTTCAAAGATGATGAAAATGATGTGGCAACTCCACATCCTTGATTTATGCGATCGGAAGGGAATCGGTGACTTCTTTCCAGACGTTGGTGTGTTTCACAAAGTTTTTCATAACTTTGATGATCTAGGACAAAACCTGCTTAAACTCAATGTCGTTGGAGGCTTTCAAACCCAGTCTCAAAAAGCGAAATGGGATGATGAAACCACGGAAGCATGTGAACTTTGTGGTCAAGCTGACTCACGAGAACACCGTCTTCTTCATTGCAGTGCTCTGAAAAGTGTGAGAGAGGTGATGACGAAACCTTGTAAAGTTTTGGAGACATGTAGGAAAGAATGGATCTATCTTCCCATACCAAGGATGCACTCCGATGTGTCTCTTTTGAGGGCCTTTTTAAGCACCGTGAAGTATCCTGATCGAATTTCCATGAAGCCTGTTGTGAGCGACCGGTTGCGGTTTTTTACAGATGGCTCCGCCAAGCATCCCAGACATGCATCAGCACGTATTGCGACTTGGTCGATTGTACAGGATGTCTCAGTTAGTGATGCACAAAAAAACGAGGTCCTTGACTACCTCTTTTTACCACAGCCCAAATTCCCTTTTTTTCACGTTTGTGGAGTTGGGATTGTTCCAGGTGAGCAGACAGTAGCACGTGCTGAACTTTTTGCTGTTTTAGTTGCAGCTACTGATGTAAGCCGTCTTGATCCTGTTCCATTTGCTGATTTCTTCACCGACGCATCGTATGTATGCAGAATCGTGGAAATTGTCAAGCAGGGCTACTACAGACCAATTTTACATAAGTTTTCCAATGGTGATCTAATTTCTCTTTTGGCTGAGGTTTGGCACATTGAGAAGTTTAGTATCCATAAGGTTAAAAGCCACAGAAAACTGGAATCAGCCATCGACAAGGAAGACCTTTGGCGCATTGCTGGCAACACGTGCGCCGATATAGCAGCAAATACGGCTTATCAAAAGGTACCCAGTGAGATTCGCTCATTAGCCGACGAGATTGTTGCCCACACTGAGAATGAAACATGCATGCTGGAGGATCATTTACGTTTTGTCCATGATTTGAATCTTTTGAGATGCAAATGTGTGGACGAAAAGAAACGCGAAGGTGGTCTTTCATCACTCCTTCATCCTAGACAGGCTGGCTTTCGCGATGATGGCCTATTCAGATCTGATTTGATGGGACAGGAAGCTCTTGAGGCAATGATTGCTTTTTCTCCCGCAGAATATTCAACGAGACCGATGGTTTATTGTGATGATGAAATGTTTCACCCCTGTTTACAGGGGGCCAATATTGCGAAGGCTTTCAAGATTTGGTGTGATTTGCTCAAGTGGCCGGATGACGTTGATCCTGATTATGATCCGGTACAACATGGTGATTTGGGCATTTCTTGGTTTGAACTTCTTACGAGCTTTTATTTGAGCACAGGGTGGCGATGCCCCATTCGTATTTCTGGTGCAGGTGCACAATCAAAATATATCAAGTACGATGATCCCGAAGCTGTCATCTTACCTGATGCAAAGAGGACGGTGTCCTTACAAATTTTGTGTTTTCGTAACCTCCTACAGAACGTAGGTACAATTTTGCAGTACGATCCAATTCCGAGCTTCAATACTAACAAGTGTTATTCACTTTTTCGACTTGGACTCAAGACATCTGTTGCTGGCATTCCGTGCAGGCCAGTTATCCCCAATCAAAGTGCTACAATGTTATTCATCCAGGACTATCTGATGAGACTGAACGGTGCTCTGGCTTTGAATCGACCCATCCATTCGAATCGTGTCAATATTATTTGCAACTTTGACCCAATTGTTGAGAAGACTGCACATCAAAGGTGGAGCCTTAATCAGGCATTCATGAAGAGACTTCGTGCTCAACGAAACGCTGGAGGTTAATTCGGAATTCATCTTACCTTTTCAGGTCAGTGATGACTTGTTATGTACAGGTTATTTTAGTGTCATTTCGGACCTTCATGGCTCATTTGTGCCCGCCATCTGTGCCTGGGGCAGGTGAGTGTAGTTAACTCTACATGCCGCACGTCAAAAGATTGATTGTCTTATATATATATACACCGTTATATACCGATATTGGGGGATGGTCATCAATCCACTAGGGATTCCCATGATGGGATGAACCCTAACCATCCATAACCATCCATCATATACCATCTTTTGACCATGACACATGTGGATTCGAAGGGTCGAGAATGGGGATACATCCAAGAAAGATGGGGAGATTAGCCAGCAAGCGAGGGTTTATTGAGGATTTTGCTTCCGTTTTGTACGATATTCGCACTCTGGATGATTCAAAGAAGCACAAAGTCACAAGTAATTTGAATCTTGAATTCCACACAAAGATTCGAAATCTTTCACAGGTGCTGGAGACCGCAGAGTCTCGTTTAGAGCAGTTTGACACCATCAAGGAGCCATTGCGGGTGTTGGCAGAAGCTAGTGACACCCTGGCCAGCATGCCATTCCAATATCATGCCAATCATTGAGAACCACAAATGGACAAATTTGGATAGGTCAAATTAGGTCAAATTAGGCCAAATTGGGTCAAAGCACCCAAAGATGCAAAGAGATCTGAGTTGAGATCCTAGTTGAGATCCTAGTTGGTCCATGAGTTGCCTCAGTTGCTTCAACGTGCGTCCAGGAATCGCGTCAGCGTGCGGAGGACTACGCGGAGCGCGTGCGCACGGGCCGCGCGGCGGATTGGAAGATGACCTCGGCGGAGCTGCTGCGCCACGTGGCG
>Ga0126342_10002628_pt1 | contig 28371 bp, 20 predicted proteins | sample Cyp1metagenome_FD_92528 | JGI IMG/M metagenome (GOLD analysis project Ga0126342, IMG submission 92528) | Coral microbial communities from Lord Howe Island, Old Settlement Bay, Australia - Cyphastrea 1 metagenome | ecosystem: Host-associated > Invertebrates > Cnidaria > Coral ... | reverse complement strand
CGCAATTTGGCAAAATCATTTATCGCATTTTTTTGGTTTTATCGCAATTTTTGTTTTCCATCGCGTTTTTTCAAACCAAGATGGTCCATCGCGTTTTTTTCCTGCACTCGGGTTTCGCAGGTGGGGCGAATCTAAACCAACTAACATCACTGGGGGGCCCCACATTGTAAGGACTTGGATGATTTGTGGGTGCCATTCGGAAAGGTCCAATTTTCAGCCAGGGTTTTGCAAAGTATGTAATTCTGCGGCTAAGGTTTAGGAGTTTAGGCTTAGGATAAGCTTGGATGAATTGGGAATTCACAACATGACTACAGTCAATGAAAAATATACAGGTCCACTGTAGCCATAAATTTGGATCAGTATCCTGGTCAGGTTGGATTGCAATACTGGTATAATTTGTGTTGTGAACACACATTATATGTAACATTCAGATTATAATCTGAATGTTATATATATATATATACATACATACATAGGCTCAAACGCGCGGCACCAAAAAGCACTGGAGAAGTTTGTCAGTTTGGGGATTAGATATTTTTGAAGCATCCAGTCTGCAGTGTATGTGGTCTTTCCTAGGCAACGTGCAAGATCTTCCAACATGTTTTCCCCGAACTGGGCAGAACAATATTTTCCCTGGTTGCTGGTTTCAAACATTTTTTTTTGTTCATTTCATATATGGGATGTCATCCTTCCAAGGTATCGGCTCGAGTTGCCCCACTTTTCAGGTTTGTGTGCAACCACCGCTACCTAAGTGGGTTTTTCCCACGGGTGTTTTCGCAATTTTGATCGTCATTGCTGCACCTTCTCCTTCATTCACTGCTTTTTGATAAGCTGACTGTTGGATACAACATTTTTCTTCTTGGGGACCATCACTCTCTGTGCTGAACTTGTGACCTGGCATTGACTTTGTCTGCTTGCGTGTCCTCTTCACCGCATCGACTGGTGTCTCCTACAAAGGGGTGAGCTCCCTATTTGTTTTCACTGGCTCAACAAAGGGGTGAGCTCCCTATTTATTTCTCACTGGCTCAATTTTGTGGATGTGCTCAGTTTTGACTGTTTTTGCGTCATTCCTGATTTCCTTCATTTTGGCACGTGACCATATTCTTTTGCATCCGGTGGTGATTTCCAATTGCTTGCTTAGCAACGGCTACGCCTACACAGAGACGAGCAGCGCGCAGAAAAAGGTCATCAGCAAGACTGAACTGGTATTTGCACCGCAGGCAAATCCGCCCTCTACCTTTCTGGCGACTGGCACAAATCAAGCGTGTCCTTGCAGCCCATCATTCCAGAGACACTGGCCTTTTGTCCAGGATCAAACAGGAGATGGATCATGCTACACCAGAGCCTTGGAAATGCACAACATGCAAAAAGATTTGCAGCGGACGTCACGATTTCTGTGGCCAATGTGGACAAGGATGGCAAGTATGCTCCGATCCAAACTTTGTCCAACCAAAGCGACAGCAGAGCTCCCGACAAGTACAGTGGACTTACACGCAACCATGGACAGAAGAGGAAAGTTGGTCAGACCCCAACTGGAAAGCCTCACCCAGGCGACGCCAATCTCCCCGAATGAGATCAAAGCAAAAAAAGCCTCCCACCGCTCAAAGCAAGGGAAAGGGCAAGTCAAAAGCGCATGCAGAGGAGCGGCCTCAATTTGGACCGCCTTCTATGCCATCGCTTGCGGCATTGGACCCTCCATGGTTGACATCACCTCCGACTCCTTGCCCCACTGCGACTGCATTAGTCAGTGGGAATGTCTCAGAGTCCAAAGAGGACAAAGACAAGGAGAAGCAGTACAAATCGCTCCTCGCAGCCCTCCGCAGACACAAGGAGGCCTTGCCAGACGATGTGCAAGTACTGATGAAAGAAGTCAATGTCAGATCGGGCCAAGAGGAAACCAAGTTGCTCCATTCAGCGGTCACCCAGCACGGAAAGGCCAAGAAAGAAGTGGAGGAAGCACAGATTGCTCGCTTCAACATGCACACGGCATGGCGCAATTTTCTTGCAGCCTCCGTGCAACAATGGCAGCGATACTCCACACAATTCATGGACCAAGAAAAGACCCTTACCGACCGCCTGCAGACAGCCATGGAGAACTTAGCAATAGCCAAGTCAAATCTGACAGCCTGTCAATCTACCGCTGGTTTGGATGTAAAAGAAGACTCTGCAATGAACAGCGATGTGGACGAGGTAGAGCCCAAGGCCTTCGAAACATCCGCTGGGAAACGCATAGCAGACAGCTTCAAGGATCTCAGTTCCAATCTGCAAGAATTGCACTCTCAAGCCGAGAAAGCAGTACAGCAGGAAGCGGAACAACAAGACCAGATGAGAAAAAGACCAAGGACCATTCCACCAGAACAGATGACAGCAGACCGCATGTCGGAAGATCCGCCCCCTTTAGCCAAGGCCGAGTGAATACTGCCATTCCAGATATTGCTCCATGGCCCAGTTATGGCACTGAGGGGTTGATCGCTTTGCCCAAGCCGGTTACAGACAAACAGGATGACCCTGACTGCCCTGCACGTTTTGCGCTTCATTGCCCAATTTCGAAGCAAGTTGGGCTCCAACGGCCTCCACTGGTGGAACATGACGATTTTGTAGCATCTCAGTCTGTTCTGTCTTGGACACACTCAGTCGTGTATGAGGCCGATTTTGTAGACGTATGGACAGCTCTGGACAAAGCCTTTCACCTTGCTGCAGACGTTTCCCTGGATTGGGACATTGATCGCCCCCTCAACGGATGTGTATTGCAGAATGACTTCAGCAACAAAGTCCATGTAGTTCCCAAAAGCCTTAGGGTTTCCTTTTGTGACGATGTTGAAGTTCTCATTGGTCTTGAAGATGAATTGCACTTTCGTCAGATCCAAATCCCACAAGGGTCTCTTGCAGACCTTGACAAACCATGGTCTCTCAACATGCGTGTGCAAGACAGTGATTGTGCCTCGGATGGTTTCTTTTTTCCAAAGACAGATGCAGCCAGACGTCAGCTCGAAGAAGCTGAACCTGACAATACTTCTGATCGAACATTTTTGCATGACCATCTCAAGCAAGGTTCATTCCGGCACCTTGGTAAGACCTCATTTGTCAGTTCAGCGCCGTGTAGAGCTTGGACCAGAAAGACATGCCCAGCAGCATATCACCATGCAACAGGCACATCAGTGAACAATGGCTCAAGGAGTACCTCTCCTACCAAGGGTTGCATGTTGATCCAATCTCATGGTAACTGTTCAGATAGCATGTTTGGCCAATTGAACAATCACCTAATGCATTTGACGACTGCACCGTCAGCTGACCCTTCAGTTTTGCTGCCCCTCAATAGGGTTCGAAGGGATTTTGAAAGCCCCATTGCCTGGGTTCCTGACGACCAAGGTCAAGAGGACGCACATGACATTGATGAGGACCCACCATTGTTCAATCATCATGTGCCACCAGCATTTGTACATGATTTGGCTCACAGGCTTGCAAGGCTGGGTTTTGATCCAGATGACCTTGATTTTGATATTGCAGTTCGAACTTGGTATATCGACCATGCCACGGTACGCAGGTGGACAGCACCCCGAGTTTTGCAACTTGTAGGCCCTCCAACAGGTTGGGAAATGCAGTTCTCCTCCTTGTGGATTGACCAGATCGATCCTGATGAGTGGTTTGACTTAACTATCATCACCCCAGATCCACCCAGACCACCGTCTCAACGACATTATGTGTTGGATCTTGTCATCACACAGTCATTGGATCTACCAAGGGTTGCAGGACTTGTCACCATCATTCCTGAGGATCGTGACACCTTTGATCTCTACTCTGTTGCATGTTCATTTGAAGAACACATCAGTGGTTTTGACATCATCAGTGCTGCAGACGTTGCTTATTTATGCAGACACCACTCTTGCCGCATTACGTTTGGATGGCAAGAAATCCCCAACACCTTGAGACCCACACATGACACAGGACATGGTGATGGCTTTCAGGTTTTGATCAGGAACTCACCTGCGATGTTAGCCTCCAGGGTTGAAGACGACCACAGCTTCCATGCATCCGGAGATGCCTCAGGTAGTTCAGACCGACCGTTCAGTACCCCCCAGGCAAATATCAGTTCCAGCAGTACAGGCCAGGCGATTGTACACACTGCCAACTCATCCCAAGGAGCTTCAAGATTCATGACAGCCCTGCACTTGTTTCAATATCAAGGTCAGGAAATCATAATGCACCTTGTGAATGCGCAGCTTGTGCAACCTTCCCACGAAATGGCAACTGCACTGAATGTTCCCTTGAATTGCCTTGAAGCGGTTTACCCCATACCCACGAGGCCCATTGGTTTTCCAGAATTAGCCATCCCGGCCATTGTCCAGCGCACTGGAGACATCGCCCCACGCTCCACCGATCGGCTGATACTCATAGATGTGAGATATCTGAATCCGCCGGCACAAGATGGCAGTATACAGAAACCTGTCACTGTCAGAACTGTTCAACGAGTTGGTTATCAAGTCCTTAGATCCCATCTCCTATTGACAGCAGGAGTTTTTCACTACTGCCAGTTTTTAGATCAGAGATGCACGCTCTCACTGGACGGCACTATTTGGCCTCAGGATGACCATCACAGTCGACCCGTCAGGCATGGCTCCTATGTCGTTATCGATGTGCCACCACATGCTGATCATAGTGGAGATACACAGATGCTTGTGGAAACCATTCATGATGATGTTGAACATGACACATTCATGCAGTTTTTAACAGAGGACAGTGACCACGATGATGCTGCCCTGTTGCAGACTCCCCCACCGGCCTCAAAAGATCAGCTCTCCCAACCACCAAGTGCACCATCCGATCAGGCATGCAAGGTGAGTGATGTATCTCTCCCCCAGTTTCACCCAAACAATGATCGCAGACGATCTTTGGGAGCGGTACTGCGGCCAAAGGCTGTCCTGAATCCCCAAGATCCCATGCATGCAGAGGATGCACAAAACCTGCCAACAGATGCGCCATCCTCCACTGCCGTAACCGCTAAGCCTGATGTGATGCCCGGCAGTACTGGAATTGATGCTTCACTCCATGCAACTAAGCAGATCCATGTCAACAAGAAGGTTTCCCAGCAGACCAAAATTGATTCCTTCTTTAGGACCTCTAAGACAGTTAAACCCTGCCAGACTGCCAAAAAGCAGGCAATGATCACAAATTTCTTCAAAAAAGGGCCGCGCCAGCCTGAGGATAAACCGCCCGTCAATTCGGACGGCACCAAGCACCCTGTTCCTGAAGATGACTTGCCTGCATCACCAGAAGGGACAGAACAACCGATGCAACAAACGCACAACAGCTCCAGACAACACCGTTGTTCCGAGCAACAAACAGTGTCGGCACCAAATTTTCAGGCAGACATCCCGGCACCTTTGCCACAGGCCGAACCTGCGCAGAGACCACGACCAATTTGGATGTTGGAATTATCCTCCTTATTTGAAGAGTTTGCCACCACAACACACCGTGAGACAGGCCCTGAGATGGAAATTGACGTCTGGTACATGCATCATCATCGCATGTCCAGATGTGACGCCCCTCGCACTGTCCGCCTGGACAACATGCACGAGTTATGGTATGCAGACATTTGTACAGTTTGGTTTGATCGCATTGCAAGGCAGGAACCTCTCCGTGTCCTCATCGTCAAGCCACGTCCTGTACGCACCATGAGAAGCAGAGCGCCCATCCATGTGATTCTTGAGCAGGGGATGACACAGGGTCTAGTCGCCCTTCACTTTACAGCAGTTTTCCATGGTGGCCCAAGAGAAGGTGTTTACCAGGTGGTAGAATCAGTGCCTGACCATATCAGTACCAATTTGATGATTGATAGGCACAACTTCTGGATGTTTTGTCAGGAGCGTCCATGCAACATGTGGTCCGGTATCCTCAGATTTCATCCAGACCAACGTGAAGAGATTTTTTCTGGTATCAGTGTGCTACTTGAAGTTGCCGAACCAATTGCATCAGCTGCAGCCTCTTCCAGTCATACCCCAGTTGATGACATGACCGTACTGATGCAACAGACAGGAATGCGCCAACAAGGACCTGCAGGCCAGGCCTCACATGTCCCGACGCATACCCCAGTCTCACAGGTATCCACCAATCTGCATGACGCCCATCATGGACCAGCGGTTGATAATACCCATGCCCAACACCAGACGAGCTCACCACCAGTCAACGCCCAACCACCGCTGTTGCGAATACGTGCACTTGATGAGTTTCGACAAACCTTGACATGGCAGGCTGACCGACAACCCAGTGCATGCCCTATGCAGCCTCAACGAAGACTCATTGTTCACACATGGTTTTCTGATGCACTTCGAATGCCTCGGTCAGACCACTTTCGAGCAGTATTGCTTGGTACGCTGCCCATGCACTGGCCTTTTGAGATCCTTAGCCGCTGGCAGGACTTCATTGACCCTGCACAAGAGGTCGCACTCCATATGGTACAGCCACAGCCTTCTGGAGGGGACCCAGACGTTATTGCACATGTAATAGTCTTGCAGGCTCATGACCCAGCCACCCGCGCTGCTTTGGTCACAGTCGTTGAACTGCTGGAAGACCCATGGCACCCCACATCGTTTTGTACGCTGCTGCCCACTCAGGTCACCGCGCAGGTCATCATGCAGGAAGCTGGTATCACTGAGAGATGCAGACCTTTGACGTCACAACGCACTTGTGAAGTCATGCATGGATCAGTCTGTATCGATGACACTACGTCTTTCCCTGTTCGACATGGTTACCAATTTGAGGTTGCCTTATCGTCCCTTGATGAGGAATGGGACGAGGCCACCACGTTCATTCAACTGAGTTTTGGGAAAATCCAACACTACATCAGGCAATTGGACCAGACGGTACACGCCACCATGCAAGCAGCCCTTATCCAGAGTGTCGGTACAGACCAGGCTGTCCCGACCCGGGCAGTCACCACTACAGTGTTGCCGCCTCTGAGACAAGGTCATGCTGCTGACTCTCTGCAATTTTTAAATTTCCATTCAATTTTGCAGTGCGCATGGCAACCACTTTCATTGCTGTCGGCTCGTCCATTTGACCCAGATGTCACGGTTGTCACTTGGTATCTTGACCACGTGAGGTTTCCGCAGTGTTTTGCCCCTCGTGCTGTTCAGCTATATCAGGACCCTCATGAATGAATCTTTCTGCTCAGTCATGCATGGATCGATGTACTGTTGCAAGATTTGCCTCTGCACTTTCACATTGTGCAGCCAAACCCCATCCAAATGGAAGTTGATGTAGCCTTGCACATCCTGCTTGTGCAACAGCCTATTGACCAATTTGACTCGGTGCTTCTCAGTGTTGTTGACTCTGCGTTTCCTGGAGTGCCACCGCAGCGACATGCCTCCATGGCGCCACATATGCTCCCCTTCACTACTCTCGTTGGCCTTGCCTACAGAGATCAGGATTGCCAGCAGGCGCACAATACCTGCTCTGCATGGGTAGGGGACATTGAGATTCGACCCCATGACATCACGCACATTTTTGCTGGACAGGCTTTGACATTGGCCATCCACCGTCACATCGTGCCCGATCCTGATGATCATAACCCGTGGGAATCATGCCTACCAGAGGTTTATGGATACAGGCCCAGAGCACAGGGATCTTCTGTTTATGACCCGTCGGCACCAGCCCCTTGTAGCTTGGTTACCCCCTGCAGTTCAGGTTCGGATCAGCTGACGCTGGACAGCCACTTGGCCCTCCAGCTCAAGGCTGCCTTTGCCACAGGTGGAGTTGACGTCCACACGCCCAGTGCAAGCACCAACTCTAGGGTAACGTTGTGTCTTGATGCAGTAATCGCACCCCCAAGGCCAAGACACCATGAATTGCTAGATCAACAAACCTCGGCTATTGCCTGGTTTCAACACTCTGACTGGGCTGGATTTTGTGCATCCTTCCCCCCCGTGACTCCTGGAGCACTGCCTGAAGGTCTACGCATTCACCCTGCCAGCTACCAAGCTCTATTGGAGCTTCCCCTGGATAGCGATCCGATTTCATGGACGTGGGAAATCTACGTTGACGGCTCCCAGAGTTGCACTGCTGCAGGTTGGAGCGTCATATTAACTTGCCGAGATGCATCACGCTCTTGCTTCTGTGGGTGTTTTGCCGGTCAGGTTCAACTCATGCCACAACACCCACAATGGTTGGGTGCAGACGCCATCGACAACATTGCGGCAGAACTCACCGCTTTTATTGTTGCGCAGGATACATGCCTCCGAATGTTACCAAATCATGCTACTGTAATCAGACCTGACCTTATGCTCAGCCAGATGATTGCGACCTTTGAGAACATCACCCACGCATCCCCAAAGCTTGCTCAGATTTGTCGGGTTCTTTCACGATGGCTAGGTAAGGGTACGCAGGTGTCTCAAGTGCCAGCACACCAAGGCCACCCTTGGAATGAACTTGCTGACTCAGTTGCCAAGTGGGCCGCCGAGCAACCTGCCAGCGTGCTACCAGAGTGGAATTCCCCTGGACTTCACGCTTTGGCTGATGCCCCGCATGATCTCCAATGGTGCTGGTTGCAAGACACCTCCGACAGATTCCAACAGTGTTTTCCACCGATTCTTGAAAGTGAAGTCATGCAATTCCCGCCTTCTTGCAAGCAGACTGTTTTGCCGAGTGCGGCTACTGAAAGTGAGAGTGCATGGATGACATTGGCCTTCTCCTGTGCAACAGCCAATGTGCTTGCCTTGGACCACTTCGAGCACCAGAATGAGATCGGTCGAAAAGCAGGTGCCCGCACACTTCGACTTGATCACCAATTTCATGCCCGTGGCACTGCCATCGTAGGAATACAAGAGGCACGCACCAAACAAGGCAGGTATCGAAGTGAGCACTTTCACATTTTTTCAGCAGGATTCCAGGGACCCAGCCCAGTCTGCCTTGGATGTGAGCTATGGATCCATCAGTCACTCCCACTAGTGACGCTCCACAACGGTACCAAGCTCACTGCAAGTGATTTTCAGATTACCACTCAATGGGCCGATCCCAGACGGCTCGTAGTACGTTTGGAGAACAACGAGCTAGCGCTGGTGTTTGTCGTGTTGCACGCTCCCTGCCTCAGCAAGAACAAAGGCGACGGCACGCGCCCCATTGATCTATTGGACGCCTGGTGGAAAGAGACCAGCCGGCTCTTTCGTGCGCACATTAACACGGAGCTTTGTTGGGTCTTTGCAGATGCCAATGCGCCCCTTAACCAGGAATTTTCACCTTACACTGGTGAGGCAGGCGCAGAACCGCTCAACCCACAAGGGCGGCTCTTTGGACAGTTTCTCACTGAGCTCATGTTGTTTGTCCCGTCCACTTTTCATCATTTTCATGTTGGACCCAATTACACATGGACACACTCCAATGGAGCCAGATATCGCCGTGACTATATCCTTGTCCCGCAGAGGATCCATGATATTGTCATTGACTCCCATGTAATCCGTGATTTTGACACAACTTTTTGCCACGAGGACCACCTCCCGCTTTGCCTCACGATTCGCGGTCTCATCAAAAGCAAAGTTTGTGATGCAAAACCTTTTAGATGGGATGATCAAGCTTTTTTGTGCCCAGACCGGGTTCAGGCATTCAGGCAGGCATTAGCCACGTTGCCCATACCTGTTTGGAACACTTCCGTCGAAGCTCATGCAGCATGGTATGAAAAGCAGCTCTACCAATTAGGATGCCAGTTTTTTGGACAGACCAGCAAATCACGAGTGCGACCAAGACTGAGGGCATCAACCATCGATGCCATTGCCATGAAACGGCACTTCCTTGACTGTGCCCGACAATGGAAGTTAACCCATGACCCAGACTTCAAAGCACTGATGCAGCCCATTGAGCAGCAAGTGCGCAAAGAAGTACGTGAGGACATTGGTGTTCACTTTGACCAATTATTGGTGCAGTTACAGGAGTCAGGCAGCCTTGGAGACCTGCGCACAGTGTTCAAAACCCTGTTACGCCTGGGAGGCAGAAACCGAAAGAGTACTGGGACCCTCCGACCCTTGCCAATGTTGCGCAAACAGGATGGTACGCTTACCAGTACGTTCTTGGACCGTCAGCGGGTATGGATGGAGCAATTTGCAGAAATCGAGGCTGGCCAGGCCATATCGATGCCAGAACTGCAAAGTCTTGACCAGCAGCTCAGCACCCATGTAATTGACCTGCAAGAACCAGGCTCGTTTCCATCAGCCTGGGACATCCATCAAGGCCTGCGCAAACTCAAGAGAGGTAGGGCTCCAGGCCCCAACGGCCTGCCCCCAGCCCTCCTCAAAGCCGGCGGTGAAGTCTTTGTTCGACAATTCCTCACCCTTGTGACGAAATGTGCAGCTCACTCACATGAGCCGCTCTCATGGAAGGGGGGGCGATTGTTTCCTCTACACAAAGGGAAGCTGCACCCCTCGGACCCACTGGGGTACAGATCTATTTTTGTATCAGACTTTACTGCCAAACTATATCACATGACCCTACGCAAGCCTCTGGAGCAAGCATGGCACCAATCGATCCACTCGTTGCAAATGGGTGGCCGCAAGGGCCAAGGCACAGATATGGCACACCATGTGCTTCAAACCTTTTGGCACTGGACCACCAAGAAGCGATCCCCTGCCGCAGTGGTTTTCTTTGATGTTCGTGCTGCTTTTTACAGTGTGATCCGGGAGGCCCTGTTTCCTGGTGACGGCAATGTGCAGGAGCTCCACCAGCTCCTCACTACCCTGGGTATTCAAGAAGAAATTGCCAAAGACATTGCCTCCAGTGTTGACTAAGATTTTGCTCTGCAGGGTGTCACACCACACATGCTTGCCATTCTAAAAGATGCCATGCTCAACACACATTTTTTCGTCGAAGGGATCCCGCAGCCCTGTCGCACCAGACGAGGGACAAGACCCGGTGACCCCATTGGAGACATTCTTTTTAATATGGTCATGTCATGTTTGCTTCGAGACGCCAAGAGTGAATTTCAGCAACGCGCCAGCATGCCTTGGTACGGTGGACATGGTCTTTGCACTGACTACACGGCCACCCACCCGATACCTTCATCCGGCTGCTTTGACATTTCCTTTGTAGATGACTGTGCATTTGGCATCCATGGCAAATCCATTTCACAAGTTGAGGAAGGCATAAAGGCACTGATTGAAGCCATGACGGCTGCTTCCAAACGCCGTGGCCTGACCATCAACTTTGAACAAGGCAAGACAGAGGTGTTGTTTAATGTGGTTGGCAAGGGCTCCAAAGAAAAGAAGGCGCAGTTTGCTGACGACCACTCTCAGATGCAATGGCACACCTCTGATGGCTCATTTTCTGTGCGACTCACACACGCATACAGACACCTTGGGACATGGCTGCAGTCCGGAAACAACCATGGCAAAGAGATCCAACAACGCAGCTCGCTGGCCAGATCGACATGGGGGGTATTAGCGCGTGCTTTTTACAATAAGCCATATGTTTCCTTGCAAGCTAAGACCAAGGTCTTTCAGTCCACAGCTCTTAGCCAGTTTATGTACAATGCTCATGTTTGGACGGGGGTGGCACAAAAGGAATGGGACAAATGGCACAATGCCCTGCGTAAACCATGCTGTCTTATGATTCGGAGCAAGCTCAGAGGAGCTAATCCTCTGCACCTTGACATGGATGCTGTGTCAGCTCTCGCAGGACTACTGCCCCCCAAGCACGCCTTGCAGGCTGCCAGGCTGCGCTATCTGAAAAGGATCACCACGGCCTGCCCACAAATCCTGTGGGATTTGCTCATGGCTGACGCCCCCTCAGAGCATTCTTGGGTTGCAGGATGTCAAGAAGCCTTTCGCTGGTTCCGATCCCATTATGATGTTGAATTTGCCCCGCACTCCGATGAATTGCATGTCTGGTTGCCCATCATCGCATTGGACACGTTATGGAAAGGACGCATCAGGCGAGCTATGCATTCATGCCTTCAGTATTGCGTTGCCACGGCTGAAAGGCAAGTATTCCAGCTCCGTTTTTGCAAAGCCTTTGAAGCCAGTGGAGGGATCTTGCCTGTCACATCCCAGCCGGTGCAGGACAAATGGCAATGTGACCTCTGCAGCCGTTGCTTTCCCTCCAAACGGGGACTGGCTTCCCATGCAGCCAGAGTGCACGGTTACAAAAGGATAGAACGCTACTATGCCACCCACGCTACTTGCGACGCATGTGGCAAGTACTACCATGCCCGAGCACGCCTGCTCATGCACCTCTACGACTGCCCTGAATGCCTCCGCACCCTACAAGCATGTTTCCCACCGGCAACAGAAGCAGAGGTGGAAAGCCTCGATGCAGACGGTAAGCAATATGCTTGTGACATGCGACTGCAGGGTTGGTGGAAAACAAAAGCATTCCTGCCGCCATTGAAGATATATGGTCCCTTGCTCCCCCCTCCAGACTCCCCCGATGCTGTAGCATTCAAGACCAAATGGAATGCGAGGAAACTGACCCCCGGCAAGGCCTTCCAGGAATTTCAGGGACGGTGTGCCAAGGCAGATCCACCTGACAACCCGCAGGTCCACTTGTTTGCCGACGACTTTCCAGCATTTGTCATGCACTCGCCTCCTGGCCCAAACCCAGGCGGGGGTGCCTATGCCCAGCAAGGCCTTGCGCGTGAGACTGCACGTCTGCACATTAAATGGCTTGTCTTCGTGCACTACTTCAGTGGATATCGCCGAGACCAGGATTTGCACCAAGTCATCGAAGACACTCCACTTGAAGGTGGCACACATGTGATGGTGATCTCAGTCGACATGTGTATGCAAAAGAAGGACGGCAATTTAGCCACAGACACAGCCACTGCATGGTGGATTGACCGCATCCGTGCGGGTCAGATCATTGGAGCGGGTGGCGGCCCGCCTTGCGAGACGTATACCGCTGCAAGGTTCCTGCCCAATGGACCCAGACCATTACGCACGGGCAGCCATCCGGACGGTCTCCCTGCATTGACCGCCAAAGAATGGATGCAATTGCGCATTGGCTCCAGACTTGTTTTCTTCATTTTTGAAATTTTGCTGGAACTTGCCAAATATGGAGGCTGTGGCTTTGCCGAACATCCCCAATGGCCGCTTTGGGCCACCCGATTCGACCCAGCCAGCATATGGGCTACACGCCAAGCCAGCCTGTGCCGAACGCTGAATTGCTTCAGCATTATCAGCTTTGACCAATGCGTGGTTGGCTCACCAGCAAAAAAACCAACAACAATTTTGCTCTTGCGACTTGACAGCTTTCGCCATGAGCTGCTCCGCACAGGACTTGGAGGACGTTGCCACCATGGTCGAGGCACTCATGAGCAGCTTCAAGGACGAAATGACCAGGGCGAATTTCGCACTGCTGTCGGGAAGATCTACCCCGTAGGTCTTAATCAAGCTCTAGGTAGAGCAGTGTGCCGCTATGCCGTCGATACCTTCGACCTCAAGCTTTTGCACAAAGACCTCCCTATCGAGCTGTCGTGTTTCCAGCAGCAAGTTTTCGAGGACCAAGCTGTTGTACAGCCCGATTACCACGGGGTAGCTGTCTAGGTCCTTGTACAGGCTGGATGTCTCTGCATGCGACCAAGTGCCAAATGGCACAGCAACCGCAAAGTGACAAAAGTGTCATCCTTCCCATTGACGAAGTCCATCATTTTTCAAGATGGGCACATTGCACCACCAACCAGTCTGTAGTAACTAGTTTATAGTAACTATATATCACCATAGTAACTATACAAACTATAGTAGCTATATAAGCCAACCAGTTCATGAACTGGGCAGAACCCTGAATTGGGTGAACCAACCATCCCGACCAGGACTGGGCAGCACATGCAGGTCGCATGGAGCTCCTTGGTGTGCGAAGAAGCAAGAGGGGTGCCTCTTGGCGGTCCACAAATTCAGTCAATGGGATTCATATGATAGATGTGGTATATGAATGTACCCTCTGGTTATTCAACATAGCCATGGAAAATGGCCCATTTATAGATGGTTTACCTATTAAAAATGGTGATGTTCCATGCCTATGTAAAATAACCAGATGGTATCTGATATACGGACATGTTAATGGACTCTAGATCATCATATTAATCATATATATATATACTATCTGGTTGGTGCTTTGGAACATGAACTTTATGACTTTCCATTCAGTTGGGAATGTCATCATCCCAACTGACGAACTCATATTTTTCAAAGGGTAGGTATACCACCATCCAGTAATATGATTTTTACGAGATTATGGAAGCGGATTTTTCTCATCAATGGGATTATAAGATATTATAAGCCCAATTTGGGAAATAATTTGGACCATGATTTGTCTATGGAATTTATCAATGTTTGTGTTCCATGTTGAATTTGGGCAATGCAATATTGAAGCATGCAGCGTGGGGGTCTAATTATTTCAACATATTTTAACAAATTGCCAAAAAGCAGTAGCCTCTGGTAAACAAACATAGCTATTGAACATGGCCCAGTCGAAATAGTTGATGATGTTGATTTATCCATGAAAAACGGTGATTTTTCAATCGTTTTTTATATGTTTGCCAGAGGGTTAATCACTGCGGGGAATGCACCAGTTGCAGCGCTCCAGAGTTCTGATCCAGAGCCATGTCTTTGTAGTCACCGTTGTTAGGGTTGACATGTGTAGGATTGGCTTGTCCCTTAAGGTATCAGCCGACTCATGTTTTGGTTGGTGTCATCTATTTATATATATTATATATTTATACATATATATATATATATTATTTATATATTTATATATGTATATACATATGTATATATATATATATATATATACGTGTCCAAACCTAGGCCATAGCTACTTTCGAAGATGGTTCCTTTCGGCATTTTGTTTTAAGGAATTGATTGAAACCACCAACCAAGTAAGAACGGGATAGTCCGGAAGTGATTTCCTTTCTGATGCTGTTGACGATGTTGCAAAGTCAACCTTGGCTTAATAAACTATGTTCATTGATTGCGGGATAACCACCAAAAAAGTGGTAATTAAATTAATGTTTTTGTTGCTTGGTACTCTCCACTATAGGTTTTATGTGGGGACTTTATTACTCCTGGGTTGACATAAAACGTATGATCCAGTCCTTCGGTGTGGATAGATGTTCTGAGCATTTCTGAACATTTGGTTAACATGTATCATGTACCCAATAAAATGGGGCTGCAAAAATAAAAGCTCAAGATGATGTCACTATCTACATAGACTTTGGTGATTTAGAGGGATATTTCTTCGGTGTCAGGGCGGCATGCCGCTGTAACAGGGTTGGTGTTGCAAAATATGCAAGTGTTCTATCATTCATTGAAATGATAAAAAATCTCGCTGACTTTTAGAATCTTGACCAAACCAGTATAAATGGCTCTCTCAAAGCAGTAGTATACAGGGGCCAGACTCTCCACTCATGAAACGTACCCTCTGGTAAACTGTTACATAACTATGGAAAATCACCATTTATAATGGGAAAATCCACTATTTCTACGGTCATTTTCAATAGCTATTTTGACATAACCAGAGGGTATGTGATATGTTGTCATCAAAGACGGCTTAAAAATACCGCCAGATAATCGATGCTACCTCTTGAACTGCCGAAGCCAACATCCATGACTGGAGGTTTCCAATCCATGGGGCTAGCCCCTTAAATCATCCATTTATAGATGGATTTTAGAGCATAAATTTGGCATAAATCATCAATGTTCTGGATTTTCATAGGATTTTAGATTATAAACCATCAATTTTCGGGTAAATCATCCATTTTAATAGGATTTTAGAGTATAAATCATCCAAACCATCCATTTTCTGGTACTTCTTTTGCTTAGGAAACCTTCTCTGATCGCCCAGGCAGAAGTTGGCAGAGCTGGGGATTTCGGCCGCCGTGGCAGATGATGGCGAAACAGCCGCGCTGTTTGAAAAGCGGAAGACGGAGCGATCTTGGAGAAGTTTGTATATAACACTTATATTATATATATATGTATATATATATATATGTATACATATATATGTATGTATGTGTATATATATATATTATAACACAAAACAAGTGGATAATGTGGTATTCACCAATTTCATGCTCTATTTTCAATAAATTACCGGGACTTTGCACCTGACCCACATGGATTGGCCATGAATACCATGGGTCACGGTTGCGAAATCCTGCACCAGTTGGTAACTAGCTGGTATTTCACGGTATAACCATGAAACACTGTGAATAATGGGATTCTGATTGGTGGTTTGGAACATGACTTTTATGACTTTCCATTCAGTTGGGAATAATCATTCCATCTGACTTTCATATTTTTCAGAGGGGTAGGTCAACCACCAACCAGGATTTTTTTCCAATGGGATTTCTTTTCCATCTACCAGCCGGTGCAGGATTTCGCAACCATTCACAGTGCTTCAAATACCTTGAATGAATGATTGGTAATGGAGAATTCCACTACCTGGGTTATTGAGGATTCTGATAACCCATAGGGAAACCTATCAGCCGTTGATAGTATAATGAGATGTGGATGTGGGTCAAAATGGAAGACCTAGGGGACCACAGATGTTAGTCTAGTTTAGTATTAACCATCCAATTATTGGTACCCAATTTTGACCCATACCCATGTGATAGGGATTTGTTTAATGGCTCTAATATTGGGTGTGTCTGAACATAGGGATGCCCCTCCTTGTTTTTGAAATCTGCTGCAAGTTGTTGCATTTGTTTTGTAGAGCAAATGATCTGTAATCGTCTAATACCTCGATCATGTCGCACTTGCAGCACCATCATTTTCTCCCCACGAAAACCAATTTTGAGCCCCAAGTGCATCATTTGTTTTATAAAGATATTCCAGTCGTATTATGTTATATATATATATATATTGCTTTGTTATTTCATATGTCAGGATTTTTCATGTTGTATGTTGGTGATATCCTGGTGAGTGGTTTCAAACATTGTTTATTTTCCATTTCATATATGGGATCATCCGAAACCCATTGACGAAGTCCATCATTTTTCAAGATGGTTAGTTTACCACCAACCAGTGTCTCAAATGCAACAAGTTTTCCATGTCACACCACGTCCTGCTTTTTTCGTAAAAGCTCCCAATGTTTTCACCGCCCCCGCAGATGCCGGACCAGTACTTCCGTGACGGCACACAGGAGAATCGCGAGCAGGTGGGCCATGGGCCATGGACCAAGGCTTCCGGCTGGTCGCCTTCAAAAAGGGGTGACATCCGGGAAGTCTCAAGATTTTGGAGCATCAAATCATATCAAATACCTATAGGTTTCCAACTATTCATCACTCATAACATGGTCTCTTCATGTTTGTTCCATATGCAGGTGTGTTATTTTGGCCGTTGAGGACTTCGTTCTTTTGGGATTTTGCGCCTGAAAGACATGGCTTTTTGGATGCCACAGGTGGGCCAGGCCACTAAAAACTCCTCCCCACCAGGCCATGAAGAAAGAGAAGCGAAAAGCGAAGGAAAAGGGTCACTTCTCCTGGTGGATGTGGATTTTGTCAATGGATTGGAGTTTAAGGGAAAATTTTTAACCGGAAAACCCCATATTTAATGGGAAAATCGATGGTTTCCTGTTTCGATTTTCCCTTAAACCAATCCATTGATTTTGGGGAATCGATGTCAGCCATGGGTGAACTATGGAAATGCCATGAAGATTGCCATGAAATACCTCCAAAAAAAAGGATGCCGAAAAGTGTGAAACCAGGAGAGTTCGATGAGATTTAATACTGAAATATCATGCGATCCTACTTTTCGATGTATTTTTGGAGTTGCTATAATATGATGATTGTTTGATATGCATTGTAATCAATAATGATGATAAATTTAATCAGCGATCATGGGAATATATGGGGATATTCGTCGTCAACGGGTTTGTCCAGAAATGGAGTTATGAATCAAGCATTTTAATGGGGAGAGAATTGCATTTCGTTTGATCAACAATATAGTTCAATCCAATGTATATATATAATTATAATTATAATTATAATTCTATAACATATCTGTCTATATATATATAATTATAATTATAATTATGTATATATATATACACATTGGCAATGTGGGTTACCATATTTTCAGACAAACCCAGTAGCAACAAGTGCTGGTTGATATTTGCCACAAAGGGGGAGGTGCAACCAATCAACATTTGAAAAGGGTCTTAATAGGCAATGGACACGGCCGTATAACCAGTGATTTGGAAAGTTGGAAAGTTAGAAATCGGGTATAGGTTATACCATGTTATACCACCATATTCATTTGGTTCTGTTTGGTTATGTAATGTTAATTGCTTATTAATTCACGCGTTTTATTTCTGGAGGATAAATCATACCCCCGAAGCACTTGACACGATTTTACTATGATAGACCGGCACCGACCACCTGTTTTCAAATTGAGCTGAATACCATGTCCAGGTCCATTCGGAATCCCTTCCCAACAATAACGGGCCGACAATGCCTAAGCCAAGCTTGTTAAAAGGGTGTTTGTCATAGTTTCTCATTGTCTAAAGCTATGGGATATTGAGTGGCCTGTTCCATACTGTTCCCCTTCCTTGACGTGCATAATGAGCAAGGAATGCGTTTCGGCGGTGGCTGAAATCGTTCACAAAGGATGGGAGGTACGTGTGCTTCATAGATGTATTGGCCCTTCGACATTCTGCATACGAATATGTGTAATATATGTGTAATATATCCTCTTTACGGTTAGGAATTCCATGATCGAAACAAGCTTGGCCATGAAAACATAGATTTCTACAGGGTTTTGTCCAAAAATTTGGTATACCATGGTATACCGTAGAATCCATTGGTCAATCATCATTCTTCATCATTGTGACTGCCAGATATGGAGCTAAAAATCACCATTTTAAGATATTTTAAGACACATCACTTAGTTCAATCATATTGTTCACTAACCACATCCCATTATATCCCCGCATTTTCTGGTTAGTTCACATCCCTCATTCTTGTTGGTTTAAGCGGCGCTGAGGTCTAGAAGATTGGCAAATGAGGTGCCAGGGTTCGCGGCAGCATCAACTGTCGGGTGGTGAAGGGCCCGACCAAATGCATCGTACCGAAAAAACACATGGGATTTGCAGTGATTTAGCCAGTGCCAAGAAAATGATGGAGAAACGGCAGAAAGTGGTATGTTCACCCAGTTCAAGGACCAAACCATGTTGTTTTCGACAAAAGGTGTGCTACCCAGAAGCTGAACCATGGTACCTGGACTTTGAGCCGTGGAGTTATTCAACGATTTCAAGTGGTTCATCGGCCAATTTCCATCCAATTTCCCCACTGTTTTTGATTGGCTACTTCGTTGCTCAGATGATTTTCCCTATTCAACATGTTGGGATAGATATTTCCCTATTCAACATGTTCCCGATTCCCTATATTCAACATTTTGGGATTATTTTTGTTCCTATATGATGTTTCCCAATTTCCATCAACTTTGGGATAGGCCGTACCCCTCCGTTTTTTTTTCGCTCGCACTGTGAGGTAATTTGCTGAGCGAAGAGCGAAGATTCGGGATCCTTTCTGCATGGGACTCCCTGGGGGTTCACGATCCCCGGAGATGGAAAACCATGTGGAGAGCTGGAAAACCATAGGAAAACCATAGGAAAACCATAGGAAAATGGTGGTTTAATGGGATTTAATGGGATATAGCCTCTGGTAATGACTGTTACAGTTTGCGAACTGGAAAATGGCCCAGTCGAAATAGTTGATCTACCCAGCTATAACATGGTGATTTTCAATAGTTATGCAACAGTTTACCAGAGGGTACCTATAACTTTTCAAACTTTTGATGTCACATATGGTGTGGCTCATTTTTTATTAAGCCAAAGCCTCGTTGACTACATTGATACATGGTTGATTGGGTTTCAACAAGGAACAAAAGGTTTCAACAGTACTATAGGGAATATGCCGAAGCAACACTATAGGGAATAGGCCGCTATTTTCAGCGCCTTAAAATCCCTCATTTATGGAGTTACCGATGAATCGTGGGTTTCCATGGATATTCCAGTCATGTTTGATTTCTTTGCTGTCAACGTTGCCCGTGTCCCATGCGCAACCCCTGCCGTTGGGATTGTAGGCGTGAACCTTGGCAGCTTGTGGTCTTTGGTCATCTCGCGATTGCTAATATGCAATATATGGGGGGTTTCCATAGTCATGGGGGGTACTGTACCCCAAAATGGATTTATAAGGGAAAATCTTATTACCCTCTGGTAAACTAACATAACTAGTGAAAATGGCCCATTTATAGTTGATTTACCCATTAACAATGGTGATTTTCCATAGTTATGCTAGTTTATCAGAGGGTAAAATGGATGATTTAGGGTACCCCCATTTATGGAACCCCCCAGTCATGGGAGTCATTTTTGGGTAGCCCCAAAAATCGTTATGATTTTCCAAACATCCAGCGTTTTTGGGGTACCGCCATGACTTTTGAAACCACCAATATATTAAGCGTTGAGCGATATTGGATAATTGCTGGCTGGTGGTTTTAGAACATGTTTATCTTTTTCCATATATGCGGAATTTCATCATCCCAACTGACGAACTCATATTTTTCAGAGGGATTGAAACCACCATCAGATTGGATATGCACCAACATGTACAGACTGTGACATGCAGAGGAGTCAGAGATGCGGGGAACTGAGGAACTGGGTTTATGAATGTCAACTTAGGTTTGATAGCTGGCTATTACACAAAAAAACAAAAAGTAATGCTCGAAACTGTCGATGTTTTAGAAGCCAAGACTTCCGGGTTGCCAATATAGATGGTCCAGGATTCAAAATGTAGTACACCCGGCAAGAAACAATCTCCAGTGTTACCAGAAATGGTTGGTTAAAACGAACCTATCATTACTCGTAGGTTTGTGTCATTGGCTTTACCCCCCCAGAGTTGACATGGAACCTAAATTAGCCAATTGGAACAGGAGAATAATCTTCCAGCCCCCAGACCGAAAGATTGGGTGGCTACTCCTGGTGCTTGGCAAAGCTTGGTTGAGTAGGTTGGTATAGGAAATAACTGGGCATCCCTATAGCAACTAACATCTAGAAAAGTCGTTCTTCAGAAGGAAAATCATCCATATAGAAATGGGGTTTGCTTGTACATAGATACTATATACAAATATATCTATATATGGTATCTTCCATAGCCAGCTTGGGTTCCCACAAAGTACTAGATTGTTCGGGAGATCAGCGAGGTGGCTTATTTTGGTTCACGACTCCCCGCGATTCCGCGACGCGGAGAGAAAAGGTGCAGAATGGCCCGCAGGGGCGTAGGACATCGGAGGGTGTCGACCGACTCAAGCGCGCCGCTTGAGGCAAAAAGTCAATCACGATGTGGAGGAAGGGCGTGTCAGTGTTTTTGCATGGAGAACCATGTCATCACGGCTGATTTATGTGGATTTTGTCGGGGTTAACATGGTTTGTCCATCATTATAAAATTGAAACCAGCAATGGAAATGAGGCTGTATCTGATTGGTGGTTTGGAACATGTTTTATTTTTCCATTCAGTTGGGAATGTCATCATCCCAACTGACGAGCTAACTCCATCATTTTTCAGGTTGGGGTAGGGCTCAACCATGGTATACCACCAATCAGATATGGGTATGGATCAATACCTATGAAAATACCATTTTTAGGGGGTTATTCACATCCATTTACCCCATAAATCCCAGCTATAACTTGATGTGAACAGAAGGGGTACTATTGGTTTTGACGTCCACTGCCATATGGTCGAAGGTGGAAAACTGTACCGCGGCACCAAAAGGTAAAGCATGGTTCCATGCTGGCGCCTTGAGAGTTCATCCAGTTGGACTGGTGGTCTCTGGACGGTGACACAAGGTGATTACCCATTGGTTTAGTATGGGGTAATGATGGTTAATAATGGTTAAGAATGGTTAATAATCACTGGTTGCTGGTTTCAAACATGTTGAACATTTTCCATTTCATATATGGGATGTCATCCGAAACCGAAAAAATATGTTTCAGAGGAATTGAAACCACCAACCAGGTTTGCTCAGTTGGTGCAATGAATAGTATGCTCACGGTTAACTAGATAGACTAGGGCTGTAGATGTATCGAACTAGTTAGGTGGACGGTTGACTTTTAAAGCAACTTCTAGCTACGGGGGGCACCACCTTGCACAACATCTTGCTACAGTCAGCCGCTCCGCTTCACGGAATCACCACGGGTCCTCCAGCTGCTGGATGTTGATCTCAAAAATACTTGGCTATCAGAGCCAGGCTCAAGCCTTGCATCCATCAAGGAAACATCAGAAAACACATCAGGAACTCCAAGATGCCAAGGACATCCAAGGACTGCATCAATTCTGTTACAGACATCCATGTTACAGGAAGGGCGCTTGAAAGAATCGCTAAATTGGTTTTTCAGCATGCTGAGACCTAGGATACGTAGGCAAACTATTGTTCATGGGGATTATATGGGGTTATAATATGTTTTAATTATAGTCAACTAAACATTACTAAACCAACTTGTATACTCTAAAACAACGAATATTGTGACGGACCTGTCCAACCGTCCAAGGGCTACAAAGACGAGCTCACCACGAAAAGACATTGGCCGCAGTACCTTTGGGTCAACCTTGGATATTTTCGTTGTTTTTTTTACCCTCTGGTAATTTAACATAACTATGGAAAATCACCATTTTTAATGGGAAAATCCACTATAAATGGCTATTTTCAATAGCTATGTTAAATTACCAGAGGGTAATCTGTTCGGTACAAAAGTACCCAGGTTGGTGTTTTTTTTTCGATTATTGGAAATAATAATCCCAACTGACGTTCATATTTTTCAGAGGGGTAGGTCAACCACCAACCAGTACAGATATCGTATGAACTAAACATCTTAAAGATCTACTTGTTTTCGCAGAGTATCTAATTCGAGTACCTGGCCGACTGGCCGAAAATCGTGGGATTTTTTTTTAGGACTTCACCAGACGTTCCTTAAGTCGAGTTGGACCTGCACATCCATGGCCCTTTCTGTCTGGGCCCACAGCATGGCAGCATGGAGCCCTGACATGCCCTGACCACGTAGACGATGATTCCGGTTAGAGGATGATCCATGTCCCAGAGATGTCCCTTAAATTCCCATTGGTTGATGAAACAAGAATAAAAAAGAGGGGTTTTTGAGCAAAGCACTTTGACAAAAATGATGATAGATGATGACAGATGGATATAGATGGTATACCAGCTCCTGGCCCAAACCGATTTTTTTACCAAAAGGACATTATTGTTTCCCCCTGAAATTGACATAAATTGACCATAAATTCATGTTCAATCCACCTTTCCTGGACGGAATTATCATTTTTTGGGGCATTTATTCCATACTTTAGTGTAAGAATTCCCGCAACGTGGTAATTGGTTCACATCTTCCATCTCTGGACAAATTCACATACGTAAAGCTGGAGAATCTAGAGACATGGGCTATACAAAGCGCACACACACTCTATGGTGGAATTCCTGGTTGCTTCCTGACCCCTACATTTCGGAGGATGACCTGGATAAAGACGGACCATGACCAAGTTCACCCCCCTGTGGACATAGCTTACTTACAATTAGCGCGACGGTTGCGATGACCTTAAGATGGGTCTCCAAGTGTTTATTCTTGTGGTGTCCAAATGTACGCAATGTACCCTCTGGTAATTTAACATAGCTATTGAAAATAGCCATTTATAGTGGATTTTCCCATTAAAAATGGTGATTTTCCATAGTTATGTTAAATTACCAGAGGGTACGTAATGTGGAGATGTCGAAATCGATGACCCCTAAACACCGTAAACACTTGCAGATGTTTTTGTTTGTCAGATCTTATCATGTGTTCGCGTCGGCGAAGCGCATCTTCACCATTTCACCACCATCCACTTTTGCGCAAGCTCTTCCCTATATCTTTTGTGCTTTGAAGATGTCAAACCATCCAACCCTTGGGTGCATGTGATATTCAAATGAAGACTTTAACCCCTCGACTGTCGCCTGGACTGTCATGCCGGATCCGGCTCAGAGTTTTCCAGGGACATGCCGGACATGTAGTTGAGATATGTTGAGATGAAGTCGGCATTTGAGGATTTTTACAAAGACATCCTAAGATAGGCATTATGTCCATTACCCTCTGGCAAACTAACATAGCTATGGAAAGTCACCATATTTTGAATGATTTTAATGGGTAAATCAACTATTTCTATGGCCATGTTCAGTAGCAAACTGTTAAATTACCAGAGGGTGAGTCATAAAAAACCAGATTCATTTAGATACTTCAACACCATTGGTTCATCTAATGTCAGTGGTTCATCCAATCACTACCCCACCAGCCATGAAAGTTTCCACCTCATGTTTTTGGACAACGGTATGTTTACCCGAATCTACCCCAATTTCGTCCGATTTTGCTGACCATGCACTTCTTGATTTTAGGCATCATTCCCAATTTCCAACACATCTCCCAGCCAAGAGCTATAAATCGAATGCTAGGATGGATCGTGACGACATTTTTTGGAGAGCAGTGTGGTCATGATTTCAAAAAAGCTGCCAGGTAGATCATGTAGCAACATTTACTAAGAGTTCTCCAACCATGAACCATTTGCCGACCCATACCATTGACGAACCGTTTATGTACCAACATTTACTTTAATCTTCTCATGCATCATCAACACATTGCTGAGGGGATCATCTCCGTACCGCAACCGAGCCGCTCCACGCTGGCGATTCCCATGGGCAGCGAGCTCTTACTCGAAGCCGTGCGAGCCTTCTTGCGGCGACGCCTGAGGCGGGAATTTTCTATGGAGCTGTGACCTGATTTCAGCAAGCTTCAGGTTAGTGAAGTATAATTCAGCCATATATCAATATATATCATAAGTATATATATAATTAAGTATATGAATTGTATATGATATGTATATATCTGTATAATATTGTTTAAAATCCAACTGTTGACTGCAGGATGGGAGCCAATGTGCGGGATTTTTCAAAGCATGATGACTGCCACTGCTTAGATCTAGCCAATTCTGTTTGTCGTATGGTGGCTCCAAATACTTCAAATAAGTGTGCAGAATGGTTTGTCGTTTAATCTGTCATGTCCACTCAATTTCAATCAAAATCATTTCAATTTTCAGGTGAAACACGGATTTTCATGGAAACTGTGTAGCAGTAGATTTTCGGAAATGGGGTTTCTTAATGGGGGTTCCCTTAAGTCACAAGTCGGTTTCAATACGAGTCGTCATGGTTATCCAATGAGTCGGATGATTTGGGGCCCTATGACTTAGGAAACCTCCATTGAATCCATTTGATTTTGTTATAGAAAATGACCATTTATAGTGGATTTGCCCATTGAAAATGATGATGTTCCATAGTTATGTTAGTTTACCAGAGGGTAATCTAGATATATGTTCTGGTTGGGGGTGACTGGAACCATGGATTTTTGAATGACTTTCCCATCATATTGGGAATAATATGTCATCCCAACTGACTTTCACTCCATGATTTTTCGGAGGGGTAGGTATACCACCAACCAGGTTACCATCTGGTAAACTAGCATAACTATGGAAAATCACCATTTTTTAATGGGAATATCCACTATAAATCACAATTTTCAATAACTATGTAGCAAATTATCAGAGGGTAAGTCATAAAAAACAGATTCAGATACTTTAACACAAAATTGCTTCATCCAATGTCAGTGGCCAGCCTAGCCTCACTTCCCCACCAGCCATGGGGCCATGATCGGGATCCCTTGGGTCAAACCAGGCGTCGCCTCTGCAAGGGCCACAGCTGGACGGGGGGAACGCTGGGATTCATCGTGGCCGACTGTGCTTTTGTTTCGGAGCGGAGGGAGTTTCGGTCGCCGGGAAATTTCTCGAAGGTGAATGGAGATGGATTTTGGGGGGAAATTCAGCTATGAATATGGAACGATATGGATGACTTTTCTGGTTTTTCATATTATTATTATTATTATTAATTATTATTATTCATATTATTATTATTAATTATTATTATTCATATTATTATTATTATTAATTATTATTATTATATATTATTATTCACATCCATTTTGTTCCATACTATTCCATTTAATTCCATTCCATATTGGATGCCCATGTTCATTCACTCACATGCGAATGTATCAAGACCACTTTAGGGCTGCTTTTTAGGAGCCGTACGCATGGATGGTCTATGCCTTGGCGTCCTTCCTAGACGATGCCCCGCGGTCCACAAGATCGACACCGCGGTCCGCCCCAAAAATGGGCAACTGGATCACACAGGTGCGGGAAATTGAAAAACCAGTTGCCCAGATGCGAACCATGGTACCAACATATCCAACATTTACCCCATAAATGAGCCCTTGTCCATAGCTATGTTAAGTAACCAGAGGATGGGATTATCGACAATGGCCATGGATTATATATATATATATATATATATATATATCCCAGATGCGAACCATGGTGCTAGTATATTTACCTACTTAAAACTGGCTCATAAAAATGGGGTAATTGATGTTGGGATTCATATTCCAGCACCTTTTTGAGCATATGGATATGTGGATCAAAAATGGATGATGTGAACTTGTGAACTCCATATTTCCAGGGATCTACTGGGATACGTGCATGGATGATGATCATATTCTTATAATTGTAGATCTTCAGATTTTTAGGGTCAGTCGACGAGGAATCCAGGAAACATCGCAGATTTTCATAGTGATCACCTCTGCTGATTGGATCCAGCGAGTTTTCGAGTCGTTTTCGTGGTGACATTCTTGCAATGCAACTCGATCCAATATTGGGAACACAAGTTGAAAAAAACATTATACATCATTACGTATACCTCATTAAAAAAGCAACATGTTGATATAGGTCATAGGTCAAAAGCCTTGACCCCCAAAAAAATGGATAGGCATCCGCGCCATACTTGTGATTCTGATTTTGGAATTTCAGACCGGACAATAATAGATGGATTTGATGGGGTCCGTTTTGTCATGGCGGTTCCCGGCCATTCCCTTAGATTTTTGCTTTTTGGGGGACACTAGTAATTTTATACATAAAACCACTAGAAGGCAAACTTTTGAGCTGGGAACAACCCAATTGTGAAGAACCATCCCGTATTTGTGTTTTCAATAGTGACTTTGCGGAACATGAACAGCCATGGGATAGAACGTACAGACATGATGGAGGTACAATTTCTCGTGAGACATCATTTATGTTTTTTAATACATGATGTAATATAATTTATGATATGATATGACCTTTCTGAACTTTTGATTTCTACAAGGTGGGCCCCAGTTCAGGTTCACGCTAAGTTGGTTTAGAACTTCCCAAAATCTGTTGGGTTTATGGTAGATATATGTATATTTATATATATATATATAGTATCTACATGTAACTACAGCATTCTATGGTTGAAAGGGGTTTATAAACCAGTTTATAACTAGATAACTAGGCTCCTCCCTTGTAAGGCCAATCAATTCAAACTGCTTAAACACGACTTGTATCGGCACCCAGGTACCCCTCACCTGATTTCGATAAGCTCCATATAGTCTTGCTACCTGGCAAGACTGGGACCAGGCTGACGAGCAGTTTTAAATAAAGGTTTATTCTATAGACACCACATATTTAATTCATTTTATAATATATATATATATATAATATACATATAATTAATATAATATTATTAATAATAATATTATTAATAATAATATTAAAATTAATATACGAGACAATTATAAACATATTTAATAGTCCCCGTCCATTCCGTGTGAAGGCCTGTTTTCTTCTATCATTTTGTTTGGTCGTCAGGCTTTTGGCGTCCTCACACATTCCAACGGTGCGAGGCCCGCAATGACCTCACCCTGACCCACGGGAATGATGGTGAATTTATAGGGAAATCACCCCTAAAGGGAATGAAGTAAGGCTATTTAGGGAATCATTGAAATATTTCTAGCTGAATATGAAGTAACTATTTATGAAGACCTATATTCAGGTCTTTGAATCATTGAAAATCTCGAGTTCACTTGCATTTTCTTGGCCGAACGAAGACTATCTATTCAGTTTGCCTTGTGCAACTGCGAACCACGTTCCAGTGAGTTTCCTGCAACAAATTCTTGGGGAATTGGCCAAAGCCATCATAAATTGTTGAAGACCTACAAGATATGTAAGATGGCAAAACATATCAACGCATACTCTTGATTATGTAATGTAATCTTAAATCCGATCCTTGATAGTAATTTGTTTGCATACCCCATGGCATTGGTTATATCATGTTATATATATATATGGACTTCCAACTGCAACTGGGGACTTTGCAATCAGCATCTGGGGTCTTGATTCGGGCGTCCACCCGTGGCCAGTAGGGCTCAGCATTGAGCATTTGTTTTCCTTGCCGCGCCATCGATGGT
>Ga0126342_10002627_pt1 | contig 28372 bp, 20 predicted proteins | sample Cyp1metagenome_FD_92528 | JGI IMG/M metagenome (GOLD analysis project Ga0126342, IMG submission 92528) | Coral microbial communities from Lord Howe Island, Old Settlement Bay, Australia - Cyphastrea 1 metagenome | ecosystem: Host-associated > Invertebrates > Cnidaria > Coral ... | reverse complement strand
TATAAAATATATAATATATATAAAATATATATATATATAATATATATATATATAATCTATATATATATATATAATATATATATATATAATATATAGAATATATATATATATATAATATAATATAATATATATAGAATATATATAATATATATATAATATAATATATATAGAATATATATAATATATAATATATATAATATATATAATATATATATATATATAATATATAGAATATATATATATATATATATATATGTATAATATAGATGCTAAAAACAATGGGAAATCCAAATGAACATAATTCATGGGAATAAATGGGAATGATTAATCTAAATATATCTAAATGATTCTAAATGGATAATTCATTGATAGATACTATCCAGTGGTCGTCCCAACCACATAATAGAATATTGAATATTGACGTGTTATAGGATTCTGATGAACATTCGGGGGTTCATATTACTGTTAGTGTTCAAACAAAATAACAGTTGTATGTCATTGTATGTCTTTGATTCTTAAATAGGCGGTTGCACATGCTTGCCCCATATAAAAACATATTGACATGTCCACTACATTGTATAATCATAAAATCCATGTTATGTCCTCATTACAAATATCGGGTGAAATATATTGAAATATATGTTATTTGCCCTGGGACGCATCTACATCCGTCCATGCTGCAACAATCTCCAACTACAAAGGGAAAACCATGCAGCAGATGTTTTATCGGATATAAGTACGACCCCCAATACCAACAACCTATATATCCCTGCATGCGAAACGCAGCAGATGTCTAGAAACTATCCAGCACTAAACCAGGGCCATTGTTTGCTGGGGTAAGGCATTAATCGACAAACATGGGCCCAGAAATCCAGTATGAGTTGGACCGGCGCCGCATTGCAGCGACCGTTGCTGCTTGTTGTCATTTGTTGGTGATATGAACATCATAAGATCTGGGCTAGTTCTGAAAGCTTTTTTCCCCGATCTGTTGGTTCATCTAAACTCCAATTTGTTGGTTGAAATTCTCTATACTCCATTTCGTGGCCAGTTTGGCATTGGGCAACTGCGGAACCCAACTCAAGACTATCAAGACTAGTGGTGGTCTAGCTCCGGAAAAAAGACACCGATCTTTGTTGGTCCCATCCACATTTATGTTGCTTCAACCCCCGACATCTTTTGATTGTTTCAATCACAAAGTGTTGTTGAAGTCTGTTGAAATCTGCACATGACCTGGGACCTGGGAGAAAATTCATGAAAATTCCCATGTGCTCCATCCAAAACTATCCTCTGATTTACCAATTCAAAAAACGATGATTTTTTGCATTTGACTGTTAGTCATTACCAGAGGCTACCGGCTACCCATTATTTCAGCTAGATTTCTTGCTTTCCATCAAAAAACTCGCAGCTTTTATTCATTTTCCATGCCATTTTCCATGAACAACTCCGAGATTTTCGTTGAACCTCCACCGTTTAAACCTGTGATCCAGGTCTGGGACAGTACCAGCTGGGCAGAAGCTGCCAAGCTGAAGAGCGGCCGCCGGGCTGAGCCTAAGGAGTCGAAGCGGCGTTGCGTTAATGCTGGGGCGACGGTAGCGATGTCTAGAGAAACATGATGGTTTTTTAATGGTTTTGACCAAGAAAACATAGGGAACTTCATGCACCAAACATGTCTTATGGTTGTTTTTTTCAGTGTAAAAGCTAAAACATGGGTATCAATTCAATGTTGTTATCAAATCAAACATTGAGTTTTCAGCAGTGAAAAATGATGATCGGGCGAACCAACAACGATGAAACATGTGGATTATAATCACAATGTGTTTTTTTTGGTGGTAAACGATTGGTATCAATGGGGATTTCGCCGGTGATGAAATTTGGCTTCACAAAGTAACGTTGATTTTAACCCATGAACATGATCTTTATGGGGATTCTAAGTAATTTTGAGAACCAATAATTGGGATTATGAGTTCAACAACCAACATCATCCTGAGTTCATGACGGGTTTCTGTTTTTGTTGATCTTAAACTATATCAAATTTATTAAACCATATTAACCTACCATGTTCATCCATTTTCCTTAAACCACCAACAGCAACACGACAACTTTCACCTGCACAACACGACGCAGGAGGTAGCCATCAGCCCTTCCCAACGATGGGTGGTGGTCTGCTACAGCGCCTCAGATTTTTTCAGCCGGATGGGGATTCGATGGAGATATTCCATGGGGATAGATATATGGGTTTGTCTGAAAATAGGCTATATTCCCAATGAAATAGCCATTTAATAGGGATAATGATCAGCAAAACCATTGGGTTTAGGTAGGGGTACACGACATTTTCAGACACACCCATATAACAAACAGTTTATGTGTTTTTTCATCTACGGTAAACCCATGTAAACCCATATATGAACCCCGGTGATGTGGCACATTAAAACTCTATTTCTCAAAACCATTTCGGGAGTATCTAAAAATCTAAACATTACGCGGCCGTGTAGGGGCGGCAGTTTCGAAAGAAAGCAGTGACTATACAGTGACTATAAGATCTAAAGCTTCTGTTGCTCTGCTTGCCAGGGACATTCGTCCGTAACTCGGAAGTTTGCGAACCAAACTTCTTTTGATAAGATTATAATGATTATAAATCATTGCGAATAATATCTGGTTGGTGGTTTGGAACATTTTTTTCATATATTGGGAATAATCATCCCAACGGACTTTCATATTTTTCAGAGGGTTGAAACCACCAAAGAGATCATATTTCTTGAAATCATGTGGTGAGTGTTTAAAGTAAAACACCATATCCCAATTAGTGATAGACCATCGCCAAAATGCACATTTATGGCATTGAGTTTCTCAAGTTGGTGACATAAATATCGCATGATTATCCTATGATTATCCTACGATTCCTGGTCATTTCCTCATTTTTATCATGAAGTCATGAACATATCTGATATGTTCCACGTAAGATCATGAGATGATCAAGAGCATGATATAGATTGATATGGCATTATATAATATTGTATTTAATTTATGTTAATATAAATATAAATATAAATATTAATATTAATATTAATATATATTAATTTTATATTATATTATACCACTTTATAATGGGGATATGATGGGATATTATAATATAAGCATATCCCATATTATATCCCATATTATCATTATCATTATATCAGGTGATTCCCATTAGTAATGTTATCCATATATCACACTAGTAATATGCATATCCCATTACTCAATTATTTATCCCATATTATTACCATATAATTGGGATATCCATATATTCATAATTTATCCCATATTATTTATCCCAATATATCCATTATCATTAATATACTATTATAATTAAATTTAATATATATCCAATAATATCATATATCCATAATTATCATTATATCATTACTAACTAAACATGTTGAGTCCCGCCAGGTGCCATGCTGCAGATCTTTCAGTGTGGAGCTCCCTGGAAGTTGGTGCAGACCCGACCGCTGGAGGTGGCCTCCAACAAGGACGGGTGGGACCGGTCCACTTTAAACGTTTAAAGCATGGGATATTTCTGCAGTGAATAGATAGTTGATGTGAATGATACCTAGTACAAAACCTAGGGTTTGTGAAAGTTCAACGTTTTTTTTTTTCAAGAACCATAGGTTAGTTCGTTGTTCATGGATTTTGGTGGGATAAAGTACGTAGTACCGTAGTACTGGTAGGGTATGATATACACATGAGGTACAACTGTGAATGACATTAGTTTTAATGGGTTTTTTACCAGCTATGTATCATCTAATTGCTGACCAGCTTAGCTATGGAGCCAGTTGTCGGGGCATCACCAGCTGGAGCCACCTGAATTAGTTGGACAGTCACTGTCCATAGAAGCACTGGTTCTATGAATAGAACCAGTGAAAAAACCAGTGGAATGTGCAATGGAAGTTCCTGCTTTAGGTACATAGTTCACAAAAATCGTGAGGAAGTGGACCTGAACAGTGTTTAGGTACATGTTTTGCACATTCCACCTCTATCCCCGTATTTTTTTGCCTCAGCGAAAAAACGTAAAGTGTGGGTGTAAACCCATGGTATGTAACCCTCGTTTAAACACAGCCTATTTTTCATGGCTATAATCAGTTATATGAGTTATATAAAGTTATATACCTATTAAATCCTATGATTTTCCACTTTTTTTTTTGAAATCGCCATTTCCACCATTTTTTTATCTTCCTACCGCCCAGTGAACGTGGCTTTCCCCGGCAGGACGCTCCGCCGGAGTGGTGCTGCGTGGCCTTCTCGCCCTCCATGGCGGAGGTGGATCATCCTGGAGGCCAAGCGGGTCAGGACCGGAGCGAAGCGGAGCGAAGCTGGTGACGGTGTGGGGGTTTTGTTGGCCCCGTGGCCCAGTGGGATGGAATTTTGTGGTGGGAATTTTGTGGGAATTTTGTGGTTGTGTTAGATGTTGTGGATGTTGAAACCCAGGCTTTTTGTTTTTTTTTCCCCCAACAGCGTAAGCTAATGGGGGTCTTCAGCCCAGAATAGCTCCGGTGTGCACTGGTGCAGGCGCCGGCTCAGGTTCAACGAGGTTCCGGAGAAGGTTCCGAAGGTTCCGGAGAAGGTCTGGGAGGATTTGCAGAGCCGGGTCAGGTTCAACAGGGTTCCAGAGAAGATTGGGGGGAAGGTTCGGGGAGGCTTTGGTGCAGAGCCAGATCAGGTTCAACAGGGTTCCAAAGAAGGTCTGGGAGGCTTTGGTGCAGAGCCAGGTCAGGTTCAACGGGATTTGCAGCCACTTACTGTAACTCACGGAAACCCAGCTGAGGTGTTTCCAGCGCTTGGCTTCGTAGCACGCTTCAGAAAGATTTGTAAAAATAAAACGTTGCGGCTGTTGGGGATACCACCGAAGCTTATTTGAATGGGATAGTGGAAAAGTGGGGTGGCATACCTTGATGAAAACCATTTCGTGGAAGAATGAATGCTCATCCAGCAATTTCGGACTTATTGAAGCAGGGTTAGCAGGTTTTGATCCGTGCGATGATCCAAGATGTGGTGATGGTAGGATGGTTGGCTGTTTTTTCTGGAAAAGCGAGTGGACAATATATGGAAATACATGTTTTTTCTATCGGAACATGTCCAATTTTGGGTACCGAAGTCGATGTATGACATCCACTAGGTCCATTGGTGTGCAACATGTGGGACAAGTGGTTTCAAGCTGGTCGCCATGTGAGTATTTTCACGTTGGAGAGATGGTTGATTAGGATTTGTTGTGATAATCGTCTAGGATCAAGCTTGCTTGCAGTTTTTCTGACATCAACGAGGCCTGAATTGCATGGATTCTCATGGTCATTGGGGATGATCCCATGTTGCCACGGATGCTGTCATTTTGGGTCCATCCCACTTGATATATCTTGATATCACATTGTTGGTTATATTTACTGTATATAATGTTATATACACCCCATGTGATATTTCCATTCATCTCTGAATTATATCCAGTAACAGTTCAACAGTTCCATAGAATATCACCATATCCCAAGCCAAACCATGAAAACGGGCTATGGGCCAGGACAATCACCTCGCAGCCTTCAGCAATTGCCACATTTCGCTGATGGACTATTCAGGCGGTTGGACGCAGGCCAATGGACCAATGGAGGGGGCAGGAATGGCTGTGTCGAACTGGCGATGATCAACATTGACTTTCATAAGTGATTACCCTCTGGTAAACTCAGATTACTATGGAAAATCACCATTTTTTTATAGGTAAATCAACTATAAAGGTGGCATTTTCAATCCATTTTCAATAGCTATGTTAGTTTACCAGAGGGTAACACATGTGAAAACCAGCAAACAGAGCGAAGTGAAGGTTTAGTTTCATTTTTGAAGCTCAAACTCCTGACAGACGTCATTTTTTGAAATTTTCTAGTGTGTCAAGATCTACATCGGTTCCTTAAACAACATTTCATCAAAACAAACATCACTCAAACTGGGCGGCTTCACCGTTATCAAACCGTTGCTAGACCACGATTTCTTCATTTTTTCCTAGAATCCTAGAATATTTTCCAGTGACAGTGATACTTGAGTTTCAGTAGATCACCATGAAATATGTTTTTCTACGACTTTTACCATTTCTTGTGGCCCCAGCCATCGGATGCCATCGGTTAGGACGTGCCTCAGCGCACGCGATCCTTAATGCAGACGTCCTGGCCCTCCTGCCTGTCCTACACGGGGGATGGCTATTGGAGCCTCGGAAACCCTTTGGGACAATTTTTCACGTAGCGAAGTGGACAATTAACATGTTTTAAACAGGTATCATAAAATATCATAGTATTCATACGATTTTACATGATTTTACATAGGCTATGTTAAATAATCAGAGGGTATATTTATATACGTATATATATATTACGTAGGCAATGGATGGTATTGACATGCAAGGACCATAATCTGAGAATCCAGTTTCATAGCCATGATTATGGGATTACAATGGATTGGTGATAGGATATCCCCAGCTATCCAAGTGGCGGATGACGAAAAGATCATGGCAAGGGGTCCATTGAAACTCAGCGATTTATCTGTGGAATCTCTGGAAATTGGGGTTTAGGGCTTTGAAAATTCATTGAAGATTGGAAATCTGTGGAAATTTAGAAAGTCCCCGTCCACTCACAGGGCCTTGTTCCTTTGAGGTTTTGCCTAGGTCGTGTTGGAACTACTGTAGGAATCTCCGATGCCTTCCTTCCCTGCAAGAATCATTTGCGGATTCTCAGAGGGACAGATGCAAATCTGGAATGCTTTCTCCTTGTCATTGGCTGGGGGTCTCAGCTGTATGTTCCGGTTTCTGAATTGGTGAGAAAACACGAACTGGAAACCTTCAAAAATCTCCTTGATTTTTGGCAGATGCCCCAAGATTTCATGGTCATCTTAAGCCCCGTTAGGATCCAAGGCAGATATGGCGATTTCCGAATTCATTGGTTGATCATGGTGATTCCAATTTACCGATTCTCACCATTTCAAACATTCCCATGGTCACCTGGTCATCTCATGGTTCCCCGTTTGCATCTTGAAAAAAAAACCATGGTTAGTTCATTGGAGTTAAAACAAATCCATGATTTGGATACAGGTCAAAGTTATTGAGCCCCAAAATTAGATGGTTTCGAGAGCAAAAAACATGTGAGTCCATTGCTACTTCTTCAACAATTTGACCAAAAGCCCTGATTTGTTTCCCTGTTTCATGCTGAATTAGCTGAATTTTGATCCAGTGATTGGTTAAATCCATGTGTTTGATGATTAGACCGAGCCAAACCTCCATTCTTGATGCTTGGATTTAATTCCCTGATGTTCCAACCTTAAGATGTTATCCCATCCGAAGGTCATGAACAGATCTCCATCATATCTCAATTGTGTCCTCATTAAATCTCATCAGATCACCCAATTTCCTATGAAAAATCATCATGGAGAAATATCCCCATTCCGTATTGGTGATTGTTGAAAAATGAACATCTATGGATCCTATGAAAAATCAGGAAGATGTATCCCCATGAAATCATATCCCCATGAAATTCCCATGGTTTAATCCAGTGAAATTCCATTTAAATCAGGAATGCCCATGAAAAATCCATATCCCCATGGAAATCCCCATGAACATCATATCCTAAAAATCATATCCCCATGAATCTATGGATCTATATAGATCATAATATCCATAGATATTATATATAGATATGATGAATCTATGGATCTATATAGATCATATTCATCATATCCATGGATCCAAAAATCATATCCATCACTATGGATCAATGGATCCCTGGATCCCATCATCTCCCACTGGGCTCCAAGGAGAAGACGCTGAACGCCCACGAGGCCACCGTCAGTTCCATCGCGGCATCGCCCCAAGGGGCGCCCTACGACCCGCGCTTGGTGTCCTGCAGCAAGGTGTGGATCCAGTGGGGTGTTCCACCCACCACCACTTGGAGAAGTTGGAAACATGGCATGAGACTATGGGGAAATACATATCATGGGATATTTTTTGTAGATTTTTTCGGATAGAAATAACAATGGACTATCATGGAATATCATAAGTTAACAGGAATTATGAGGACATCATGGGGATATCATGGGGATATAATGATTATGATGGGGAGAATATGTTTAATTAAACCTCATGGACTTTCCTAGAAACATGAAAGTCTATCTTTGGGAACACGATTTTGTTTGGGTTTACCCACTAGGTGGTTCGTTGACGATAATTCCCATGTTGTGGGGATATTATGATACGATAATTATGTACAGATGAGATATGATGTGAAATAGATGTTCATTTTAAGTATCCAGTGGTGGAGGGAGCGGCGAGCTGAGCGGTGAGCATTGAGTTTCCCAACCATAATATGATGGTTATTGTAAATTTGATCTTTGATATGATTATTCAATAACTCGTGAGGAACAAGTGAGATCAAATTCTTTGATACAACTTAAGCAACAAGTGTTGAGATAAAACTTGATAAAACACTTCGCGGTTCCAAACTTGATTGGAAAAACTGCGGTCAGAAAAATCAGAGCTACCCTTTTCGAAATTTCAAACCGCTTAGGTAAAAGTGCTGTGCATTTCGATAAGTTTAGAGATGCGAATTGGTCTGGAACTGCTGCACTGCGCCCCTTTTACAACTGGAATTTTGTGGGGGATATATAATGATAACATATGATAACACTACTGATAATAACAATAGTAACAACAACAACATGTAACTATGCATGTAACTATGCATGTAATATGATACAATAGCATATTTATCTATATTATATATATATATATGATAATAGTGAATATGATTACAAATTTGTCCCACTAGGAAAACAATTTGTTGATTATGTTCCAAGTTTAAGAATCACTGATGGACCACTGGCCATTTTTTTAGCTGCTCTCGATGGATGGGACAGACTATGAATGACCGGTTGGAGTAGCGAATGCCAACTTGCCATCTCTCTATCCGGTCCAAATATATACATATATAATATATATATATATATATTATATTAAAAAAATGGAGTATGTTTGCTTATTTGAAGCCAAAGCTTGGCAGTTCGCATGGCAGATGTGTTTACAAATTTATAATCATATTCACTATTATCAAAATATGACTATATATATATAGATATTCACTATTATTATATATTAATATATATATAGACAAATATGCTATTGTATCATATTACATGCAGATTTCACCAGGTTTCACCCTTTGCCCAGTTAAAAATGGGCCAGGATCAATGTCTTCGAGTGTGGCATGTGAACACCTGGCTCTTAGAACAGCACGTGCATGAATTGTCAGGGGCTCAGGATTGATGTTAACCGTGCGCAGCCAGCCATAGGGATGAGAGATACACCAGCTATATATATATATATTTACATATATAATATGCAGTTTGAAGGTGGGATGCACATGCAACAATATGCAATAGTTTGGTAGTTTTTTTGTTCTTCTTGGCTCTTAGATTTGTTTCTTTGTTTCACCAACAATTGGGTATCTGGGTCAAACTTGGGGGAGATTCACACGTAGTCAGGGAAAAAATAACCCAAGAACTGTGTGGATGTCACTATAGCCAATACACACCAGCTTAGAAAAAGAATCAACACAAATCAAGACCGGTTGGTGGTTTGGAACATTTTGTTTCCATTATATATGGGATGTCATCCTCCCCACTGACTTTCATAATTTTCAAGATGGTTATTGCGCCACCAACAAGAAGATTTTGGTGTCAAGGTTGACTGTTGGATGGCCAAGACTAGAGACTTGGACACGGGAGTGAAAGGAGCTGGTAGTCATTCCAACGAAACCAGACCTTGCAAAGGAATACACAATGGTGTCAGATGATTTTTGCAAATATGCTTTAGCCCATTGGTAAACGCCCCATCTTTCCAAAAAACAGCACCAATTTTAATTGATTAAATCCCAACGGTAATGATGGTTCAATCCCAATGGTTCTTAGCTGATCCTCATTCTGATGTTTGAACTACCATTTCCTGCTGGCTAAGGCGCTGCGACCGCGCGGGGCTGCGCTGTTGTGCCTTCTCTGCCAACGGAAATTGGTACGGGGACCCGGACATCTATGATGTAAACCTTTACCCCTCATATCCCCACATGACATACCCTCTGGTAAACGTTAACAAAAAGCTATTGAAAATGGCCCAGTCGAAATAGTGGATTTACCCATTAAACATGGTGGATCTTTCCATAGCTATGTTAAACTACCAGAGGGTAATGGATATTCCCTATAGATCCCTATAGACTTTTATCCCCAGGGCCCCAGGGTAGTGGATATTCCCATGACCCAAGGGCCCAAGGGTCTTCAAGTCCCGACAGGTTGGTATCCGTGGCTGCCGAGCTCACCGTTTGGCGCGTGCACGTCTCGGCGAGGCGACGGAAGCTTTTTTTCCGTCGTTGAAGGACTTTTTTTGAAGATCTTAGTTATGTAAAAGAAAGGTGAAGACCCTAGCATTCTCCGACAAGTTAATTTCACATGTCTAAACATAAAACAAATATATTATATGTATATAAATGTAAATACATGTATATATATATACACATTATTATATATATATATATATATATATGTATACATATTTACAAGAATATATGTATATTTATATGTATATAATTGTGAAAATTAATGTCTATGTATACATATGTTTACATATATATATATATATATATGTATCTAAATGTGAATGTAATTGTATATGTATATATATATGTATATGTAATATGTATACATATATATATATATATCCCAGCCAACCCCGAAGTTCACGAAGCATACATGACGTGAGCAAGTTGACAGGGACGTTAACATCCCCCCCACCCCAAACCCTTTAACAAAAAAACAAAAAAGTGGTTTCGTTACCAGTTGCCTGGGGACGGCGGTGGGAACTAACATAGCTATTTTTTAGACCACTAGTTTAATAGGTAAACCATCTATACATGGTTCATTTTTTTTAAATAGCAATGTTAGCTTACTGGAGGGTAATAGTTACACATGGTATTACAGTCGAATGTCATAGTTCTGACCTGGAAATGATAGAGGAAATATCATCGAACTACAATCCGATTGAAACATCGAAGTCTATCGTTTGGGAGCACGATATTTTCCCAGGGTTCAAGCAAACCTTGGTTGGTTGGTTGGTTGGTTGGTTGGTTGGTTGATGATAACTACCATCCTGTGGGGATATTATGGTATCATACAGGATTTAAAAAGAAACACATGTTGATTCTAGGTATATGAAGTGGTGAATGGAAGGGGTGAGCTGAGCGGCATCCATATTCCCGAGAGCTTGGGGAGCGGTGAGCTACGAATTGAGTTTCCCAAGCACAGCCATCAGTACATGGCCATCAGCCAAAAAGGGGATTGTTCTTACTACTGCCAGCTATACCTTTTTCTGGGGGGATGAACATCAATTTCGCTGCCAGCTCTGGTGAAAACCATGGTACCAATGGTACCATTTGGACTAGGGCTTTGACCCGCAGCTAAAATGACTGGTTGGTGGTGACTGGAACATGGCTTTTATTTTGGGAATAATATTCCCAACTGACGAACTCCATCATTTTTCAGAGGGGTTGGTTGAAACCACCAACCAGTATATATTATTCATTAGATCAGGTATTAATAACCAACAATAACCACTATTAACCACTATTAATCACTAGCCCACCTATGGTTTACACCAGCGTCAATGACACTTGTAATTCAAGCAATAAAAGACCGCCAAGACCTCTCTGCGGTCTCCACCAAGTTCAGAAACTCCACGGCGGGTGTTCAGTGACCCCAATAGAAATGAACCCAGTGCTGTTTCACGAAACTGTTGGGTTTCGAAATGGGGATGAAGCCTGCAGGGATCGAAACAGAACCAAAAAAAATGCTGTGGGAAGCAATGCCTACAAGTAACATCAAGTAATGTCAACCCTGGATTAATAAACCTCTAGGCTGTTTAATTGGGAAGGTACCATTTAAGTATCAAATCATGACTATTGGGGGAATACCCCCCGAATTAATTAACCATGGTTTATTAATCCGGGGTTGACATTGGGTGGGAGAATCCACTGGTTGCACCCTGGGATTTACCACCTTTTTGTATGGTTTTCCCGTGGGTAAAACAATTCCATGGTGGTAAATCCCATGATATACAACAATAAAACAATGGTGGAAAAACCACGGTAAATCCAATGATATACCAAAATAAAACAATCCCATGTTTTTTTCCAAAATTGTTTGTTCCTTCAGGCTGAAGAAATTTGAGCTGCAGATGCATCAGCGATTGGAGGCTCCTCCAGTAATTCAATCTGTGTCGATTCTCGATGCTGAGAACAGCAGTTTATGATTGCATGATGCGCTGGTGTGGTGATGTTATGCTTAGTATATATATATATATGTATGCAGGCATGTTTACACAAATCTATTGCTTTCAACAAATGGGTGCGTTTGCCGTCACTGTCACTTTTGATGACGATGCACAAATATCTACAAATGCAAACCAAAGAAAACCCTGGTAATCAAATTGTGATCAGAGATGATTGTCTGTGGTCATCTACTAGTAGATACCTTTCTGAGTTTTATGACAACCATCACAATAGTTTGATGGATTCGGGTCTCAAGCGAGCAGTTTCAAAAACCCTGGCACTGGCTTCGGGGGTTATTGACCCACCCACATGATATATCGGGGATTATCATAATCCACTTTAAACTTAAAACCCAACAGGTAGCCTATGGTGATATCATATACGTATATATATATATATATATACGTATATATATATATACGTATATTATACGTATATATATATGTACACCAACTTAGCTAAGGAACCAAAACACCACGCTGTGGGATAAATCATGATAGTTCATCATTAGTCCCTATTTAGGCTGGTTGTAATATGTTATAATCCCTCTTTACTATGATTGGGTGGTTGTATGATATGCCCATTTAGATGGTACTACCCTCTGCTTATTTAACATAGCTATGGAACATGGCTCACAATTACAGATTATTTTCCCATTTAAACATCCAGTTCTTTCATGGATTTTCCAGTTCGCTATGTTAGTCATAACCAGAGGGTCTACCATTCTCTACCCATAAATTGACCCCCCTTTGCCGGTACTCGCTGGCATCGAGGCCGTGTGTGGCAGCGAGTCAATCAGAACGGCCACCTTTAGTCGCTCGGTTCGTGAGTTTGGTGTCTGGATGGTGGCTGGTTTGGGGTACCCCGAAGATACCCGGCCTGGTAAACGTTAACAAACAGCTATTGAACATGGCCATAGAAATAGTTGATTTACCCCTATAAAAATGGTGATTTTCCATAGTTATGTTAGTTTACCAGAGGGTATTTTAGGACACCTCCAAATGTTTTTTGTGCATCAGCAAAACACATCTATGAATCATAATCCAGATGAAGACATTGGTTGTTTGCATCCCCATTTTGTCGTATCTTCCTGACCCACACCCCGTGGATACGCCAATCGACATGTCGATCCCTGCAACCCTGCCACGTATCTTCAAGTCAGCTGGTTTTGGGTCAAAATCAATTCCAAAGTTGGTTGATATGGTTTATTTCATTTTTCCTTGATTTTCTATTGGATTTTAACTATCAGATTCTTCCATGATTCCTCTGTATTCACTGTATTCCAGGAAATGACCAAATTTTGGTGGTGTCTTTTGGGTCCCCTTCCCTTCATTGATCCCCAGGTAGTCAGTCAGACGTCATCGCAGTGGGTTCCCATGACGGCATCCTGGGTCTCTGGAGCAAGTGGGGATGCCCCAGCACCAGGGGAGACGGGATGGGGCATGATGTGGCCCTATCCCCAAGGTCTGGCAGGTGAATTGAGGCAAGGCAACGGGAATGCCAAGAGTGAACTCACTTTAATAGACTCATCACGCACACACACTTGTAAAAAAAGATCCAATCATCACACACACACACAGCATACCCCACCAAGGAAAAAGCATGCTTAATGATGTCAGACTTCGGTGGTGGGAAGTAGATCAAACGCTTCACGATGGAAAAACCTCCCCACGACTTGACCTCGTTCCACCGCAACATGTTCCCAAGCAATCCCTTACACACTCTGCCGTTGTGAGCTTGTTTTGACACTTGATCTATCATTTTAGGGATTTTTAGGGTCCCTTTTCTTGGGGTTCATTACTCGCCGGCTATTTTTTATCCACTCTGGGAATGGAAAGTTGTCTATTTCCTTCGGAGGTTTTCCCGTTGCAAGCTTAGATTACTGAGAGAGAACCCATATCTTTTCTTGGGAATTTCTTTAAAGTCAAGATCAAATCCGCATTTTGTTAAATCCATTCTTTCTATTGGTTAAAAAGTTAAAAAGCCCCAACTTTTTTTTTTGTTGGGTCAAAATATCCACACCAAACATGCCAAGTTGACCAACGATCGAGGCATCAAGGGTTGCCTCCATCGGCACCGGAACAGTTGCCCAACGCTCCTCCGGCGAGTGAAGCCACACGCAGCTCAGGCGGACTCTGGGCCTTGGATCCCTAAGATTGAAACTCGTTGGTTCTTCCAAAGATGGGGCTAGAAACCAACGGCAATTGGACATATGATATATATATATATATATTATATGATGGAATATAGAACCAACATGAAAACAACATGAAGCAACAATATATGTGATCTTTGGTTCTCTGAAAACTGGTGGTTCCACCTCTTCATGATGGGATACAATGGGGATATACTGGGGATTCGGGATGTGATGCAACTAACCAACTCTGGTCATATCTCAATTTATATCCTAAGAAGGAAAATGATCAAACGACATTAAAATTTGGGAACCCTATTTTAAGATAAAATCAATTGTACTGTAAGTAACTGGCTTAGAATCGTTAGAACATCCCTTAAAGTTGGGATAAACAGAGAACGGGATATGCACAAAAATCTATTCTGACTGGTTTAAAGCAACGCCTTTTTGGTTTGGTAGTTGCTCAGGCAATGTGTATATAGAGGAAATAGGAGGTACCATGTAATTGGCTTTATGTGCATCCCACTCAGTCTGCCTCAAACAATTCACCAATTTGCGATCCCAATTTCAGATGGAAACTTCCGGTGAGACAACTGCGTGGATCGGTGAAGCTACCGCCGATGTTCTGAAGGTTTCTGGTGTGTGGATGTTCATGGAAGGTACTGCTTCCATGGAGAAAGATGACACATATCATGCAATCGTAGATGAAGTGTTTGCCGGTTTCAATTTTGCAATAGCACTGGTTGGTGGCTTCCAAAATCGGGACTAAAACAACAACATTAGCCAGTTGGCTGATGGTTTCAATCATTGCCCACAACAAATGGGAGGAAACTTGGGGTACAAGGTGCCAATTCAGATTTTAAAAGTAGATTTCGGTAGGTTTTGGGTGCTGCTTGAATTGGTCGATGTTGCTTTCCTGACTTGGAACCAGCCGTCTTTGTGATTTTTTCCCAGGGCGACAATTCTCCAAATTCATGGGCCTCAGGTACTGATCTTCTCACTTTTTTCCAGAGGTTTTACGTACAGCCAGAACAATTTGCCATATACCCTCTGGCTATTTAACATAGCCATGGACAGATCCACCATTTTTAAGAATGGTAAACCATCTAATACCATCTATTTCAATTAGGGCCATCGAAAAACCATGGCGAACTGTTAGTCATAACCAGATGGTATAAGGATAAAACTGGTCATTCTTACAGCCCCCAAAACCAGGAAACAGCTGTTGATTTCGATGGTTTTTTGGAACACAAGGAGCTCCCAGCCCGTCTGAGAGCACCGTGACGGTGTCGCAGCTTGGATGGTTGGAATTAGTTGGAACCAATCTGGGACGGCTGGGAAAATTGACCCAGAAAATAATATGAAAACAACTTAACTAAGTTTAAGAATTAACTCTAGTTGTTTTTAGATGTTTTTAGATGATTGGGAAGATGTTGCATCATTGAAACATGGGGAGGTGTAGCAGCAAGAGGACATGGTGTCGGGTTTTCCAATGTGGAGCGAATCAACATCAAAGGAGAAAGCGACAACAAGGGAAGGCCAGAGTATGAATGGACAGGTTTATTTTCATATCATCTACCAGGACCATGGAGATATGTTTTGACTGGAAATCCAACTTTGGTGGAACAACTTAAACCCACACCCAATAATTAAGTTTGGCCTCCAATTCGACTTGTGAAGTTGGCCGATTGGGTCAGAATTCAAGGGGGAGTTATGTATCCATGTGTATCCCATTTTTTAGGTACTCAATTTTGACGCATAATCCTTGACAATTCAAAGAGTTGCGCTGCTGATTTCGGGAGACATATTTTTCCCTGAAAGGCAGAGCACAATTTTTCCAGGTAGAACAGAGGCATTTCGGGTGTCGACTCACCAATCATTTGGGAAAATTGAACCCGGAACCGTAACCCCAAATAAATGTGGCGCTGGCAGAACTTTCCAACAAAACCAATGACTCGACCCTAGTGCCGCACTCGTCTTTCAGGAAATTTGCCCGACCCATGCAGAGAATCACGCCTCAGGCGCGAAGCTGCACGGGGCAGAAATGGCACCTGTTTGAGTCCAGGGTTTCTCCACAAATTTGCTATTTTTCTAATGCATTCTATTAGGGAAAATGATGATCCACCATGGGATTTAGGGGTTTTCTATGGTGTTCCCCTAAAATTTCAGACCACATGTAAGACACAATACACATTCTCAATCCTGGTACTCTGCTTTTCAATCCGCAAACTAGTAGCTATGGATGTTCATTACCCCAAAGAATAATATATAATAATATACAAAAGAGGATATAAGATGATATAAGATTTGATTACCCACATTCTCGGCCCAAAAGAATCGAACAGCTAACAAGTTGGTCCAGAATTGAGTTTTCCGGCGCCAGGTGTTTAGGTGGAAAGAATGACGTTCGGTTAAATCTTGAGTCTTTGAACATGTTCATCGTTTTGCAGAGTCTGAATCTAATCAATTTCACAAGACACAAACACTTAACTAATTAACTATTGATTTGGAGTAGATATCAGTTGTCAAAACCATCTGATTGATCCAAAACATCCTGACTCAGGGCCTCAGAATTGACTCCTGACCAGGGGGTGAAACCCATTGGCCAGCCGGAGTTGCATCGGAGTAGGCAGAGATTTTATCGGTGGTGGGAGGGCCCAATGATTTTACCAGGTTCCGAGGGTCCCCAAAAAGACGACAAAACATCCAGGAGTTGATAGGTGATGAGTAAAAAGCCCAAAGAACTCCTGGAATTTTTACAGTTCCCACAGACTTGATGGTTCTTGCTGGTTCTATCAGACTTGCGGATGGAGATCTTGCTGCCCGCATGTGTTCGCATGTGTGGAGCCATGTGGAGCCTGAGATTTTTGTTCCGAGGCTGTGCCCCAAAGGAGTGCGAATGCAAATCCATGAAAATCCTAATTTCAAGGCCATCAGGGAAAATCCAAAAGGACTTCTCTATTTTATATATTTCATATGCTGAAAACAAAGTTTGGGATTTTCAGAATCTCACCACAATCATCTTCAATCCAACCAATCCGCGGAAGATTGGTTGAGGTGGATGCCCACGGTAAATTCCTACATGCTTTGCTGGAACTTGCACCTTTGAAATGACCAGAAACATATCTTTTTGTCAAACTGTTACCCAACGCCTTTCGGATGGTAAAACCTTCTTTTGGTTTAAAACAGCAACGCATGTTTACCCTCTGGTTAATTATTTAACATAGCCATGGTATAGATGACCCATAGAAATAGATGTTTTACCTATAAAAAATGGTGATATTTTCCATGGCTATGTTAAATAACCAGATGGTAATCCAACCTTATTGTCAGTCACACCCGCTTTTTGTTTTGGTGACATCCTCAATCGCCACAGTTCTCCGCAGGCCGAGTTTGCCCGTGCACCACCGCCCCAGTCGTGGTCCTATTGGAGGCACGGATGATCCATGGGAACTCTCCGTGACGCTGAACACAAATCGGGGAATCATCGCAGAAGATGTGTTTTTTCTGACATGAAAACTAACATGAACTGCATGCTAGAAAACCACATCTTCTGCGATGAACTGCATTTTTCTGACATGAACCGAGTTGATGGGATCTTTTGGGTCACTGAAAGAATGGGCATTTCGACCAAATCTCAAATTTCAAATGACCTCTACAAAATGGTGGTTTTACCCAAGGGGGCATCTGGAAGCGACACAAAGATAGGGAGCAATTCCAGCTGTGAATGCATACATTTCGATGGAGATGTGGCGACCTGTGGCAACCTAAGAATGGGGAACTGTTTGAGGGCCAAACATTTATGATATTTCATCATATTTTATGTGATATTTGATTTTAAACATCGTTGATTTATGTTGATTTTATATCTATATCTATATCTATATCTATATCTATATCTATATCTATATCTATATCTATATCTATATCTATATCTATATATATCTATATACATAATATATATATATATAGATTTTGAGGGTCAATCACCGTCAATAACCTTGAAGCACTGCCACTTGAGCCACTCATATGGGACCCTGGGACCCCGGGACCACTTCGCCCAGGGATGAGCCCTGTGACAGCGGGAGGCCGCCTTTCACTTCAACTCAACAGCGTTGGGGGGACTCGGTGCAGCGCGAGTTCTTTTTTAACGTTTTTTTTGTTTGCGAACTGGGAAAAATCAACTGTAAACTTGTACTTCTTGTTGTTGTTGTTGTTGTTGTTTTTTAACTGTAAACTAACAGTTTGCGAACTGGAACATCTCAATTTTGAATAGGATGAATAGGTAAATCAAAGAACTAAACAATAGCTGGGACCACATTGGACTACCAGCACACATTTAGATGTGCCAGTTTGAATATATGCACCCTGCAGAGTCAACCATGCCATATCTAGAGAAGACATCGTCTTGAGCCAACTCACTTGCAAGTACAATAAGTACTGGTGGTTCCTCTTTTTCAGCAATGCTTGGGACTCAGCCAATCATTGAATCCATCTGAATTCCCCGTTCCGGGATGGATAGAAATGGCGCAATGTTTCCTGAGGACATCGCGAGTATGGTGCGAGGTTCGGGGTCGCAGTTGATTGCATCGGCATCGGATGAACTGCTGGCATTCTCCAAATGCAAATGCTTAAAGGTACTCTCCCGAAAACTAACATTGGACAAAAAACAACAAATTGGGTTCCATCTTAAGGTCAAATATCTGAAGTCTAAATAGATAGTAAATTGAGCATGGGCAGATGGGAATCCAGCGTTGAATTTCCAGTGGTATGGAGATCCAATTTCTAGTGAAGCTTTGACGGCTGAAATCCTAACTGTTTTTTCAATACACAACTAGATGCCCACGTTTTTTGGACGAAAAGATATGTTTTCCCATCAGTGAAAACTCAACTTTGAGCGGATCGACAACTCCCAGCGCTTCGAAATGAGAACTACAGAAAGCAGATTTGGAAAAATCATTTGGATACCCTCTGGTAAACGTTTACAATAACTATAGAAAGAACCATGCTATTTTCATGAGTAAATCAACTATATATTTCTATGGCCATTTTCAATAGCTTTTTGTTAACGTTTACCCGGTTGGGTAAAAATCGGTGAAATCCATGGGTTTCCTGAGGCGAAAGTCCTCCTGAGCTTCGACAACGCGGCCGGAGTCCAATGACATCGCATAAAGCGGGCTTTGCTGAAGAGATATCGGAGTTTAGCCAGATAGTAGTTGAATATCAATATCATGAGTGAGTACATCTAAGAATTTCATATTTTATGTTGCCTTTTTTAGCCACATTTGAAGAAATGAGGATGTACGGAATAAAGAATATGGTATTGCTTGTTTGAGTTTTTTTTTCTGTGTGGCACATGCACATGTTCACATGAACACAGCATACATCACTGAACGTGGCAAAACATCCTCAAAACATCTCGCCACCATCTTGGTAGATTCAATTCTGATATTTGGACTGACCTTTTTTCGTTCAGTCATGTTATTAGATCCCAATTTTAGTGACTTTAGTCACATGTTCTTGGCAAATCTGCATCTTCCCAAAGAAAAATCCAACCTCGCTTGCCCTAAAAATGGGACTCGAGGTCGTCAAACCTGCAAGACTAGCACCTTACTGGGCGGGTGGCAACCCACCTGTTTGGACGAGGCGAGGGCCTGCTGGATGGTTCGAGATATTATGAGATATTTTATGGATTGGCGAATTCCGAGGATATCTCAGCTAAAGCTACTTTCTATACGCTTACTTAAGATGATAGAAATGATATGGTCGGTTATGGCGACCGAACATGTTTTTAGTAGCCAATGATTTTCCCAGCTATAAACTATAAAGCTCCATTTTTGATGGGGGTTCTCCAGCCATGATTGCTGGAGCCATCCCTCACCTTGCTGGTCAGCGCTTTGACCCTGCGAGGTCTTCTCGCACGTGAAAAGCGTGGATTCGAACACAGGCGGGTCTAGTTGGTGATGCAGCTCCTAACCAAGAAGCCTTAGGATGAGAAGAACATGGAACAAGCTTCTTTTGAATGTTGCTGGGGTGCACTATCCGCAACGCGTTGGTCACTGTACTTGTATCCATAGATATCCACAGATGTACAGTGATGTAAGCATATGTAATCATATGATATCATATGTATTATATTAATGATTGCTAATGTATATGATGCAGATACTACTTATTAAGTTGGAATGGACTGATATACAGAACTCACCCCCAAATCTTCCAGTGTCCCCTGCCCCGTGGAGGTTTGCTCTCCAATGCGGAGAGGTCGGTCAAAGTTCTGGTGTTCCTATGAAGCAACTGATCAATTCATTATGATTCCAGGCCTATGATCCGTTTTTTTTTTTGTTTAGGAAGATCCAAGTTCGATCCAATGTCATAAGTCATAGGTGATCAGCCAGGCGTTTCGTGATGAAAATCCCAGCCTTTGCTCCCTGTGCCAGGGCGTCTGACAAGGTGCCCCCGGGGGGCGCCTGACGCGACAAAAATGGGGAGAACTTGAAGCAAAAGCCGAGGATTCAAACTACTGATAGAGTTAAATGTTGTTTATCTTGATTGAAACAAAGAAGAGTTGAAACATGTTGACACCCAAATATTATTTATCTTGAACAATACGTGGGCAAAGTCATAGTGAATCATGGTGTTTAAGGTTGAAACGATGGGCTCCGCCCAATCCATACCATAAAGGGTACCAGCGGGACCAGCGGTTGCTGTGGAATTTTCATGCGAGGCCACGAGTTGCACTTCTGTTGTGGACTTATTTGATAGACATCGCATGATATGGCGATAGATCCAGGCATATCCAGGCTTACTGTATACATTCTATATGATGTCTATAGATGTCTATATGCCATATTTTGGAATATGTTTTGGGCTTCACATCCATAAATCCTGATTCTATGAGGAAGGGTGAAAAATCAAGGGAATCCATGCGCGAAGTGCCCCACTTCTTTATCCAGCTTCCATGTTGGGAAAAACCGCTGTATCTTAAGTGAATCTCTTAATTGGATAGAAACTAAAGATTTAGGATTGAACACCAGCCCAGTTAACTCACCTTGAGATGATTGCAGTATGTCCTATTCAAGGTGACAGACGCCACAATAGGTTATGATTCACTGTTCTTTCCCAGTACAGTCTTATTTTTACTTGCTTCACCCACGAAAAGTTGTGGACCCCCCACTTTTTTAGCTGCATAGCCGCATAGCCCCTTTCTTATTGCCACTTGTCGCTCCAACACAGATAGTTCAGATACCAAACAAGTGGGTTTGGAAGTCTGGTGGCCTCAACCCCCCCAAAAAGATCAACTGTAACTTCCAGCGATTGCGGAGCAGGCACCCAACCGTGAGCTCATGGCGCGGGCGCGCGGGTCCGGGTGCCTATGCAGTGCCCAGATTTTCCCATTTCAAAATGGCTGGCCATTTGTAGGGGATTTCCCAGCTAGCCATGTTTGATTGAGTGGTTTTTTTTGGTATGTTGTAGATACGCATTGACAATCATTGATACATTTATAGATAATACTCATAAACATTGGGATACGACCGAGTTACCACGCATTTGCGACCCATCCTTTTCATGGTGGATCAAGACCAATGTGACCAAGTGAGGAAAAGATTGGGAAAGCTTGGGCAGAAACTCAAAAACCGGAACATTACTTACTGCTTGAAACTGCCACGTTTTCATACCCAACCTCATTTCACCAGTGAAAAATTGTATCTTATTACAGCAGAGAATCCAGGGGTCACTCGTCTCGCTGGGATACTTGTACCATCTTGTACCAGGGTAAAAGTTGGTGAAATGATCCTGTTGAGATACAATATATATATTTATATATATATATATATTTTTTATTCATTGTGACTTCACTCCCCAAAAAAATCCACCGCTCCTTGCGGCATTTCAGGAGAGATTCTTGGGAGTGCTTTGTTGGTGCCGTGGTTCCATGGGTTTCCAGCCGAGCAGCCGAGGTTAGTGAAACGCATTGCCTTAGATCCCAAAGTCATCACCAACGAGGAGGGAAGATCTTGACAGCCTGATCTGCACTGATCCTCCTTTTTGGCGGCTTCTGGACTAAAAAATTGATGGAATCCAGGCCAATCCAGGCTTGGAAAATACGTGGACTCCCATAAACCTCATGATGCCATTCTATAACCAACCAAAGGTCCCAAAGGTCAATGGGATGGACTTTATTAGCCAGGCTCGTTCTGGCAAGGTCAAGCAGATACAAAATCTGACCTCAACTGGTTTTTGCCAAAGCGATTTGGTGGCCAAACCAGCAAATCCGTTCTCAAAAGCCTGAGGCCCAGTGAACCTTGGTGAAGGGTTGTCCTTTTACATGGTCTATATATATATTATACACATATATAAAGATATAATATGATATGAACTGAACAACATGGACTAAATTCATTGACTGGAGGTGATGTTATTTTTGAATCCAGCCAGTCTTACTGGCCATCCTATTTCTTGCCGACCTGGCAGCATCCTGGATGGCGTTGCGCTGATGGATTGATCTTCATCTCTTCGAAGATAGGGAGTTTTCCAATGGACCAACTCATTTGGAGCGACTCTGGGAGTGAACCATCCCATAATAACCATCCCATTTTCGATATGTTTTCCGATGTCTTTTTGAGATTCATATATTTTTCAATATTTTTATACTTTTAATATTTTATAATATCGATATGAAAAAACATTGGGATATATTTTCCGATATTCAACATTTGGAAGTCGTTGCATGTGGAAAATCGGGACTTTTCTTCAGATGTCGCCTAGTTACACGGGAGTTTTTGAGCCTTCCTTTTCCCCGAGCGCACTTGGCATTTTAAATACCTTTCCCTCATGTTTTTAAACACATTTAGACAAATCTAGTTTTCCCATCAGTTGATGACGACTACGCATTCAGTCAGCAACTCCTACTAAAAAACGGTGGGTTATCCATGGTGGGGAACGCTAAAAAAAATCGGACTATCCCCTAGTGAATGCATGATGGTGAACTCCCCACTAATCCACCCCAAGATGAAACGTCCCCCAAAAACCTAGGGCTAGTTGTTGTTAGGGGTATTTAATATTTGGGGGAGAAGCTGGCCCCTAACATTAAATTCAAAACCCCCCAAAAAAACTTAATTAATTACAAAAACTAACGTTTTCGATTTCAAAATCGATCAATTCCTTTATGAAATCCAATTAAAATATGGTCAAGAATTGGATTTCAACACTTTTCCCTAATATTAAATTAAACACCTTACTCGTAACTAAAGTTTTTGATTTCAAAATCGACATATTCCTTTTTAAAAACTAATTAACATATTGTCAAAAAATGGTTTTCGAAGCTTTCCCCTAATATTAGATTCAACACCTGAATATTAAAAATAACTAACATGCTCGATAAAAAACATACCTTAATGAAACACAACCTGGGGTTAACTAGTTTCCATTATTAAGGGGGTAGAACCTTCAAATTGGACCTTGATGTTTAAATAGTTTTCTAAGAGGATCAATTAAAAGTCAAATTGACCAATCTGAAATTTCTCAAAACGATCAATCTGGGGTAGTTTTTACTATTTGGGTAGTTTTTAGTAATAGGAAGAAGGGATTATTGCTGGTAAAGTAATCCTAGGTTTGCAGGTTGAATCGCATCTTGAAGTGATTAATGATGAATTCTTTTGTTGAACAACAAATTTGTTTTTTTTTACTTCTCACTTGAAGCATCATTTTCGTTGATCAAGCACCAGTTTCATCATCGGGTGGGATTCGTGGATTCATCATGGTCAATCTCTCCAGTGCATCTGATTACATCTCTCTCTTTTTTTTTTTCCGCTGACCCCCCATGCGGAAGCGGCCGATGAAGCGGCCGCTTTGCCAGCAGTGGCGGTTTGCGATCCATTAGTGTCCTGCAACGATGTGAGGCTCCTGGAGCTAGTTAACTATTGGATTATTAATTGGCATTATAATTACTATAATGGGATCTATGGGATGAACTATAATTGGGTTATCATTGGATTATATGGGATCTAGTTAGTAAATGGATTCTAATTTGGATTTTTTTTGTGGGCTATTAACTCAGTTACTCCCATGGCCCATCTAAGTATAGTTTAGCAACTCCCGGAAATGGAGATGATGCGACTCCGAGGAATGATCGCTGATTTTGGGGGACATTTATCAATGGGAGATCTCCAGGATCCTAAAATGGAGGTACTGTACCATAAAAGGCCATATTTTGTGGGATATTCCCTGAAATTTGGGCCTAAAAAATAGGCCTTACATATGGTAGGTACCTCCAATCAATGACTTCCTGAAATGGCCATTGAATTATCCAAAATGGGAGCTACTTGCTGGAGGTAGTTGTAGCTCCTGCCCCGATGATCTGTGAGCCAGTATCAGCCCCAAGGTTACTTGATCAGCTGACCGCAATGATCAAGCTCCAGTTCGCAACTTGTATACAACTGGCAAGGACCCCAAACATCATGACATACATCATTGGGACATGTCAAGATTATTACCGGAGAAAATTATAGAAAATGCAGTTACTATCCACTTGGAGGTTTCTTTGATTCATGGGGGATCCCAAAATCACAGGCTTCAATACTAAGTCGACTGGTCATCCATGACGACTGGACGTTTTGGTGTTGCCCCTATTTTAGCAAACAACCTATGGCCCATCAAAAGTACTGCGACAGCTAGAGCAGCATCCAGAGCCTCCCTCGAAGTGGCTCAGTTACTTGCTTTGCAAGTCGATGGCAGCCCGCGCAGCCACCATCCGGTCTCAGCAAAGCTGGAGCGACCATGGTGGGTGTACAGCGTGTTTGGCGTGGATGCCGTGGGAATTGAGGAAAAATGGGAAAACAGCTCACTTCCAACTTCTGGCGGGGGACTTCTTGTTTCACATTTTCGGTGGTTTGGCTTATTTGTTTTTCTTCAAGATTTCATGTTGTTTGCAGAATCAGATGGAGATGAAGGAGCACAGCCGGGGTTGCGGGGATTTTGTCAGTTTTCCATCTCCAGATAGCTTACATCATCTTACCCTTCCCTGGGCTCAAAGATGGCTGCTGGGCGCACAGCCCGCACTGCGAAAATCATATGGAACTAAATGGAACTTATGAAGCTCAACAACAACATACAGCAACTTTTCAAGCCCGCCATGGAAACTCACACTGCCCAAAGGAAACAGGCGAGTCCATTAGGAAATCAGTAAAAATCCACGGCTGAAGTCCGCCATGGATGGAACGCTTGGTTGAGGCCGGCGAGCATCATCAGCAAAATGCAGTGGTTAAATCATGCTTCAAATGGGGGATGGTTTATAAAACCCATTTCTGTTTTTTCTGAGTCATTTGGCTATGGGTTTATTATGTTTGATCTCCCTCAAGAAGCATGGATTTCTTTCATGGGATGATAATCCCAGTTGACCCAACCATATTTCTGGATATTTTTGGTTTAAGTACCAACCAAACTTTCTTGCTCTAGGACTTTTTTTTCCCGCATCTATGAAATACGGTAAGACACGCTTTCTTCCACGCATTCTATAAGATCTTTTTGTTCTTTTTGGTTAACTTTTGACAAGAAACGGCTCGGTGCTGTTGACTTTTGTTCATCAAGTGACAATTAGTTGTTGCTATGCCATGAAATCTTTACCTGAAATCTGACCTAGAAATGGACAATTCACCATAGAAATATCATCAAATACTCCAGATCTGCGGTCATCGCCCTGACACAAACCTCCCGTGAGGTTGAGAATATCTCTCATGGGCCAGGTGGGCGTTGACACCTGAGCGTTGGGTGGATTTGATTTCGATCCATTTGTAAAACATGCTTTCCTAGGTGGGAAAACATGGAAAAACAAGGAAACACATATTCGCACGATATTTTCCATGTTGATGATCTATCTTTTTGTTAAACTTTTTTTAAAAGGTCTCTGGAATTGCCATCTTGAGGATTTTTTCGAGGCCACAGTCTCCCCGTTTGCAAAGCACCTAGGGGACTTAGGTGAAGCAACAGTTGACCTGGGATCATCCAAGCCAGGTGAAATGTGTTGGATCTATCTATTCATGCTGGTGTCCCTATTTTGGAGGGCTACTTCTGAATCAGAGGAGATGAAGTGGTAGAACCTTCTACAACTCAAGTACATCAGGGGTCGCAGATATTTTTTTCAGTGAAAAACATGGTGCTAATTTGGATGACCAGTGTGTTAGGTCTGTGATGGAGAGAGCCAACTTTTAGCCAAAGGTTCAAAATCTGATAGCCCGAAGTTGAGTTGGCTTTGTCTGAAACTAGGGTACCCCAATGCCAATGGTTTGTATCATCATTTTCCCAATTAACATATGGCCAATTGGGAGGTTAATTCCCCCTTTTCAGATAGAATTCTTTGTTGAGATTCAACTTCAACACATTTATCAACTTTGATGCTAATAGTATTAGTGTATATAACTATATAATACTATATGATATTATATAATACACCGCTAGTGAAGTATTATATAATTCTGTATATATAATTAGTGTCTATAACATTTATAATCGTTTATATGAATATATAATTATGTATATATTAGTATTATAATTATCAAGTATGTACTATCATACTATGTTATTATATTATATTATATTGTATTATACTATATTACATTATATTATCTTATCTTATCTTATATTATATTATATTATAATATATTATATTATATTATATTATGAGCTATACCTATTATTCTATTATCACCAAGTGTATGGTATCTTCACAATATAATTGGTATATGTATGTATATATATATATGGTATATTCATAATTTATATGACTGTATAATATATAGAATTATGTACTATATATATTATTAACTATTCTATCTGATAGTAATTATACTATAGCATTAGTTCTATTACTGTAGATTATCTGGTTGGTGGTTTGGAACATGGCTTTTATTTTTCCATCCAGTTGGGCATGTCATCATCCCAACTGACTTTCACTCCATCATTTTTCAGAGGGGTAGGTCAACCACCAACCAGATTATATTATTAACCATCGTTAACCATATAATAACCATATAATAACCATATAACAACCATATAATAACCATATATTAACGATAGATTAACAGTATCTTAACCACATATTAACCATCAACCACCAACCAGATGATATAGATGATTTACCCACTCACCATCATTAAGCAGTAACCATCATTAACCATGATTTAACCATCGCTGCCTAGGCGTCCACCTCATGGTGCACAGAGGTGGGGAGCTTTGATAAACGCAGCTTGGGGTCGAAGAAAATCATCAGATTTGGATGTGAAATGATAGAACAACCATGGAAAAACCAGTGGAAGTCTCAATTATGGTTTTAAAAAACCATGAAAAACCTATCATGGTAGAAAAAAATCACTGAAATCTCATTTTTTTTCTTGGGAAAAGCAGGTTTTGGGGCTTCGATCCCCTATTTTTTCGAGGTAGAAACATGTCATCCGCCCATTTTTTCAAGTGAACTTCTAAACAGATATACACACATGATCAAAGATGTAATATCTCCGATTTTGTCCACATAAATATAAACAAATATATATGTATATTTATCTAGTTACCCATATATAGTCTTAGTAACTACATACACAGCTAGGTAAAATATATCTATATAGCTACCCAAGGACCCATGATATATATATATAGATAGATAGATAGATAGATCGATCGATAGATAGATAGATAGAGTTACACTATATAGATACAATATACTATGTATTGTACCCATATATATATATATTTGTTTAAGGTCAGCCCTGAGTCCCAAGTGTCCTTCGCCTTGTGTGCCTTGTACACTTCTCGATTTGTGCGGGTCTTCCCACACCAACGCCCAATCCACGGACGCGCCTTCTTGTTTTCGATC
>Ga0126342_10002626_pt1 | contig 28375 bp, 17 predicted proteins | sample Cyp1metagenome_FD_92528 | JGI IMG/M metagenome (GOLD analysis project Ga0126342, IMG submission 92528) | Coral microbial communities from Lord Howe Island, Old Settlement Bay, Australia - Cyphastrea 1 metagenome | ecosystem: Host-associated > Invertebrates > Cnidaria > Coral ... | reverse complement strand
ATGATTATGATGATGATGATCATCATCACAATGACGAGAACGATGCCAATGACGATGACGATGACGACGATGATGACGATGATGCTGATGATGGTGATGGTGGTGGGGTTGGGGGGGCCCTTTCGCGTGAAAAATCATGTGATGTCCTTGAGCAGCCCCCGGAATACTTGCTAAAGCAAGAAGACTCCAGCTAGCTGACGCTAGCTTTCGTGATAAATGCCACCGAATTCCGAATGGCGACCATATTCTTAGGATCATTAGGATCTAATTTCTCCACTGAGACTACAACACATTGCCAATCATAGATACCCTGCAAAGAATGAAATCCTTAGCTGGTTAGTAGACATTCCTTGTTATAGATTTATAGCAACATATTTTTGAGGATTTCAACTGCCCATCTAAGGTTGACCTAGAACAGAGTCAACATGGGAGTACCGAATAGTACCACCTGGTAAACTGACATAACTACGTATGGAAAATCACGATTTTTAATGGGTAAATCCACTATAAATGGGCAATTTTCAATAGCTATGTCAGTCATTACCAGAGGGTAACGGACAGTTCATACTGTGATGACGAAAACCTACGTGGTCCCGTCCCCTTGGTCTTGAAGTTTGACCAAGGGGACCACTGGGGCGGTATCGCCGATCCTTGATCATCACAGGGTTCAAAAATCATCCCCACTTATTATACATCCATTACATGGTGAATCTTAGATGCCTGCCAAAACAAACTAATCATTATCTTTAGCTAGTCGGTAGATATTCCTATTAAAATCGCAAGATCTTATTTAGGATTAAACATCATTAAACTAGCCATCCAGTTGGTTGACCTGGATTCATTGAAATCGCAACAGATTTAATCGGTTGTATCTGACGAATCTAACCAAGGGTTGACCCAGATTATACTCCCCTCATAATGATCCCAATGAAATCACTCCCTTATATCAATGGGAATTTCAGGATCCTGAAATGGAGATACTGTACCATAATGTACCATATCTTGGGCCATATTTTGCTGGGGATATTCCCTGAAATTTAGGCCTGAAAAATAGGCCTTATATATGGAATCGGTACCTCCAATAATTCGGATCCTGAAATGGCCGTTGACCTTATACCCCCATGGTGAATTTCACCACGTTCGATCACCAAGCTGCCAGCTTTTCGTGAAATCCACGGGCAGCGGTTTCGCCTTGAAAGACTCCCATCATGGCGGCGGGCTTGTCGATGTGCGACAAGTCGGTCTTCCTCGAAACGCAGAAATTGTCGCATGGTCGGACTGGATTGGTTCAAGGGATGAAAACAAAATTCACGGAAACCTCGATGTGGGAAAAACACTGCCATTTTTACCACCCATGACTGGGAATGGTAAGTTTATACCACTTCTTTATGGTGATGACTGGGGGATGGTAAAAATTCATGATTTGATGGTAAAAATTCGCCATGATTTCCTGTTTTTGAACCAGTCCAATGATCCAATGAGTATGGATAAAAAATCGACCACCAAATAAATGGATGATACGAGCTGGTTGCTGGTTGGTGGTTTTTCGCCTACCCTTCTGAAAAATGATGGAGTTCGTCAGCTGGGGTTACGAAATTCCCAACTGAATGGAAAAATAAAAGCCATGTTCCAAACCACCAACCAGTGTTAATACGAAAAATGAACTGAAATCTGTGGTCCCCCAGGTCTTAAATTTTGACACACACACACATTGAGCATCCTGGAAAAAAGTCTCTCGCAGTCATGAGGGGTCCGCCGTCTAGTTGACGCAGTGCACAAGCAAATCGAGCAGCACTTGGACTTCGCACAGGTACCTGAATATCTTATCTTGCCTGTATCATCCGTACAGGCATTCTGTAAGTTACCCAACAAAGCGGAAAAGGAATTGCAATACTCAGTGAAGTTGGGCGACATCACAGGCCTGAGGTCGTGTGGATGGCCCCGAGAAAACGATCCAAGCCATGCGGCTAAGCGATAAAGCCCTGTTGGTTGATGATTACTAAAGAGATGATACCTTAAGATATTGGGGAATATGATACCCTTTGGTCAATTAACAGTTCGACCCTGAAAATCACCAATTTTTAGAGGAAACTAATCTTCCAACCCCTATCTACCAGGGTCTATGTTAATTTACTGAAGGGTAATTCCTTATTGGAAATCCCGGAAATCCCTTCAAAAAACCAGCCAGTTTGAACAGAGGGACGAGGAGTTTTTTCACACTGACAGGGAATGTTGCTGCAAATTTGATACATCTGGCATAATCTGGCTGAATAAGAACTGGTTGGTGGTTTTAACCATCTTGAAAAATAATAGTCAATGGGAAGGATTATCCCATATATTATGGAAAAAAATGTTTGAAACCACCAGCCAGAGAATTTACCAAGCTGAAACGTTCACTCCATTTCGGATGATTCATGATGATTCCCCCATGGTTTTCTGAAAGGGTAGAAAAGACGGCCTGGCGGCGTTTGTTGGACAATTTGAGGACGATTGACCAAGTGTGACCAGAATGATGTTCTTTGAACAACACTTATTCAGCTTGGGATTTGTTCTTTGGGCAACACATTCAAGGTGGGGGGTTGATATGCCAGTTATCTGGGAAAATTATACAGGATGGGCCCCCCCCAGTTACAGTATAAGTTGGTTTATAACCCCATCTAAATATAGTTATAAGAAGTTATAAGTATCATACACCAACGTGGTGTTATAGTTATAAACCAACTTAGCTAACGAACTGGGCCCCCATCATAGTTATCTAGTTCGCTATATCTACAATCAACCATAGATTTCAGCCAGTCATAAACCAACTGAACGCTAACAAACTAGGGCCCCATCCTGTACTTGGTGGCTCATCCCACTTAGTAATTGGGTGAAAAAAATCCAGTTATAAGTGGATTAACCCTACAAAAATCCCATGTAAATCACTGGGGTGAACTAACCCACTTACGATTCGTGGGTAGTTCGCCACCAAGTATAGATATATATATATATATATTTACTATTTACCATAAACATCCAGAAACCATAGTTATCTAGTTCGTTATACACCATGAATACCATAGTTATCTAGTTCCTTATATCTACCAATCTACCAACATTTAACACCGGATGACCTGTCGGTTTGCCATATTTTCTCAAGGCGACTTCCCCAGTTTTTCCGATCCTTTTGTGGCTCCTAAAATGAGATTCCTTGAGCCCATGATATCAGACACATGATAGTGATGTGAATTCTAATAGGTATATGGTTCTGATATGGTATATATATATAGTACTAACAATATGGATAACCTCCTCACTTATTTAAATTCAATGGATTGGTTTAAGGGAAAAATTACAGGAAAGTCCCATATGAAACATGGGAAAATCTATGGAATATAGCCTCTGGTTATGACTAACATAGCCACGGTTAAGCCATGGCCCATAGAAATAGATGGTTTACCTATTATAAATGCTGATTTTCCATGGCTATGTTAAATAACCAGATGGTAAATAACCTAAAATGGATTAGAATATGGGATAACGCCACTTCTCAACTATCCTAAAATGGAATAAGCCATGGATAACCCCACTTATTAACCATGATAACCCACTTACGTGATGCGTCCCTTGGAAGCGAGCGTCAAGGCGGATGCCACCCGATGCAAATCTGGAATGACCACCGTCTTTGGCGCCTCAGAACGACAAGGGGGATTCAACTTAAGGCTAGTGGATAAATTGAACCAGACCCTCCAAGTTCCCAAAAAAAAAATGCACTGAGTTGTACCCCATAAGATTTTTAGTTCAACCATAAGATATTGGAGCTATTTTTGTTGGGTTTATCGGAGATGGAGTTGATTCTAGACATTGGCAAAACGCGATGATTTTTAAACAACCCTTAAATGACTTTTTGTGGTGTCAAGATGTGTCGATCTTGTGAAAGGAACCCAGTGAATCCATCTGGTGGGTGGTTGAGCTACCAACCCCTCTGAAAAAATTGAATCACTTGGGATAGGTTGGGATGATGTTACTATTCCCAACTGTTTCTGGAAAGTCATTGGAAAGTCATATTCCAAACCGCCAACCAGATCAAATGAACTAGTGATGAGTTACAAGTTCCGTGGCAAACACTTACACTTCTTCGAATGGTTCCAAGTTCACTCATGGATTTTTTGATCTGAAATGCATCACCCGTCAATGGAGATATTTGATACCTGGGTCTTCCTTTATATGTTTTTGTTGCCTCAGAAAACGCACTTTTTTTTAAATCAGGTTGGTGCCACTGTTTTGGCTTCGGCATTTTTTTGATGTCTTCTATTTTTCCGTTCTTGATGGTCTGTATATTCGGCCTTCATCATGAACCAATACCATCATTTGGAGATATCTTCAGGCAATCTAACTCTCAGATACTGAATTACGGAATAGTGATGTAACGGTTGGGTTACAGTGTAAACACAAAGACAATAGAAGCTAGGCCGACCAATGGGAAGATTACCGTACGGAAGTCTGCCTGGCCCTCCCAACAAGTGAGGTTAAAACGTTTTTTTTGTGTGAAGAATTCATAGATGTGCAATAAGCTGTGTACACTGGCTGTGTTTTGGGGTGGGATTGTTTTGTACTTAATTCAATGACCATTTCAGGCACCTAAATTGGAGGTACCTACCATACATACGGCCTATATAAGGCCTAATTTTAAGGGAATATCCCCACAAAATATGGCCTGATATGGTACAGTACCATTGATTAATATAACGTGTTGCAATAATCCCATTATACCAAATTTGATCAAACCATATCGACCTTGGACGAGTTTTTCACCCCGAATACAGAAATTGAGAGGCCACTCCCCCCAAAATAGTTCTTTTATTTACTACAGGATACAGGATGGGGCCCCCAAGATAGCGTTCAGTTGAGATATTTTAGTGATTTAACTATGGTTTATGGTAGATATAACTATAGTCAATGGGCTTTATAAACCAACAAACACAACTGGGGGGCACCATCCTGTAGTGAAATTGGTACCACCCCTACACGGCCTCAGCCCCCAAAAAAGATTGCTAAGGTGACGCAAATAACTTGCTTAACGTTTGGCTTGTGAAAATGGGGGTTTATAAACGTTCACATCACTGGTCAGCCTCACCTTTTCCCATTAATTAATCAATAATTTCACCATCATTATTAATCATTATTGACCATCATTGTTAACCATCATGTTACCAATTATAAAACTTGCTATCCTATCCACATTACCCCTATGACTTCGAACACCTCCATTGAGTTCCTGGATTGCCAAGGCACAGGTGATTTGCCGCCGGCCTGTCGATTGCGATGCTGTGGCTTCCAGTGCAAGTCCAAAATTGGGGTAGCAAAAAATACTAGGTAAATATAAGTAAATAATCAAACCATAGGTAAATATACTAGTGATAACCAATCATCTATGATAACTGGTATCACCATAGGTGAATACTTAAGAATATTATTTCCAATTTTGTGGATATTGACTGATATAGATATTGATATTCCAAACATCATCAAAAAAAGTGATTGCCAATTTGGACAGGACAATGAGGTTTTAAACATATTCTGAACATGTTGGCGCCAACCTCTGGGTTCGCCTACAAGCCATTCCCACTCTGGCAACAAACCTGCATGCCCACATATCATGATGCGTATTTGGCTTAAAAAGAACAATGTTTCGTATGATTCAGTTTCTGTAGGGTGTTAGGATACATGTTTTTTGGGTTTTGGGTTTCAGGGTTTATTTTTCTTGAAAAAACGGATGATGATGATAAATGAGTTTTTTTTTGCAGTATACAAAATTGTTCCGAGTAGAGCGTGTGCAAGCGTAGGGGTTGCAGCGAACATGTTGAAACCATTGAGTGTTGAGGGCTACCCACGTGTTGGAATCAGGCATGAACCTTTCAACATCCAATTCTGCACATCTCAGCTATTCACTTCGCAATGTGATTCTGATTTTATAGAACAACTGACCCAAGGATGAGAGATCTGGTAAAGCTTATGCCATAACCCATCTCCAACATGGCTTTATTATTGTGTATATCCCTAATGGGATGATGTAGCCCCAAGATGGTTGCTTCTTGGGATGGCTTATGGCATCTTATGCCAGCTTCAGTTTTGGCCACCGGGAATTCCCATTTCACAAGCCATTCTTTGACAACCAACAAAATTGGCCAATGTGTCGTTATTACATCGTGTGTTTTGTTCCATATCACCTTCATGATTACCTTGATCATCTATATCATCTCTGACAAAATGTTTGGTTCATAATGGGAGTTGCTTAAAATGGGGGTACCTTTTTTTTCATCATCCAAGTCATGCATGACATCATGACCATGAATTAGGATCATCTATGATCATCTATGATATGGGGATATATGGGGATATCTCAAAATAGGGCTCCCCCAAGGCCTTATATCTTCAATACTAAAATGCTCTCATGACTAGGATGATTTTTAGGATCCCCCATGGCGCCGGCTGGGGAATCCACGAAGTAAATTTTAAGTCGAAATAGAGGTTTCTAGCTGGTATTTTATATAATGGTTAGCCTATATAATCTGGTTGGTGGTTTCAACCTACCATTGTGGTTAATATACTGTTAATATATGGTTAATGATGATGGTTATTATATGGTAAATGCTGGTCAAACATTACTGGTTGGTGGTTGAGCCCTACCCCTCTGAAATATGATGGAGTTCGTCAATGGGAAGGATGCCAACCCATATATGACATGGAAAAAAAAGCCAAGTTCCAAACCACCAACCAGATTATTTCAATGGAGGTCTCTAGCTGGGAACTCAGAATGCGCTTTTTTGCCATGCTTGATGACACTGCTATCAATAATGTCCTTTTGGTAAAAATAGAGGGGCCGGGAGCTGATATACCATCTATCATCATAGAAACCTGTTGTTATTTCGGGGTTTCTTCAACCCCCTCTTTTTTCATCAACCAACCCATGGGAAAAGGACATCTATGGATTTACCCAACAATTAATCCACAATCAGGATAGATGGATGGTACCCTCTGGTAAATTAACATAGACCCTGGCAGTTGTCGGGGTTGGTTCAGACTAGTTTCCATTAAAACATGCTGATTTTCAGGGTCCAACTGTTTATTTACCAGAGGGTATCTATTATTAGGTTTACCCTCTGGTAATTTAACATAGCTATTGAAATGGCCCATTTCTAGTTGATTTTCCTATTGACGATGGTGATTTTCCATAGCTATGTTAGTTTACCAGAGGGTACCACATTATCTTCCGACTGCTATTGTCATTTCCAGGTTTCCACAGGTATTCCCATGATTCGTCCATGGGATACATCGGAAACATTCGGATTCCCATGGCGAATCTACAGATCCAATGGATATATACTGATCGCGAATTCTAGAAATTCTAGTTGGAGATGTGAAGTGCCAATATCATGGCATACATCGAATAGCTCCTGGAAGTTGGGAAATCATTGGTTGACATTGATTTATGGGTCTGTGCAAATTATAATAATTCACTAAATCAATGTCAATTGATGATCATTTAATGGTATATTAACATCCAGAAAAACATCCATAAAAAAAATATGGGTAAATGATAATTTAAATAATAATTCACTCACCTGAAATGTTGGGCCAGCTATTGGGATGATTCCCCCTATATCTAAACAAACCATGATGAACCAGGCTTCGGGAGAACAGGCTTCGGTCCATGCTCGGTCCATAGCCTGACGAAATGTAAAAAACATACCCAGATAAAGTGGTGATTTTAATGTGTTGTTAGAAGCATTTATAGTAACATTTATTGTGATAGCACATTTGTCTGGGTAAATTATAGTGACCAACAATTATAGTTGTTGTGAGACGTTAGAAACTATAAATGTTGGTCACAAAAACCAGGTGCTATCCATGGAATTATCCATGGAATTATCCATGGAATTATCCATGGAATTATCACCGTGATGGTTCTCGAGTTGGTCTGATGATTCTCATCCCTTACAATCTGTCATAATATTCTATGACTGGTTGGTGGTATACCTACCCCTCTGAAAAATATTAGTCAGTGGGATGATTATTCACAACTGAATGGAAAAATGAAAAATGTTCCAAACCACCAACCAGATGAGGCATGGTCTGGCAGTTGTAACATAATTTGCCAAACAACAACCTCTCCATCATTATCATCATTGATCGGCCATATGATTTTCACCTCTTCAGCTGGTTTGCACCGCCATTCCATTCTTGGGAGTGCATTCCACTTAGTAAGTGGATAATAATCACATTATACCCCAGTATTATCCTAGTTATGGAAGATTCCCAGTTACATATATGGGTTATAAACCACTTGCTAAGTGAAATGCACATCCAAGCATTCCACTCGTTGGTTCATTACAGCTTGCGCACTTGACCCAGTTGACTCAGCTTGGCTCCTCGGAAAGGGAAGCAGCACCGCCGGAAAAGCTCAAGGGCATCTGCTGCCCTTCATAAAGCTCCTGTAGCCACTGTGAGCCGTGCATCCCAAAAAAAATCAAAGATAGAGATATTTACCCTAGGTAGATCATTTTGGGATGGTTAATTTACCCTAGGTAGATCATTTTGGGATGGTTAATTTACCCTAGGTAGATCTACATATCTATAGGTAAATAGGGTAAACTAACATAGATATGGAAAATCAATGAACATCAACTGTAGATCATTTTCTTGGGGTTTTCCAGATCGAACTGTTGGTTTTTACCCTGAGGATCCCCAGTTTTTTTTTTACTTTTTATATACCCAATGTCTAGACAGATTAGAGAGATCAGTTGTCCAATTTTGATGATTTTGATGGGCATTCAGAATCATCAGCTACGAAGGGGTGAAAAATAACGTTATATATGTTTTGGTTTTCCAGGTTACCACACGATTGACCAAAGTGGAAATAATTGGGAACACCACCAAATTGAGAGGAAACCACATACCCAGAAAATGCTCCGGGTTGGCAGGAAGAATCTTCCTTTCTTGTGCTTGAAATCAGATATAGCAAACCCAACCTGGATATGGGAAACCAATAGTCATGTAATATGAAAAAAAACATTCACAACAAAACTGGTTGGTGGTTTTAACCATCTTCAAAAATATGAAAGTCAATGGGAAGGATTATCCCATATATTATGGAAAATATAAAATGTTTGAAACCACTAACCAGAAAATGCTGGAAATACTCAAACCAATTTACAGCTTTCTCGTCCCTTGAAACACTGGTTGAGTGGCCGGAATTCCCAGTGACCATGATTTAATGATATGTTTCTATAATCACCGGTATATATTGGATAATCGGAAAGTATAACCCTATATCACCTATATATATATACACAAACACATCAAAATCAATGAATATGTCTATATGAAATGAAATGAAAGGGAAATACATCAGGATGCCACCAGCTCATGTATATATATATATACACAGTTCTCCAATAAGAATATGGAATATCAATATCCACAAATACATAGAATCATAGAACCTTAAGATTTTCTACAATGTGTGGGCCCCCCAAAACCATTGAACCAAGAGCCGTTGAACGTAGCAAACTCCAAGAACTCCAAGGCCTTAAGGTTGATATAAATTGATATATATAGTTTATGGTCCATATATGTCCATATATGTCCATATGGTTGATATATGGTTGATATACGTTTGATATATGGTTGATATATGCTTGATATGTATATATATATATATATATGTTTGATATATTTGGTTGAAATTAATCGAACTAGATCGAACTAGTCAATGCGGCTCAAACACCCATTATGCACCAATCAACACCTGGCAGACTGGGGGCACTTCGAAATCGCAAGGTTTCGTCGAACGAATGGCCTTGTGCTCGCCGGTTGCTTCGTCCAGCCACAAGAACTTTCGATTGGAGGTCACAAAAAAAATCTTGTCCTGGCAGGGGGCAGGGGTCAGTTGACCTAAAATTGGGAATGGGATTTAGTGGAATATAGTGGGATAAAAATGTAGAATATATCTAATAATATGATATTCTAATGGCATTATAATAAATATCGTGGGATGATATCATATAATATCATATAATGCAATAAAATGGACAAGGTGGGGCCCCGTACTTAGCAAAGTTGGCTAAGTTTACAATTTTGTCACTTGGATTTGCGGTGGATATATCGATGGCGAGCAACGCCAGTACCCTGACAGCCGGGGGTTGATCCACTTCAATTTGCCCGAAACTAGCAAGGTGGGGGACTCAAGAACCATCCTCAGTAATGTCACCCCGGATTAATAAACCATGGTTCATTAATTAGGGGGGTACTCCTCCAATAGTCATTTCATCTGATACTTTTTTATGGTACCCTCCCAATTAAACAGCCGTTTGGGGTTTAGTAATCCAGGGTTGACATCATGGCCAGAAATGGGACTACCAACCCTCCAACAGTACCACATGGGACTCATACAGGGACCAGAGTGACGGGTCAGTTGACGTTGGAATAAAACCAGTGTTACCATCAAATCATTGCTGTCTTCAAATACCGCTTGAACATAAATCAAATAACTGGTTGGTGGTATACCTACCCCTCTGAAAAATCTGAGTTCGTCAGTTGGGATGATTCTTCCCAACTATCAACTGAATCAACTGAATTGGAAAGTCAAAAAAATCATGTTCCAAACCACCAACCAAACATAAATCAAATAACCAATCTTTGATTTTGATTTGAGAAAGTCTCCGCTGTCCTTGGGAATCACCGGGATGAACCATGTAAAAAACTCCCGCTGGAAAGGGCTTCAAAATTCTCCCGCAACTGGGACTTAGACCCTTTGCCGATGTCAAATGTGTATGGATGTAGAGACCTAGACCCACAATGGTTAAAGTACTGGAATTATCTCAGGTAAACCGCCACTTTTCTGGGTACTTGGAGGGTCCAAGGGAGATAAAGAGACACATAGATGGATAGACAAATAATGACAAATATATGTTCCAACTATAGATAGACACTCTTGTTGTTTTTGATGCTCTGTCTCTTTGAAACCAACCGGTACTGCGAATGCTTCGAAATCACAAAAAAACCTGGCCAAACTGCTGAATTTCCGATTCTCCAAGGTTCCGCTCGATTGTAGTACCAACCTGGTTTGTCCTGAGTGATGGGGAGCAATATTGGGGTCAATGGAGCATTGACTCTCTCTGACGCTTTTTATAGGAAATCCAATAACTCCAAACAATCGGATTGAGGGCTAGACTATTTCAGCCAAACCCACATGGGTAAACATATCAGAAATGGATTTGGGGGTAGATTGCATATAGAGCTGGGTGAAAGGAGTAAGCTGTCGCATCCTATAACCATAGGTGTACCCAAGCAAACCATGGTTCGAGTATCAATACCTGGTGGTATACCTACCCCTCTGAAAAATATGAGTTCGTCAGTTGGGAGTCTTATTCCCAATATATGGAAAGTCATAAAAGCCATGTTCCAAACCACCAACCAGTTATAGATGATTTTCCCAGCACTATAAAGCTTCATTTACAGGGGATTTCCCATGGCCGTTCATAGTGGCTTTTCCCATTAAAAATGGTGATTTGCCATAGCTATGTTAGTTTACCAGAGGGTATCCATACTATTTACGTTGAGCTGTCCTACTGCTGAAATTTCAGCTCCAGCATGGCCATGGCCTTCTGAGAACGCAAAAGAAACACAGACTATAGGTCCAGGCATGTCCAGATCGCAATGGCCGATCATTTTGGATCACCGTCCCACCTACGGTTGAAAACAAAGCATGTATGTATATATATATATATCTAATATAATATACTATAATATAGTGTAATATAATATAATATAATACAATATACTATACATAATATTATATATACTTTATATATTATATATAGTATATATAATATTATATATACTATATAAAATATTATATATACTATATAGAATATTATATATAGTATATATAATACTACATATACTATATATAATATTATATGTAGTAAATATAATATTATATATAATATTATATATAGTATATATAATACATATATATAGTATATAGAATATATATAGTATATAGAATATATATATAGTATATAGAATATAGATAGCATATATATATAGTACACATATATATATATGTATATATATGTAATATATATATATATATATATATTATAATATATATTATACACACACACATATATATAATATAATATTACTTGGATGTGCATTTCAGGTAAGGGGGTTATAGCCGACAAATAAGTGCGAATCTTCCATAAATAATCCATATTATAACTGGCTATAGGTGGTTTATAAACCACAACTGGAAAATTCCAATATTCAGTGTATATATATATAAAACTAGGGCTATACTGGGCTATATCCACGAGCCGTGGGATGCACCAATTCAGCATATAACCATAGTTGTGGAAGATTGAAGCAATGGACTTTTGATCACCCCAACTTTGTGATGATATCACACACGCCAGAGATGAGATTTTCTACCTTTTTGAGAAAACGATTTGAGAATTAAAATGTTTTTTTGTCATTAAGCAATGTGAACTTCAACCAGCTGATATGATATGTCCAACCATAGTGTAGTTTCATGTGTGCAGGAAGTTCTCTTCCAATCGACCTGCCACATGGAGGTCGTGACAGCCCAGTGCTCAGAAGCTGGATCCAGAGGGGAGATGGGATTGTTTTCGCTATCCCCAGGATGGGCCCCCCCTTCAGATAGCGAGCTAAGTTCTAAGTTGCCTAAAAAAAGTGGCTGAATTGACTCTGGTTTATAGTAGATATAACAACTATAGATAACTATATAGTAGATTACAACCATAGTTATAACTATAGATATAACCCCATTATATAACATTATAACATTAATGGGGTTTATAAACCAATGTTCACATCACTGTCTGCGCCCATCCTATAAGATCTCCCGGCATATCCCGGCAGCTGCGCTCGAGTCGCTGTCTCTTCAAACCCCGCTGGAAGAGCCTCCCCTGCATTGCCCTGGAAGATGTCAGCTGAAAACGATTTCCCTATGTAATGGGTTAGTTCATAATCAACCAATACCTAAATACCTTGGTAATGATTAAAATACCTTGGTTGATTACATAGGGAAATTTTAATAAAATAACACATTGGTATGATTACCTTAAGGTAGAACTCCCATACCTAATCAACCAAGGTAATTTTAATAGCCTACCTTAATGGGGTGCAGTTCCACTAAGAAAAGTGGTTAAAAAAAACCACAGAGAAAACAGGGCAAACGCTCCCAATCTATGGGTTTTATAGGTTTTATTGCAATTTATTACTTATTACCGTAGGGTAAACTAACACAGACGTAGAAAAGAAATGGTGTCCCTAGGAACATGATGTACACATGGTGGGGTTGTCTATGTTAGTTTACAGGAAATTATATCCATTAAAATCACCCCAGTCCTTCACCAAATTAAACATCACTTGCCAGCAGAAGGTGATAGGAATGACCGAAGGATCTGAGAACTTGATTTTTGATCCTTCAGGGGTCAAGAGAAAAACTCCAGTTTGATAATTCGCCAAGTGGTGTTTTCAAGCTTTCCAGCACCTGGTTTTTGAAGAGCTCCGGGTTGTTCGCCTGTCGGAGGGGCGCTTGGAATGGTGGCCACGTTTCAAAAATCGCCATGAAATCACCATCAAATGCACCATTCAATACACCGTCGAATCCCCATGAAAGGGAAAACCCTAGAAATGGGATTGTCTGAAAATAGGGTATATTCCCAATTATAGCCATTTAATAGGGATAATGATCATTAACCATTGGGTTTAGGGGTACACTATTTTCAGACACACCCAAATGGAGGTTTTAATGGGAACATCATTGACTTGAAGGAATTTCCCTTGCCATGTTTCATTACCAGAAATGCATAAAAAGGAATCGGGACTCACACAACATGTTCGGCCACTTGGGGATGATTTCTCCCCAAAAAAACATGACTCCAGGCATCGGGGAACAGTGAGCTCGCAACATAAACCCAGAAATTATCCATGATATGCCATAATATACCCATTAAACCACTATGTTCTCCCATAATTAAATCACCACCAATCACTTTGTGAAGCATATCCAAGAAAATCTATCGTTTCTTGGTTGCTTATCCTTAAAACGCTGCTTGGTTAACACACACACACAGGATCTGATGGGTGACTCCACCAAACACACAACGATCATAGTAATAACGATAAGAATAATTATGACACTAGTAACAATACTGGTTGGTGGTTTTAACCATCTTGAAAAATATTAGTCAATGGGAAGGATTATCCCATATATTATGGAAAATAATAATGTTTGAAACCACCAACCAGAATATATACGATTGCACTGTTAGTATATATGACAATAGTAATGGCTGTTAGTATATATGACTATTAACTTACTATAGTAACAATAATTATGACAATATATACCATATAGCAAGGTAAGGCATGACAATACTAACAATTATTTAATACGACCATAGTAATGGCTGTTAGTAAAATAATTACTAACAATTTAGCCTGCATGTATGGTATATTTTCTCTACATTCAGGTGATTTTTGAGGTAAACGTTGGTAAACATTCTATACTTGGAGCATCCGGATATAAATAGTAAACACGAACGAGGAAGATATAACCAACAATCCAGGGTCAATAACCTTGGGATGATAACCACATTTGGATAAGTATCATATGACCTCACTTTTTGGCTCATCCCACTTAGTGAGTGGGTTAGTTTACCACAGCTATTTGTTTGGGTGAAACATCATGGACTCCATGGTCATGGCCATGAATGCTCGGAATCTGTGGAATCATGTGGAATCAAGCCTAAAACAGGTGAAGCAGTGGTGGGAACCATGCCAACTGCACTGGGGTTTCCACTGTGCTGACCAAGAAAGGATCCTGGGCAACCTCTTTGCCAACTCTGCAAAGCCCAACCAGAGAGTGTGTATTGGGGCTGGATGGCTGGATTTTGGAAGAAGCGGTCTCTTGCGGTCTCTTGGGGCCACTCGAGTTGCTGCAAGTGGCTGCAAGTGACCGGTTTTTCGAAAATCAATTTCCGCGCGTCCTGCGTGCTCAATGCACGTTTGGATGAGTATCAATAAGTATCAATACGTATCATATGACCTCACTTTTTGGCTCATCCCACTTAGTGGGTGGGTTAGTTTACCACAGGTATTTGTTTGCACCAACCATACTTACCCTGCTGAATTAACTGGGGTGAACTGAGCCACGTTGACTCATCCTCTTAGTTCGCCACCAAGTAACCTCAGTCATTGTGACGTGTCATAGTACCCTCTGGTAAATTAACAGTTCGACCCTGGCAGATAGGGGTTGGAAGATTAGTTTCCACTAAAACTAGGCTATTTTCAGGGTCTATGTTAATTTACTGAAGGGTCATGGTCATCTATATACACTCATTCTTTATCAACAATTATTAGCCATTTTCAACCATTACTAACCAGTATAAACCATTAAAAACAAAATATAGTTGACAAATATTGCTTGGGCCAATCCGCTTTTGGTCGCTGCACAAGTGGCCTTCAACTTCCATAGATCTTTTCCACCTAAAATCGGTCAAGGATCTGCTCGCCGGGACCCAACGCAACGGCGAATCTTAGAATATCTCTTCCATCAATGGATTGGTTTCAGGGAAAATGCGAACTGGAACCGCCCCATATGAAACATGGGAGAATCCATGGTTTCCGGTCAAGTTTTTCTCTTATTTCTGGTTAAGATTTTGCCCTCAAACCAATCCGTTGATTCAAACGAAGGGGGTTGCTGGCCATCGGTATACTGATACAAATCATCTGGCGGTTCTTTGTCACATCTAAGGATGAGAAAGGATGAATCTGAAATTGAGGTTTCCAAATCTGTAGTGTTCACTTGTCCTTGCGGTTCACTTAAGACATAAGATATCATAAGATTATTCCAAGCATGGAACATTTGAGATATATAGTATGTCTGCATGTTGAATCACCAGCAAATATGGGCTTGCCTAAAAATGAGGTGCCTCGAATTCCCATGAATTACCATACTGTCCCCTATCAAAATTACCATTTGGAGTACAAAAAAATGTTCAGACACATCCACGTGATTCCTCAACTTATGGCCAAACACATGCCAACCCCGGATTAATGAACCATAGTTTATTAACTAGGGGGTTCTTCCCCAATAGTCATATCACCTGATTTTTTTAAAAATGGTACCCCCCCCCAATTTAACAGCCGTTTGGGGTTTAATCCAGGGTTGACATCATGAAACCACTGATTTTCCGCAAGTCCTGACAGAAAAAATCTTTAGACACAACTGTTTGCGAACTACTCACCAATAAACCATGATATATAACATGTTTGCTAGAATGCAATCTATTCAGAAACTACTCACCGACAAACCATGATTTATAAGATGATATAACATGATGTAAATACGCTTGTCGTTGACGAATTAAACATGAAGATCTGGCAAGTCTTAAATCTACAACTTGGGAGAGGAGTTCCACTAGTATGTGCTATAACTATAGCCGCACAGTGGGCTTAGATCCTGACCGATCTTTTCCCCGCTGGCCACCCACCATTGATTTTCCCATTACTCTCATCATTATCAATATCTAAGGCAGCAATATCCTACGGTGGGTGGTTGCGAAATCCGAATCACCAGTTGATAGATGGGCAAAATCCCATTATTTATAGGGTTTCAAGCATCCTTTTGGTGGTGCAGGATTTCTCAACCATCCACAGTATGTGTTGGTTGCAACAGGTTAACCAATCTCTAACTAACCAACACCGCAAAGCACATCTGAGGTCCCCAACTGTTTCCACTGGTGTACCAAAAGTTGGCACTGGACACTCCTGCTTGTCTCTCCTGCTTGGCCGTCAACACCGCTGCATACCTCAACAAAAACAAAAAATTGCTTGCACGGGCCGGAAATGCGGATTCCGCGGGTTAGTAATGGCTCTTGATGGTCATTAATTACTGGGGATAATGGTTAATGGTCATTCATGGTCATCTATTGGTATTGAGCATATTCAATGATATACCATGATAATCACCAACAGACACTGGGACGCTAGAAAAAAACAACGGGCACTATTAAGCAATTAGAAAACCATAACCATGGTATATATATATATAAGACATGATAAGACTATGTACCCTCCAGTAAATTAACAGTTCGACCCTGGCAGACAGGGGTTGAAAGACTAGTTTCCACTAAACAAATGGTGTTTTCAGGGTCGAACTGTTAATTTACTGGAGGGTAAACTACACTCAAATGGGGTTACCCTCTGGTAATTTAACAGTTTTCTATTGAACATGGTCATTTAGAAATTGTTGATTTATGCATTAAAAGTAATGATATTCCATGGTTTTTTGTATGTTTACCAGAGGGTATGCCCAATATGATGCAACGAATATGAAAGATATCCTCTGGTTCAATGGGATTTATAGTGATTTAATGGGATATTAATGGGATATACCCTCTGGTTATGTTCCAAGAAACATTCGTTAACTGTGTCCATAAGTTGACACCGTTTTGACCTCCCGTCGTCGTCTAAAGGGATCCAAAGACCATGGGGATGTTACAGCTAGCCACGTTTTACCAGAGGCTACCGGTAAACATACAAAAAACGATGGAACATCACCATTTTTAATAGGAAAACTATGGGAAAACCATGGGAAAATGGTGATTTATATGGAAAATCACCATCTGTAAGTTCGGTAAATCATCTATTTCTATGGCCCATTTTCAATAGCGAACTGTTAGATTCCCAGAGGCTAGATTGCAATAATTCATAATAATTCACCCACTTGCGAAGCTTCCGGCCATTTTGGGATAGTAGCCCCAACCCAATTCTCATCACTTTGAGTGACAACGCCTGCGCGGCAGCTTTTTAAGTTGAACAATTTCTCCAGTATTGTGGATGCAACACTTGTGCTCCTTAGAAAAATGCTGAACATCAAAAAATAGCTGGGAAACAAGATATCATGAGACATCCTAGATCTATATAGATCTTGAACTTTCCTTGAACAGGAAAGTACCCCCGACCAATGGCGTCTTTGGGGAAACTTCTTAAAACACATTCCCTGTTGATAACTTTCAAACTACAGTGGGTTATCATAATCCCCGATAGATAGGCTAGTATAAGTTTTTAGATCCTTAACCAATCAACCCAGGTGTCACTTACACGTTTCCATGGTGTACACAACCCTTGATTTTCACCAGTTTCCACTTGGATTTTATCAAATAATGTGTGCTGCTGAAACTGGATGATCCTCGAAGTGAGTTCCTAATATAGGGTTATTTCAATGGGAATTTCAGGATCCTAAAATAGAGGTACGTTAGTAGCATATAAGGTCATATTGTGTGGGGATATTCCCTGAAATTTAGGCCTTATATATGGTAGGTACCTCGAATTTAGGTTCCTGAAATTCCCATTGGTTATTGCCCATAAAAAGTGAAGTCTTTGATTTAGGGTATATATAAGTTAAGTGACGAAACAAAGTTACAAATCGCTTTCTGATATTTCATAGATCACTATGCAGTTGCAGATAAATGACCAATCCGCTGACCCTGTGATTTTCTCATCCGACCTATCCCGCTGACCCCCTACATTTTCTCTAAGCACCCCCGCTTGCCAGCCATGGCGGTGAGTGGCGCGACATCAACCAGCAGGTCACATGTGGTGGGGGTGAAGCCTTCGAGTTTTGTGAGAACGATAATTGTGAGACAGACAAAACAAGAATACATAGAGAGTTACATGGACTAATACTAGAGAAATCTTCAGAATATATGATTGTATAATTAACGTAACCATGTCAATTCCAGTGGGTTAATCATGTCAATTCCCCATTAACCATTATCTAACGTGACACCCACTGGTTCTCCTATACTTTTACAGAATACAGATCGAGGAAAATTTGGTTCCTGGTTTTCCGATGATTCAACATGAACAAAAAACCACTCACCCAGCAAGTTTCTGCTGTGCCGACTCCATCGGTCGGTGATCCTCTCTGCAGCTTCCTCCATTCGGATCAGTCGGATTTCTGCAGCTTGGAGTTCCGGTTGCATGAATGGAACACACATGGCTTCAGAGGTGTTTGAGACTTTCCTGCGGCGAACTTTTTTTTGATGCCCAAAGCAGGAAACAGAAATATTAAGCCATCTGATAGGTTCATGGTGAATCTTAGATACCTGCCATGGCACATCTAATTTTCAGCTGGTGAATGAACTCATTTTTACCATTGATAGCAACAGATTCAGTTGTACGCAGGGACTCCACGGCCAATCTGATTGGGCTTCTCAGTGGCAAACTCTGGTCCCAACGGTGCAACAATGAAGTCCGTAGAACTCAACCAACCCCATTAAAGTGACTCCCCAATAATAGATGATTAAGATATATTAAGATATTACAATACTGGTAGTTAGTAAGCCCTTATTGGTGGTTGTTGGGCGTGAATAGACCCAAAACATATATCCAAACATTGCGGCTTTCTGGGTGATATCCCGGCATTACCAAGAGGTATCCTTCACCACTGCTCAACAGATTTAATATGATTTCATCTAGCCATTAGGTATAACATATCAATGTTCCGCCCCCCCCAAAAAAAACATGTGGGGTTGTACAGAAACCGGGTATCTTTTTAAATTACCCAATCCAAGCCAAAATGAAATGCCCGGGGTTATTATACAATCCCATGTACTGTAGTCTGTGAAAAATCTAATGGTGACGACTTCGTCGTGGTTCGGCTGACTTCCCAGGATGTTGCTACAGTTCTGCCAGTGCGTCCGCCAGTGCGTCCGTGAAATTAGGTAACTCATCCAGACTGTGTAGAAAAAATCCTATTGAAATCGCAACATCGTTTTTTCAACGGATTTTTTACTAGCCATCCAGTGGGTTAATCCATTATCTAAGTATTAAAAAAAAGATGTTGGATGGGTAGTATAATGACAGTTAAAATCCATTAATATCTATATCACATTGGTTAATCTATTCATAGTGATGATAGTTATCTAACACATTATTATCACTATCATTATAATTAACATATTATAACTATCGTTATCATCCATATATCATCCATGATTATTTCCCTACCCATCCAGTTGACTTCGCAACCCTCCCAGCCCAAAACTCAGATTTTGTCGCACGGCTCCTGGCCTTAGGCCGTGGCACGTCGCGCACTTCCACCGAGGGCCGCGGCGCTTCCGGCGTTTCCGGCGGTGCTTTGTCACGCTTCACCATGCAGGCCCAAGGATGCCGCAGTAAGTCGTCCAGCGACAGTCCTGGTGTCTGAAAATGGCAAAATCCCAAGCATTTTCTTCATAATGTGATGATAAACCATGAAAAAAAGAAGTGAAATGGGGACTAAGAGAATTAGCATTCTTTAGTTGTTATATGTTGGTATACACTAGAGTTACATAGTTGTTATATGTTGTTTTCTCTTTAGACCAAAACTATTTAATATTACAGATAATTAGTTGTTTTTTATGTTGGTATTTTTAGAGCAAACAAACAGTAACATCAGTTAAACCATTGGATTGAAATCTTCCCATCTGTCGAAAATTCACGTGACTTGTACTGATTCAATCTCGAAGACACATTCATAACACATAAAACATGATAAACCATATCCCAACAATTAGATCCAATGTTGTGCTTTTTCCTTCTGGGTTACGGCTTAGAGAAAATCGAGGCGCTTTTTTCAGAGTGCAGCGAAAAAAACACATCCCTGCGCCAAGAGTCGTTGATCTTTCTCGACCAAAAGGCCACGGATGATCTCTTCCTTGCAGGGATCCCATGGCATTGCGTGAGGAATGACCTAATCTTAGCCAGTGATGCGATCATGATGTGTCAAATATTCAGTGTTTTATTTGTTTTTTCTAATGTGGCTATCTATAGTATACCCTGGAAAGAAAAGCGTTTTTAGCTTGGTAGTGTATATATATATAATAGTGTTATATATCGCCAATAATCAATTATGGGATAAAACATGCATATTATGTTGTTTGCGCAGAACATTTCATTTCCCACTAAATACAAGGTCACGGATAGATTTATCTAGCAAACAGTGCATCCGGATTAATCATATAAATTTCATGAGCTGGGATACCACTAAGCACTACAAAAACCTTGACACCCTGCAACACGAAAAAGGTACCACATCTATGTATAGAATTGTATAGATATACACATACAGATATGCACTTAGGCTCTCCAAGGACCCTAAAAACCGACACTTTACCCTACAACTTTAATATGTTTGCCTCTTCTTATGGGTACTTGGAAGGTCTAATCCAACATTCAACAAGGCAAAGCCAGTGACCATGAGGGTTTTCACATGAAAATCGGGTTCCATGGATGTTTATCCCCCCAAAATAGGGTACCCTCTGGCAAACATACAAAAAACTATTGAAAATGGCCATTGACATAGTGGATTTTCCCAATAAACATGGTGATTTTCCATAGTTTTTTGTATGTTTACCAGGCCGGGTATTTCAATTCATTTCATCTGTTTTGATCTCCATAAACGCAATGGACCCGTGGAATTCATCCGATGATTTTCCAGTTCCCAGCACTTTAACCGGGTGTCGGGTGCATGCAGTTCCTCTTCCTCTCGATCGCTCGGAATCCTCAACACGATCCACTGGGATTGGCGGATTTTGGGGGGGTTTTCGCCCTGAATCAACCGGATGTCTGGCGGTCTACCTCGAATCAGGCCCAACAGAGTGGGAATGGCTTTGAACGACTAAACGAAATTGGGGTCACGTTGGGGACTTTCGGGTGGACTGGAGTGATTTTGATGGCGCCCATTTGAAAGAAAGCCTATAAGTTGGGACGCACAGCCTAGAACTATGACTGGAGGTGGTGGTTTCAACCCCTCTGAAAAATATGACTTCGTCAGTTGGGATGATTATTCCCAACTGAATGGGAAAACATGTTCCAAACCACCAAGCAGTATTATATATGTATATGTAGTGGAACTGCATCCTTTTTGAAGCACGCAATCTGAATCCATTGAAACCAGTTTTTTTTTCATGATTTTCTGACTAGGAATGCATTTCCCATCTGGATGATCAAAGGACTGTTTTGGAAAAAACATGCCAACTTGACTCCAGAAAATGAACCGTCAACCCCTTGAGATACAGCAAATTAACCCCAGTTCCGGAAATAAGAATCTCAAGTAAAACTTTTAAGATATACATAAATCAAGTTCAATTTGAGAGACCAACAGGGAGGTCTCCCAAAATTGGGGTCCTGTAACCCTAAATCATCCATTTGAACAGGATTGTCCATGAAATAAACATAAATCTGGGCTGGGTAAATTATAATATTTCACTAACCTGAATTAAGGCCATTTGGGGATGATTTCCCCTACAAAAACCATGATTTCCAGTGAGGTCGCAGTGAGGTCGTTGTCATTTACCCAGATAAATAAACCATCCGGCTATTGGGGGTACCCCAAATAGCAAATCACACTCTCCCAGCATCCGATTTTCATACGGTGCAAGGAAAAATCCCACGCGGGACGGTTTCATAAACCCTCACCACTATTTAAAAAAAACCAAGCGTTTTGAAAGGTATGTTGTTGCTTGATGAATAGCTATGCTTCCTCGTTTCTTTTCTTGTTCTTTCAACCCTTCCATCTTTTCACATCTTTTCACATGTATTTGTTTTCAATTGGGCAATTTCTTCGGCAAGACATGTCCGGAGTCCCAGTATGGTTGGCCTCAACTATGGTGAATCTTAGATCCCTGCAACAAAATATCATTTTTAGCTGGATACCACAAGAATAAGTTGAATGAACGTTCGTATCTAACCAGTCGACCCAGAAATCACATCACTACACTTAAGGATCCGTGGTTCATAATTTACAACATTAATCCACAACATACCCTCTGGTAAACGTTTACATAGCTATGGAAAATCCACCAATTTTTAATGGGTAAATCCACTATGTCAATGGCCATTTTCAAGTTCGCAAACTGTTCGTTTACCAGGCCGGGTAATCCACATATTCTGGTTGGTGGTTTCAACCCCTCTGAAAAATATTAGTCAATGGGAAGGATTATCCCATATATTATGGAAAATAAAAACCATGTTCCAAACCACCAACCAGTATTAATATCCCATTGAATCACTATTATAAATCCCATTATATAAATCACTATAAATCACTATCAAATTCCATTAAACTAACATCAATTTACCATAGATCCACAGGTTCATAATCCACAACATGAATTCATGACGCCCCCATATCATCCCATGAGGATCTTATCACGGTGCCCCCTATCCGTCGCAAACAAAAAATTTGCTATGGTAAAAATGGCGAAATCCGTGATTTTACCTATTGAACAATGGTGATTTATGGTGATTTTCCATAGTTATACCGTTATACCTCTTGAACATGCTGATTTTCCCAGAGTTTATGTTATGTTTATGTATTGTTTACCAGAGCTATTCTGTATTGACAGGACTCTGGTAGTTCAACGCGCAGATGTTCTCCATTTTTTCCTTTGGCGACCTGAACAGTTCCAAGATTCTGAAGACAGATGGGGCCCCCTTCAGATAGCGAGCTCAGTTGCCTAAAAAAAGTGGCCGAATTAAGTCTGGTTTATGCTAGATATAACGAACTAGATAACTATAGTATTCATGGGGTGAATCTAAACCAACGTTCACATCACTGGGCCCCATCCTGTACCCTCTGGTAATCAAACATAGCGTTCTGGGAAATCCCCTACTATATATAGAGGTTTTTCATCGGAAAATCAATGGACAAATATGGGAAACCATATTATACATTAAGCTCTTAATGTGGTTAAAACAATAATACACCATCCCCAAAAGCACCATAAATGGGTGGTATAGACCATCAAAAATGGGGTGGTTTATTATTGTTTTAAACAACATTATATAGTGGGACAATCATCTACAAAATGGGATAAAAAAACAAACATCTAGAAATTGACAAAAAACATCTAGAAATTAGGGGGAAAAACATCTATCAATGGCTCTATATTGTAAATGAAGCAGACCGACCATGTTGACACCGGAGGGTTCACCAGGTTCATACCTGGGACTCCGAGATTTCTATTTAAATGGATGATTCAGGGGTACCACCATTTTAGGAAACCTCCATATACATATATATATATACCCTCATAGACATGCGGCGTTTTTCCTCAAAATATTACACATAGAGCCTGAAGTTTGCCCAAACCCAGAATAGCGTCAATTACTAGTTTTTTTTTTTGCACACTATACATATCATATGAATTCTCCCACCCCCCGTTAAACTTCTACATTCACTGAAGATCGTCAATAAGGGTTTAATACATGTTGTTTATGTGGATTATATTGGTTATCATCATCATCATCATCATCATGCCCGGACACTCGTTGCGAGTCCGGGCAAACCTCAGGGTCTTGCCATAATATTAGTACCACCATTTTCTTGAGCTGTTTGGAGGGTCTATCTGTATATATATATGTGTATATGTATATATATATACACCCTCTGGTAAACGTTTACATAACTATGGAAAATCCACCCATTTTCTAGCTGGGAAAACCCACTATGTCAATCACCATTTTTTTGCTGCTTCAACCCACTGTTGGAACTTAAAGCTGTCTGGGGCGCTGGAACGGCTGGTGTAAAGGTTGCGTATTGCTCTTGGTGCTCTTGATGTGCATCCAACTTAGGATTTGTAGTTTATAATCCATATATAGGTATAGAATTACTGTGGGTATCCCCTATTTTCAGACAAACCCATGTATATATATATATATATATACATATCGTATCATAATACGTACAAGGACTACCCCCATATCTGAGCAAATTCTAATAGTTACCAAATCAAAGATGCTTGGGGCCCACAATAAGACTTAATAAGACTACACTGGTTATTTAATGGTGACGATACTGATTATATCATATCCGTGGGTGTTGCCATATGGAGGCTATTATCCCATATTACAATGAATATATTTCTATGGTGCCAAAAAGAATAGCCCTAGTCCTGCATCCCAAGTGAACAGTTTTCAAAACCCTCTGTCTTTACTGAACGGATTTCCCAGTTCATTGATGATCATTCCGAATCTATAAAGGATACATATAGGATACATATAACCATGGTAAAACCCTGAACCAATCATCAACTAACCATCAACCAACCGTCATCTATCAACTATATGCCGATATATCCTCAGATCTTTGCTGGTCAAATGATGCTATTCAATACCCATCAACCAACCATTCTATCATCAACCAAGAGGGACAAGCATCATGTAAATATCCCCTTATGAAAATAATGCTTGAGCCCTTAAGAATGACATAATTTTGTTGAGTTTATCACTGAATAACAGTTGATGGAAATCTGCCTTTTGTTGATGGTTGAATTCTCATTGACTAACCGTTCTGTCATCATTAAATGAATATTGATCAGCTATGCAGCTAGATCATGTTATATACCCACAGGATGGGGCCCCCAAGATAGTTGAGCGGAGATATGTTTGTGGTTTACTATGGTTTATGCTAGATATAACTAGAGTTAATGGCGCTTATAAACAAATTTATAACTGGTGGGCACCATCCTGCATGTTTCTGTTGGTTATAAATGATAACTTAAATCTCCAGTTGTTAATGATAACAAACTCACCGTCAACAGCGCCCCAGCAACCAACCAATCAAAACGGCGCCTTCCTGTGAAGGGTGCACGGGCAAAGAGCATCTCAAAAAGAAGAACTCCTGAAGCTTTGGACGAAAGCCGCCGATTCAATTCATCCAACCGTTGGATTTTTAGAATTAGATTCACCAGAAATCATAATCCAACTGAACATAATAATACATTAACCACAAATAGGAGTGTGACTGAATTTAGTGTACCATGAAGTATGGTTTGAGCAACACATTGATAAACCTGGGAGTTTATCATCAGAAATTGATGCCATGAACCCAAAAATGGAGACTTAGTCGGTCCCATGAGCTTGGCAACTTTATGACCTCTTGGATTTATGATGATTTTTGATGTGCTGCAAAGCTTTTGGTTTTGTCTGAAAAAATGGTATCCTCTCATCCTGGAAATTAGATACATTTCATTCCATTAACAATGACCATTTTATGATTATACCACGTATCGGGACAAACCTGAATCATATGGCTGGCTACATCGCCATAGCCCCCTACGTCTCGAGGAATCGTCAATCTCCACTAGAACGATTCACGTATGTAGAAACCCGCAATACAATATGCGTCTCTGTCATTTGGGGTGGGGATGGAGTGGGGTGGGGTTGGGCAATAACGTTCATGTCAACGTGAACACGAATGGAAGTGTAATTTGTGCATTGGGGTGGGTCTCAAGCGGCGTGCTACTCTATGGCTATCTTCTTTGGTGTATCCTTTCTTTCTACACTGCCTTCCAGGATTGTTCCTGGAACCTGGCTTGTGCCTGGTCTTCTCTAATTTGGCTCTAAGTCTGTTGATTTCTAAAGCTGCTCTGGAGGTGCAACTTTCCAAGCGATGGCCAGCTTTGCCGCAACCAAGGCATTTCCAAGTCATCAAGGTTTTCCCACAGATCTTGCCACATGAACATTATCAACTTTATCTATTTTTGAAACCTGTCAGGTCGTGAAACCTAGATTGTTAGTTTTTCGGACCCTGAAACAACCTGCAATTGACTTAGAATGAGGCATGAAAAAAAACGGGAAAATGAACATGAAAATGGCTGCGGCATATATACACGAGACAAACATATTCAACTTCCAAAACACATGATGCAGAAACCGACGCGGATTTCTATATACGTGAAGCCTAAAAGCCCTGGATTTTATACCCACATTCCTGGATACCCAACCCCTTGAGAAGGAGCCACTGAGACGAAACATATGATCCACAGAGGAAATATGTATATTTTTTTACACAGGATACAAGTCGTATAGAACTTGATATTTAAACAGATAGATAAGTGGATGGACAAACGGATATCCATAGACAGAAGAATAGATAGGTAGACAAGTAAATAGACAAATAGAGATATAGATATAGAATCTGGATATATATATATAGATACATATATCGCATGTTCCATCATATATACATGTATGATATGCTCAAACCATATATATTTGACACGTCTTCAAGCGGCAATAAACTCGGCGATCGTATGCCGGGTGTGAGCATCCATGCCGTGGAAAATTTTGAATCCAGCCACATCGTGGGTATTTACATAACATTGCCACTCTTAGATACCCTGCAAAAAATGACAGCTTCTTAGCTGGGAAATGAAGATATTCCTATTTAAAAATATAGGATTAAACTACCCATCTAGTTAGGCAATCCATTATATATTATGAAACATCATTAAAACATCATTATCACTATCTTTAAAACTATCATTATCATCCATTATTACTTCCCTACCCACCCAGCTGGTTGACCTAAATTCCCATTCTTCACTTTATTGCCATCTCCCAAGAACTTGGAAAACTTAAACATAACTACCCTCTGGTGAACTAACAGTTTGCAATTGAAAATGGCCATAGAAATCGTGGATTTTCCCATTAAACATAGCCATTTTCCATTGCTATGTTAGTTCACGGTAAACATACAAAAAGCTATTGAAAATGGCCATTGACATAGTGGATTTTCCCATTAAAAATGGTGATTTTCCATAGCAAACTGTTAGTTCACCAGAGGCTAAGCCATGTGACTGTCATGACACAAATCAAGATACTACAAGGTACAAGGTGAGGCCTTGCAGCAGTTGCTATACTGCTATACCCCATAAAAACTACATATTAAAATGTAGCATATACATAGTAGCTATATATATACATACGGTATAGCCATCATCAAGCCGACTTATATATTTATATAATCATTCATGATAAGCTATTGAAAAATATTTCTATAATCATTAATAAATCATTAATAATCACCTACTATTAACTGGGAATCATCGATTTCGTGCGAAAAAAATACAATAACTTTACTGAACCAATTGATGTGCGTCAACATCTCGCGATTTCGTAACTTCGGGGGCCTCACCTTGTGGATGTGTTTTCAACGGGTTCCACGTCATGTCTACAGGCGCTTTGATTTTTTTTGACCTGTTGAAAGACCATCAATTCTGCATTCTAAAAAAAACATCCCAAAGTAGCATGTCTAAAACACTAGAAAAACAGAAAATAACATCTTGAAAATCTTTATTCTAGAAAACAAACTTCTAACCGATTCTAAAGGCACTTGTTCTTTAAAAACAAGATGAAGCCCACGAACCCGAATGCTCACACGTATGTCCAAGATAACGATGTTAAAGTATCGATAATGATATGAGATGCAAATGTCAATGCTCAAACCTATTGCTCCGGAACTGTT